>Ga0307976_1000577_pt1 | contig 20087 bp, 18 predicted proteins | sample OrgLakmetagen919_FD_201836 | JGI IMG/M metagenome (GOLD analysis project Ga0307976, IMG submission 201836) | Saline water microbial communities from Organic Lake, Antarctica - #919 | ecosystem: Environmental > Aquatic > Non-marine Saline and Alkaline > Saline | place: Antarctica: Organic Lake... | reverse complement strand
CCGCAAAATTGCAGAAACATCCTTTTTCAGCGGAATGTTCCTGAGAATGGGTGTGATCACGGTGGGGCCGGTCACGATAATTAAAGCCGCAAAGAGGAAAGATATTGACCAAGAAAGGTCAAAAACAAAATGCGCCGTGATGGCACTACCGATAAAGGTTATAAAAACGGCAATCGTAATCAGTTTGACAATAACAGGTCCAACATTCAAAACCTCACTGCGGCGCAGGGTCAAGCCACCTTCAAATAAAATAATACTGATGGCAAGTGAGACAAAATAATACAGGCTTTGTCCTGGAAAAAGGCCGCGTTCACTTTGTTCATTCCATATCGGTTCGATGATTTTCTGGGCGTCATCGGTAAACAAAGTGGAAATGGGCCCGACCGCCAAACCGATTAATATTAAGGGCAGAATCGCTGGAATGCGCAATTTGGCAGCAGTCCACTGTGCTAAAATCCCTAAAATAACTATTCCTGCCAGCTCGACCATAAATCTTATTTGGTTGCAAAATAAGTTGTTTTCGCGAAAAACAATAAAATTTTAGTAATTTCCTTTTGGGAATTGATCGATAGCCTTGGTTTTTGTGGGGTTCTTTTTGAGTTCTTCTAAAATTAACTCCCGGGTTTGTTCACGCAAATTTCGTCGGATTTCAGGGTTATTTCCTTTTGGTTGGATAAACGGCAGGGTCTTGACGTGCAATGTTCCTGGGGATCCTTTATAAAAAGTATAGGGATAACGCTTTTTGGAATTGTAGATAACTATTGGAACAATTGTTAAATTGTGTTCTGCGGCGAGCCGAAACGCTCCATCTTTAAAATTATCGAGTAAAACTGTTTCATCATCGGGCACGCCGCCTTCCGGAAAAATACAAATCCCGACGCCTTGTTTCAATTTTTGATGGGCTTGGGTAAAAACTTCGCTGCGGCTTTTAACGTTTTTGCGATCGACGAGAATGCAGGTTTTTCTGTAAAAGAAACCAAAAATGGGAAACTTGGCGAGTTCTTTCTTTCCCACAAAAACAAAAGGCTGCCGGATAACATGAAACATCAACATAATGTCAATCATCGAGCTGTGATTTGACACAATCATATAAGGTTTACCGGGCTTCATTTTTTCTAACCGCTTGATTTTAGGAAAAAAGCCCATCCCAAAAAGTACAATTTTTGCCCAAATCCGGGCAACGATAAAAAAGCGTCTATAAAGCCGTTCAGATCCTGCTATAATCACCAAGAAAGGAAATAGAAGAAGGATGGCAAAAAGGATCAGGATGTAAAACCAGAGTCGCCACAGAAAATGTAATATGTTTTTGAGGATATTCATTTGCCCGCCAAAAGTAAAAAAATCCCCGATGTGATTCACTGAAAAAATTTACCTTTACAAAAAAAAGCGATATGGCACGAATCCTGACCGGCATTCAGAGCACGGGAACCCCACATTTGGGCAATCTTCTCGGGGCAATTAAACCGGCAATTGAGATGGCGCACGCCCCGGAAAACGATTCTTTTTTGTTCATTGCAAACTTGCACACGCTCACTCAAATTAAAGATCCAAAAATTTTACGCGAAAACACATATTCCGTAGCGGCAACATGGCTGGCTTTTGGACTGGATATTGAAAAAAGCGTGTTTTACCGCCAAAGCGATGTTCCCCAGACCGCAGAATTAACCTGGTATTTAAACTGCTTTTTTCCTTATCAACGCTTGACCTTAGCCCATTCTTTCAAGGATAAATCTGATCGGCTTGCTGATATCAATGCAGGACTTTTTGATTATCCAATGTTGATGGCTGCCGATATTTTGCTCTATGATGCTGAACAAGTCCCCGTGGGAAAAGATCAAATGCAGCACATTGAAATGACGCGCGATGTCGCCGAACGGATGCACAATCAAATAGGCGAAGTTTTTGTGCTGCCGGAAGGAAAAATTCAGAAGTCCACACAATATATCCCCGGGACAGATGGCGGGAAAATGAGTAAATCTGCCGGAAATTATATCAATATTTTTGAGACTGATCAAAACCTCAAAAAACAGGTGATGAGCATTGAAACCGACAGCAAACCGCTGGAAGGTCCTAAGGACCCAGATACTTGCAATGTTTTTAATTTGTATAAATTGATCGCTTCCGCGGAAGAAACCCAGGAAATGCGCGCCAATTATCAAAACGGTGGCTATGGTTATGGCCACGCCAAAAAAGCCTTGTTGAATTTGCTCAAAGAAAACTACGGCGAAGAACGCGAGCGCTACAATCAATTTATGAACGACAAAAACCAAATCGATGACGCGCTGGAAAAAGGCGCCCAAAAAGCTGCAAAAGTCGCCGATGAAACTTTAAGCCGCGTCCGCGGGAAATTGGGATATTGAAAAACTGAAATTGAAGCTGAATTCGAAATTGAAAGTTGTTAATCGTTCAATTAACAGTTGGTTGTTGAATTTCAAAACTTCATAAATGGCGTTATGCTTTTTGATAAGCCTTAGCTGTTATTTTTTTGCACCTTCCCTTGATCAAGGGAAGGGGATTAAAATTGCGAGGGCAATTTTAATCGGAAGGGATACAGGATGCCAGAACAATTTTAATTACTCAAATTATATCCTGAAACTTCGCTCTGAGTTAAATGTATAGCTTTGATTAACGGTCTTTATATCCTTTTAAATTAAAATTTTCTATACGTCCCTATCGTTTTTGACACTTTTCAAATTTGACCTTTGAAATAATATATTTTGAAATTTGAAATCAAAACGTATAACCGATGCGCAGGTGTAAATCAATTACACCGTTGTTTTTATCGGAAGAATCAAAAAAATAATATTTTTCAGAGTCATAAAAAATTCGCTGATACCCAATTCCAATCCCGACTTCGTAACTAAAGTGTCTGCCTAAAGTTCGTCGTATTCCCCATTTTGGAACGATAGAAAGGTCTGGAATGACTTCTAAATTATCCACATTGGAAATTACCAAAATCCCTGGGTGAAAACTGATATCAAGACTCACAAAATTCCCGTTGTTATGATCAATGTCATAGCCTTTTTCCACGCGGTTGCTCAAATTGTAATACCAACGTGGTTCTGCAGTGATTACAGGTGTCATTACAAAATTAGCCCGACCCCTTTCATAATATGGACTGGAAAATATATCACTATCAAAACCAACTTCTGTGCGTAAAGCTATGGAATTGCTGAGCTTTGTTTCTTTATAGCCCCAAACCCCTAAAAATCCAGTTTGAATTTCCCAAACAGATTCTTCCACGGAAGCGGTTTGTTTGGTTTGAGCGTTGGTTTGCAAACAAAAAAGAATTGAAATAACCACTATTCCCAGCGTATTTTTAATCATAGTCGGTCAATTTTAATTTTTTCCGAATATATAATTTTCTGCTGGAAATCTTAAAATATTTTAAAAGCCAGAAAATAAAATCGCCACAATTCTGGTTTGAACAAAAAGAGCCACTTGTTCAATCCGTTTTAACCACCATCTTCCCTTTATTTTTTCCGCTGAACAAATCGATAAAGGCTTGTGGAATGCTGTCAAAACCTTCCACAATGGTTTCTTCGTGTTTTAATTTTCCATCTTGTAACCATTTGCCCAATTGTTCTGAGCCTTCTTTCATTCTGTCGCCAAAATCATTTCCGATTGTGAAGCCTTGCATCGACAGGCTTTTTTTGATAAGCTGACCTTCAACGCGTGGGCCTGTTGGCGTTTCACTTTTGTTGTAACTCGCAATCGCACCGCAGTTTATAATCCGTCCATTGCGGTTCATATTTTGCATTGCCGCGTCCAGGATTTCGCCACCCACGTTGTCATAATATACATCAATCCCGTCAGGTGCAGCTTTTGAAATTGCCTCCTGCATATTTTCAGTGGTCTTATAATTGATACCGGCGTCAAAACCAAATTTGTTCTTTATCAAGTCGATTTTTTCATCGCTTCCGGCAATGCCGATGGCTGTGCAATCTTTGATTTTTGCAATTTGACCAACGGTACTTCCCACGGCACCCGCAGCACCGGAAACCAGAATGGTTTCTCCCTGTTGGGGTTTACCGATTTCTGTTAACCCAAAATAAGCGGTCAACCCTGTCATTCCCAGAACCCCGAGATAGGCCGAAAGCGGGGCAACATCAGGATCAATTTTTTGAAGGCCCTCACCATCTGAAGTTTGAAATTTTTTCCATTGAAGCATTCCAGAAACAAAATCACCTTTATTGAAGTCGTCGTTTTTTGATTCGCTGACTTCTGCGACAAGCATAGAAGAAATGGGTTTATTGAGCTCAAAGGGCGGGATATATGATTTTTCATCGCGCATCCGGCCACGTAAATATGGATCAACGGAAACGTAACGTGTTTTCAGTAGAACTTCGCCATTTTTTGGGCTTGGTTTTTCGGTTTCCACAAATTTAAAATCATCATTTGTGGGGGTTTCTTTTGGGCGGTTGTTGAGTAGAATTGAATTATTCATCTTTTTTAGGTTAAAACTAAAAAATAAAACCCGTTTCGACTGTTAATAAGCTGGTAATATTGATTAGGTATATTTAAAGGTAATTTATCTAAAAGTAAAATAACAAATGCTGTTATTCTATTATTTACTTAAAAAGTATAATAAGAAGTATTCTTATTATACTTTTATCTATATTTGTAGAATAGGACGGTTTCTTATTTACAAAACAATGAAAGATTTTAAAGCAGGACAAAAAATTAGCCAAGGGCATTACACAAGTTTTCAGCCTAATTTTATCAACCGTGATTGGGCGATAACCGATATGGAATTACTCAATCTTTTAAGCATTGCTGATCGCCAACTGGGGCGCTTGGATATGTATTCTGAATATGTGAATATAGACCTTTTTGTATCGATGCATATTGCTAAAGAAGCAACGCAATCTTCAAAAATCGAGGGAACGATGACCACTATTGAAGAAGCTTTTTTGAGCGAAAAAAATATCCTTCGTGAAAAAAGAGATGATTGGGGCGAGGTTCAAAATTATATCAATGCGATGAACGAAGCTGTGCAAATGCTTGAAAAATTGCCTTTATCAGCGCGCTTGATAAAAAACGCCCATAAAATTTTAATGCGAAATGTTCGTGGTGAAAACAAAATGCCAGGCGAATTCAGGACGAGCCAAAACTGGATAGGCGGGGCATCCATCAATGATGCGGTTTTTATTCCGCCGGCCCAGAATACCCTGGCTGAATTGATTTCTGATATTGAAAAATTTGCCAATGACCCCCAAAACCCCATGCCGGATATTTTAAAAATTGCTCTAATTCACTATCAATTTGAAACCGTGCATCCGTTTCTCGATGGCAATGGGCGGGTCGGTCGGTTATTGATAACGCTGTATTTTGTGAGCAAGGGGATTTTAAAACAGCCCATTCTTTATTTATCCGATTTTTTTGAACGCCACCGAATATTGTATTACGACAATTTAATGCGGGTGCGCACGCATAATGATATGGGTCAATGGTTTAAGTTTTTTCTCACCGGAATCACAGAAACTGCAAAATCAGGAATTGATACGTTTGATTCTATTTTGCAATTGAAAAATTCTGCCGAACAAAAAATAAAATCCTTGGGCTCTAAAACCGGTGATGCGGCCAAGGTTCTGGACGCGCTTTACCGCAAACCTGTTACCGATGCTGCCCGTGTAGCTGAGGTTATAGAAAAAACCCCAACCTCTGCTTATCGGCTCATCAGCGAGTTGGAAAGACTCAAGATTTTGAAAGAAATTACAGGCGGTAAAAGGGGAAGGGTCTATGTTTTTCAGGATTATATGGATCTGTTTGAAGTTCAGTAAGCAGCACTTCCAATAAAGTAGATTAGCGGAAACCCTTATTCTATTATTTCAACATTAATAGAATAAGGGTTTCTTTTATTTTAATTTCTATCAAAAAATTAGAATAGTGAAGAGCCTTATTTTAATTTTTGGGCAAAAAGTAGAATAGTGAATGTGCTTATTTTAAAAATTTGAAATTAATGGTTCTACAATTGTCTTGCCTGCCTAGCCGGCAGACAGGTCTGTCGGTAAAGAGGTTTGTGTGGAAGAACAATGGGTATTCCATTATCGACTTAATACCTAATGAAATTTTTAAGGGTTGAAATGATATAATTTCTTACCCCAAAGGATCCTTCCGGTTCTTTTTCTTTTCAGCTTGTTGGCGTTTTTTATCCAGTCGTTTTCGATCGGCACTTTTGGGTTTTTTGGTTTTTTTGCGCTGTTTGGGTTTTTGCAAAGCCCCTTTTAATACCCGCAAAAAACGCTTGGTCACAATTTCCTTGTTTTTGTGCTGGCTGCGCGTGCTGCCGGAAGCCAACTGCAAAACACCTTCTTTGGTTAAGCGCTTGCTGAGCTTATCGATGATGCGCTCTTTTTGAGTTTCATCAAAAACCTGGCTTTCGCTGACATTCCAATCCAGTTGTACTTTTGTGCTGGCTTTATTAGCGTGCTGCCCTCCCGGCCCACCGCTGGTGACGGCCTTGAAATCAGCTTCTTGAACGAGTCTTTTAGCAGGAAAATTCACACGCCTCGATGGTTTTCTTTGAGTAGTTCAACGATACTTTTGACGGGGTTGAATGTAAAATAAGGCACTTCCACAAAAATTGTGTTCCAATATTCCATCGCCCCATTCCAAAGTCCCGGAAGCTCCAAGACCTTTATTTTTTGGCCATTTTTAGATTTTTCAGTAATAAAACCGCGTTTGTCATTGACAAATTTCATTAAATCAAATTTCTCCCCCTGGTAGTTTTTTAAGCCACAAACCAAATCCACCGGATTGAAATGCGTGGCTTCACTGATGATTTCTTTTTGGTGGGCATCTTCCGAATTTATTTGTGCACTTTCCACTATTTGCAAGGAAATATCGCCGTGGCCGTCTTTAATCCAAAACGGGCCGCCACCGGGGTCGCCTTCATTTTTGACCATCCCGCACACGCGGATGGGACGGTTTAAATAATCCCTGACATCGGCTTCGGTTTTGAGTTCTTTTTTTAAACCAATTTCATCCTGAACAAGTTCATTTGATTTTTTCAGTAACTCCTCAGTAAAACCGTCTTTATCTAGGGCTTTAAGGATAGAAAAAATTTCATTTTGAACATTGAGCATCAACCCGGCAAGCATTTTTTTATACTCTGCCATGGCAGGCATTTTATGACGCACGATAACATTATCTATATTTTTGATATAAACGAGATCGGCCTCCACAGTGTTGAGGTTTTCAATCAAAGCACCATGGCCGCCAGGCCTTAGAAGCAATTCATCACTTTGATAAACAGGATTATTATTTAAATCAACGGCAAGGGTATCAGTGGATTTTTTCTGAAAGGAAAAGTCGGCCTTCAATTGATCAGGTTTTTGGCCATATTTTTTCAAAAGGACATCATAAGCCTGCTGGAATTTTGGCAAGTGATCTTTTGCAATCGTGAAATGGCAATGCAGTTTATTAATCGCCGCTGCATAGAGCCCGCCTTCCTGAAAATGCTCTTCAAAGGCCGTACGGACTTCCCCGCCATAACGATGAAAAGGGACTAGGCCTTTTGGAAAATCGGCATAATTTAAGCTGTTTTCGTCCAATAAAACTTTTGCCAATTCATAATATTTTTGGGCCTCGGTTTTGGCTTCAGACCTCTCAATATGGTGTTTTACATCTTTATAAATTGCTAAATGCTCAAGCTCGTCAAAAAACAATTTTACTTTCGGGTGTTTTTTTTCATATTCAGATTCATCGATGTTTCGGTCTGTTTGCTCAAAATCATTGACAAAACTTTGCAAGTCTTTAAACATTCGTGTTGCTGCACCACTGGCCGGGATAAATTTCAGGATTTTTTCGGGCAGGTTTTCTTCAAAGTAATTTAAAAATCTTTCCTGTTCAGTATCATTAAAAACTGAGATCCCGTCTTCTGGTGTTGCTGCTTTTTGCAATTCTACAGCGGGAATGCCGTCTTGAAATGTTTTTAATTGCTGTTCGAATTGGGCAAAAGAAATTCCATGCCCGTCGAGTTGTTTTTTAATTTTGGAATCGAGTGTTTTCATAGTAGATTGGTTAGTTCTGCTCGATGATTTGTTTTACTTTTTCAATTCTTTCACGATGATTACCGCTCAATTTAGTATAATTAATTTGATTATCGAAAAGGGATTTTTTAAAAAAATCAAACATTTCCATTCTGTCATTCGGTTTATCACGTAAATCGTCAGGAATCCATGGCACATCAATATCAGTTAAAAAGTAATAATCATAGTGATGATGACAAGCTATATTTTTTAATAAGGGATTTGCAAAATTACGGTAATAGGCTTTGCCATAATAATAAGTTTGCAAAACATTTGTATCACAAAACAAATATTTTTTTGCTTTATTAGAGCATTCATTTTCCAGTTTTACTTGTCCCCGGGCTATGGGCAGTAAATCTTCAGGGGCGCAAATTTCACCGGTTTTGTCATATTTTTTCTGCAAGTAATCTCGGGCAAATTCTGGCACCCATTCTGTGCTATAAATTTTAGCCAGATCCCGGGCAAGGGAGGTTTTTCCCGATGATTCAGGGCCATAAAAAACGATGCGTTTCAGACCGTTTGCCGGTTGTTGTTGAAAATCTTTTTCCATGATCTATATCCAAAAACGGCTAAAATAGTCATTGCGAGATAAAGTAAAGCGGTAAAGGTCAAGCCTTTTAAAAAATAAAGGGGCACTGAAATGGAATCGCCCACAATCCAGTAGAGCCAATTTTCCACTTTGCGTTTTGACATCAACCATTGCCCAACAAAAAATATGGCGGTCGTGAGGATATCAGTATAAGAATACCAGTTTTGCCATTTGTCAAAAACCTGATAGACCAAGGCGATAAAAACCATGGTTGCCAGAAAAATCCAGATTGATTTTTTCTTTTGTTTTTTGGTGGTAAACGTGATTGGGGTTTCATGGACATTGTCGGGTTTTCGCGTCCAGTAATACCAGCCATAAATACTCATTACAAAATAATATGCATTGATCAGCATATCGCCCATGAGTCCATAAACGGCGAGGATATAAACCGAAATGAGCGTGCTGATAATTCCAGTGGGAAAAACCCAAATGCTATTGCGTTTTGAAAACACCACACTGACTACCCCAAAAAAAGCCGCCACGAGTTCCAGCACAATCAGGTGCGTGTCACGACCGATATATTCCGAAAAAAGCCAGTCAAAAATGGAATCCATTGGTGCTTTCGATGAATTTTAGGTTTTATAAATAAGCCAGAATATCTGTATTGCTAGCTATTTACATAAAAAGCGTGGATGCAGCCGGGAAGCCAGCCGAGCAAGGTAAGTACTAAATTGATTAAAAAATCTTTGCCAATACCGTGCTTTAAAAATACTGCGAGTGGTGGCAAGAGAATGTTTAAAATGATTGTGAGTAATCCCATTTGTGGTTGATTTTAAAGGTTTTTGGTGATAGGGGAACCAATTTTTTTTTGAAAGTGAGACTTCTCAAATGTATTTTAAAGAAGTGTCTGCAATTCCAGTTTCGCACGAATGTAATGAATAGCTCGAAATTAAATATTAGTTAGGTCTAAAAATATATGCTAATTGGAAAATTTAATATAAAAAACCATTCAGTATATTAAAATTATAAGTTACTTTGTTAGGCTTTTTAATCAAAAACATCAGCCTTTTCACTAAAGTAAAACGGAAAAGTCAGATTTTCTTATGGCCAAAAAAAAATTAAACGAGCTTGAAGCCACCGCTATTTCAGGCAATGACATCAGTTCTTCATGTCTTTATGTTTCGGCGCTTGCCATAGCTTATGCCGGGCAATATGCTTGGATTTCACTCTTAATTGTCGCGGCAACCTTGTTTTTATTCCGAAAAATTTATGGTGAAGTTGTGGGGGCTTTGCCTTTAAACGGCGGTGCCTACAACGCATTGTTGAACACGACCAAAAAATCCACGGCTTCTCTGGCAGCAACTTTAACGGTGCTTTCTTATATGGCTACCGCGGTGCTTTCTGGCAGTGAAGCGGTCAATTATGCCATTGAGGTTTGGGATGCGATCCCTTTTTTGCCCACTACCATTGGATTGCTTTTACTGTTTATGGGTTTAGTGATTGTGGGAATCGGAGAGTCCTCTAAAGTGGCCATTTTTCTGTTTATTTTCCATTTGATATCCCTGACGGTCCTTTGCTCGTTCTGCATTTATTTTATTTTTTCTACTGGTTTTGGGACATTTCTGGAAAACTTCAATATGCCGGTCAAACACGGTAGCGTTACACTGGCCTTGCTTTTTGGTTTTTCAGCGGCCTTGCTGGGAATCAGCGGTTTTGAAAGCTCGGCGAATTTTGTCGAAGAGCAAAAAAAAGGGGTTTTCCCAAAAACCTTGCGCAATATGTGGATTGTGGTGAGCATCTTCAATCCTTTAATTGCATTTCTCGCCCTTGCTATTTTACCGATGGATTTGGTGGCCAATAACCAAGATGCGTTTTTATCCTTTCTCGGTGAGAAAACCGGAGGCCATTGGCTCTCCATTTTAATTGGTGTTGATGCTGCACTTGTCCTTAGTGGTGCTGTTCTGACTTCTTTTGTGGGTGTTGAGGGCTTGATGAAACGAATGGCCTTGGATAGGATTTTACCAAAATTCCTTTTAAAGAAAAACAAAACAGGAAGCACATATCTCATCCCTATAATTTTTGGGGGGCTTTGCATTTCGATTTTATTTGTGACCCAAGGCGACATCGAGCAGTTGGCCGGGGTTTACACCATTGCTTTTCTGGCGGTGATGATCCTTTTTGGGATCGGGAATATGCTGCTGAAAATTAAGAGAAAACGATTGCCCAGGCCGGAAAGGGCAAGTTGGTTTGCCGTGATTGTGGCGGTATTGTTGATTGCCGTTGGGCTTATTGGCAATATCAATCTCAATCCAGGTTATCTTTTGATTTTTGCTAAATATTTAATTCCAACCTTATTAGTGGTCTTTTTTATGTTGTACCGCGATTATGTTTTGGGGGGCTTTTTAAGGTTGCTCAAATATTTATTCCCGGAAGAAAACAAGTTTTCCAAATATTTATACCGGAAAACTATTGAATCCCTGGCAAATCTCAAAAGTCAAGAATTCGTTTTTTTTACCAATCACGAAAATGTGGAAACCTTGAATAAGGTGATGCTTTACATCAAAAAAAACGAACCTACTAAAAGGATTAAAATTTGTGCTGTGTTGTCTAAAGAACACAAATTGCCACTAGGTTTGAAACGTGATATTGATGTTCTTGACCGGGCTTATCCCGATATTCAAATCGAACTGGTGGAAGAACCCGGAAAATTTGGACCGGCAAAAATCAAAGAGCTCTCCAAACGCTGGAACATCCCGACAAATTTTATGTTTATCGGCGCGCCGGGTGAAGATTTCCGCTACAAAATCGAGCAACTCGGTGAAGTGCGGTTGATTATTTGAATTGCTGATTTGCTGATGCGCTGATGCGCTGATGCGCTGATTTGTTGATGGGTTGATGTGCCGCCCGTCGCTGACTGTCATTCTGGAAAATTTCACAGAAATTTATTCAGAATCTGTTCGTCGTGAAATAAAATCTGTTTCCAGTCTCGACCACGGTTCAAACCAAGAGAAGATCCTGAATCCCCTTTGTTACGCTGTCGCTGTGCAAAGCGGTCCAGGATGACAGTATTACTGGTATTACTTCGCTGTCACTTCGCAGCCAGCCCGCTGCCTGGAAATCAATATGAGTTGATTGGGTGACTTGAAGATGTGTTGATTTGCTGATGCGATGATGTGCTGATTTGATGATGTGATAATGCAATAAACGAAATCGAATCTAAAATTGGAACATTTGTGTAATTATAGACACTGTTTAAATAGGGTTATCGCGTTAAAAATTACCTTTAGTCTGCCTGCCGACAAAGACAATGATTTAGAGGTTCAAACAAGGTAATAAGACCTATATTACAAATTTGACATTTCAAATTTTGCAATGAAAAATTTGAAATAAAACCTTTTGCTTAAGCTGTAAAAACCCCTGTAAACCCTTCAAATTCCAAAAAGTTCAAATTGTGGTCGTGGCGCTTGCCCTTTATATAAACCTGTGCTTTGGTTTTGCCACTATCAAGATCAAAATCATCGACGTGGATGTGGTTTAAAAACAGTAATCCGCGAATGCCATGTAGTTTATATAGCGATTCTTTTGCGCCCCAAACTACGCTGAGTTTTCTGACCAAAGCTTCTTCGTTTGCCACATTGTGATATTCGCTCAACGTGGTGAACTTATGCGCAATGCGCAAAATTTTATTGCGCTGTTTTTCAACATCAACCCCAACAGGTTTATCACTTACAATAATAGCCGAAAAGTGATGAGAATGCGTGATGGAAATATAGTGGGTGTCACTTTTTAAATGCGGCTTGCCGTGCGGGCTGTATTCAATGTCGGCATCGCAAAGCCCCACTTCGGCCAGTAAATGCCGGATGCTCATAAAACCGCGACGGTGCAAATCTGATTTCATAGAGTTGACGCGATTTTGACAATGCGTTGTCAACTCAATTTCACGGGCCAGCCCTTCAAAAGTTTCTTCGATCTTCCAAATGAGGACTTTAGTGCTTTGATCTGGTGTTATTGTTTTGTAAAGGGGCATCAGATTTGTAAGATAATGGTTAATTTTGCTACAAATTAGATAAACAAAGATATAAAGATGAGTACGAAAACTGTCACTTACACGCCTTATAAAGTAAAAGATATTTCCCTTGCCGAGTGGGGACGCAAAGAAATTGAACTCGCCGAAGCAGAAATGCCCGGTTTGATGTCACTTCGCGAAGAATATAAAGATGAACAACCGCTCAAAGGTGCCCGCATCGCTGGTTGTCTGCACATGACCGTGCAAACTGCCGTGCTCATCGAAACTTTAGATGCACTTGGCGCTGAAGTCACTTGGGCTTCTTGCAATATTTTTTCCACCCAAGACCACGCTGCGGCGGCGATTGCTAAAGCTGGAATCCCCGTTTATGCCTGGAAAGGAATGAACGAAGAAGAATTTAACTGGTGCATTGAGCAAACCTTGTTTTTTGGTGAAGAACGCAAGCCGCTGAATATGATCCTCGATGATGGTGGCGATTTGACCAATATGGTTTTGGATGACTATCCAGAGCTGACTGAGGGCATTAACGGACTTTCGGAAGAAACAACAACTGGTGTCCACCGGCTTTATGACCGGGTGAAAAAAGGCACTTTGCCCATTCCGGCCATTAATGTTAACGATTCGGTTACAAAATCAAAATTTGACAATAAATATGGTTGCCGTGAAAGTGCAGTTGATGCCATTCGTCGCGCTACAGATATTATGATCGCTGGAAAACGCGTGGTCGTTTGCGGATATGGCGATGTGGGGAAAGGAACGGCGGCTTCCTTCCGTGGAAATGGCGCGATAGTTACGGTTACAGAAATTGATCCCATTTGTGCGCTGCAGGCTGGAATGGATGGTTTTGAGGTGAAAAAGCTGGAAAATATGTTGCCCAAAGCCGATATTGTGATCACGGCCACCGGAAATAAAGACATCATTCACGGTGAGCATTTTAAAGCGATGAAAGACAAAACCATCGTGTGTAATATCGGACACTTTGATAACGAAATCGATGTGGCCTGGTTGAATGATAATTATGGCGACAGCAAAGATGAAATTAAACCCCAAGTTGATAAATATACTATTGATGGCAAGGATATTATATTATTGGCAGAAGGACGTTTGGTGAACCTCGGTTGTGCAACAGGTCACCCGAGTTTTGTGATGAGCAATTCATTCACCAATCAAACTTTGGCACAAATTGAATTGTGGAAGCGTAAAGAAAATTATGAAAATAAAGTTTATATGTTGCCAAAACGCCTGGATGAAAAAGTAGCCAAATTGCATCTTGGGCGCATCGGTGCAGAATTAACTGAACTTAATAATGAGCAAGCGGAATACATCGGCGTGGAACAAAAAGGGCCGTATAAACCAGATTATTACCGGTATTAAAATTGATTCTCAGTATAATTTTAAGAGCCGCATTTTTAATCGAATGTGGCTTTTTTTATGAAAAGCATTCACAAGGTTTAATACTGAATGTGATTTGTAATGTCGCGTAAATGCTCCTTAAAGTTGACCTCAGTATAATACCTTTAAAGCAAATGCAATGCGGCATTATACAACTTAATTGGTATTATAATTGGAGTGGCATAATCCCTTTTTTGAGGATTATTAGTGGCTAGGGATTGTAGTCATTCAACAAAAAATTGCGTAAAATTTATTGCTATAATACCGGAAGACTAATAAAGAGCTAAAACTCAATAAACGTAATATTAAAATCGATTCGGTAATAGTGCCATTTCAGGTCTATCTTGAATATAGTGGGTAATAAAAAACTGTGGAATAGTTGTCTGGTCGAGTCTTTCGACTTAAGTTTATCCTAAGCATTTCGACTCTGCTCAAAACAGACTTTAACCAAAGGGCTAAAGACAGGCTAAAGTCGAGACCTAATGACCTCTTCGCGAATTCTCTTGACGCTCGCGGTGATATTTTCGATAAACAACTTAATAGTTTACCCACTCAAAACGACATAGAGCTGCCATTTCGAGATGAAAAGCCATAAGGAAGTTCACTAATAAAAATGGGGAATGCACTGGAGATCCCCGAAAATAAATTCCTGATTCTTCCCGTATTTTATTACATTTTTCAACGTGATCTCTAACTGGTTTGAGCTCAAATTTAGCTTAATGTTAATTTTTTACGCAGTGATTTACTGGTTCAGAATCTATTAGGATCTGAGGATTTCGCTAGATTGTTTTTAAATTTTATCTACAGGATTGATAAAGGCAAGATGTTTTGTCTAAAGTTTCAAAGCACCGCGCATGTTTTTACTGTAAACTTGAGACTAAAAAGCATAAAAATTTATTTCCAATCAAAAAATGAATTTTGAAGGGAAATGAATCTTGACAATCAATACTGTTTAATCAGTTTATCTGAAAAGGCGAACCAAAATGGAAATTACCAGAACGACCAGAAAAATATAAAAGATGATTTTAGCAGCACCTTCGGCAGCATCAGAGATTCCGCCAAATCCAAAAATTGCTGCAACAATAGCAATAACCAAAAAAATAATTATCCAACGTATCATAATAAAAAGGTTTTAAGTTGATTTAAAGTTAATGTTTTTCAGGACTATTTTTAACTGGGGGGCATTTTTTATGATTTCGTTAACATGTATGAATTGTAACTGTTAAATTTCTGGAATTCATTTTTGCTGTTGATCAGAGATTCCGGTATGTTTTTCTCAAAAATTGTTGAAAAGTAAACGAGATTGATGTACACAATTCCCGGGCTTTCCTCTATCATTAATTAAGCTTATTCGAAACGCAGGGTTTGGCCCAAATTTTTGCCGTTAAGATCTTGAAGTAATGTTGCTACAAGCTTAGATCATTTCAGAAAAAACGACAACAACCTAAAACTAATTCAACCGAAAACCCCTCACGCCATAATAGGATTTTCTGAACTCATTTTAAGCCTAATTTTGGAATGTACAATTTAGGTGAAGGAATGTGTTCAAAAAGTCTCTAAATCATTAAATGTATTAGTATTCTAATGATATGGGTTATAAAGTGAGTAAAAGAAAGTTCAGTTTTGCTAATCAATCGCACAAATTGATGAGTTTATGAAAATTGCCATTTTATCCAATAAAAGTAAACCCCTTGGAGATCCCCTCGGTGAAGATTTTGAGAAATTTATCGTATTGCTGATCAATGGCTTAAATGAGGAGCAAAATAATCTATCGGTTTTTGCCTCTATAAATTTGATTTTGGATATTCAATTTCACCCTTTAAATTCAGATGCTATCGACTGGGGGTTTCAGCAGGATTGTAACCTTGAATTTAAAAATTTTATTGACCATCAGCATGCTTATAGCGAGGCTTTAAATTTTATTCAAGATCAGGATCACGATCTTATTTTGAATTTCACGGACCATCCTTGGCCCATCTTAAATGGACGATTTTTAAACACCCCATTAATAACTGTTTTGAATACCCCGCCAACCGCAGCTTTGCAGAGTGCTGTAAAATTAAATCAGCATAAAGGCATTTATTTTATATGTTCCAGCTATTACCTGCAATCAATATGGGCGCCGCATTCCCAAATTTCTGAAGTCATACCGTCGGGGATTGATGTCAACCTTCATTCATTTAGTAATGTAACTGAAGAAAACCGGGCAATCTGGATGGGTGACATTGAGCGTGGAACGGGATTGGAAGACGCCTTGCTCGCGTGCAAGCAGAATTATTGGAACTTGTGCATTATTGGTGAAATCAAAGATCAAAAATATTTAGATTATATCATTGAGCCTTATTTGGATGAAGAAACATTTATTCTTGACCCTGAAAAGGATAGCCTAACGTGCGAAAATTATCTAAAACGAGCTGAAGTTGCTTTGTTCACCCAGGAAAAATATAATACTGCAGAGTTAATACTTAAATGCCTTGCTTATGGAATGCCCGTGGCGACTTATCCAATGAATTCTTTAAAAGAATTTTTGCCTGAAGGAATAGGAAAACAAACAACCGCCGAGAACATTGCAGAGTTGGCACACATTGGGAAAACCGTCCTAAAAAACCCACGTAGAAACTGCCGGGGATTTGTGGAAGAACACTTTGCGTCACAAAAACAAGCGAAATATTTCTCTGAATTTATCAATAAAATCGTTCAATCTGAACAATCGAAAAAAGAAAACGCTAAAAAGCTTGTGCAGAAGAAAAGCCTGCCTTAATTTTGCAAAACAAATCGCGGGGTAGAGCAGTAGGTAGCTCGTCGGGCTCATAACCCGAAGGTCATTGGTTCGAGTCCAATCCCCGCTACTAATTGAAGCCCGTTTATACGGGCTTTTTTATTTTATAAAATGGGGGAATATGTGGTTTACGTATTATTTTCTGAAAAATATGGTAAAAAGTACACTGGATTTACCACTCAACTGATCCAACGCTTCTATTCACATAATTCACTTTCAAAAAAAGGATGGACAATCCGTTTTCGTCCATGGCAAGTGGTGTTTGTGAGATTTTTCAAATCCAAAAAAGCAGCGATGGATTTTGAAAAACACCTAAAAACCGGCGTGGGCCGGAAGTGGATAAAAAACACTATTGATTTCAAATAGAAGGAGGGCTTCCACCGCTGCGGACAGGCATATCCGCCGCGGCGGATCCAATCCCCGCTACTAATAAAAACAAGGCTTCACAGAGATGTGAGGCCTTGTTTTATGCGGCAGTACAACAGAGGTACAACGTTTTGATGTTTTTCTTGACATCATACAGCTTGATGTGGTTTGGCATCAAATGCCAATGCTATTTAGGTATGGACATACTGCCAACTGAAAAATCCCAAACCGCTCATTGCGGGTTCTAAATAATTAATTGTTAGTCAATGAGTTATAAAAAAATATAAAACTTTAAAAAGTCTTTGTGTGAATATTTTTGAGCTGTTAATTTTTTTATATTCGCGTCTTTTAAGAAAAACGCTAAAACCAAATTAACGGGTTAGTGAGTTGAAAATGTAACTCACGGAGGCGAAGCCGTGTTAAAACACAGGATTAGAATTTCACAATTTAAGTTGGGAACTATATAAAATCTCGTGTTCTAATCATTATAAATCGGTGATACAGAGCATCGGGGGTTATTTGTTTCCTTATTTTCAGAGATAAAACGATAAAAATTTCTAAAGGCTCGAAAATGGAACAATCGGTTTAAAATACATAGAATAATTCGCGAGATGTGAAAGCTGTGTTTGAGGGGCAAGCATCCCCCCCAAGCATGCTTGGGGGGGGTGAGTGTCATCTTTAACCGGCTTCAGCCGGAATATCCCATCGCCTTTAACCGATCGTAGTTTAATTACGCAATCACAGCAAGGTTGGTTTTCACAGCGTGTTTCTTTTTTAAAATAAGAAATTAATAATTAGTAGAATCTAAGTCGTGCAAGAATCCCTTAAGAAGTCATTTTTGATTCCATTTGCACGCTACAAAAATAACTGAAGGTAGAATGAACTGGTTTGTTTTATATGTCAAGAGCAGGGCCGAGAAAAAGGTAGCCACTCGATTAAAAAGGCAAGGCTTCACTGTGTTTTGTCCGACAAAAATTGAGGAACGCCAATGGTCAGATCGCATCAAGAAAGTAGAAATGCCTTATTTCAAATCCTATGTTTTTATTCAATGTGAGGAGAAACAAACCCCAGCGGTTTTAGCAACTTCGGGTGTGGTTCGCCGGCTGTTTTGGCTGGGGCAACCGGCCGTTATTTATGAAAAAGAAATGCAGAAGGTGATGCAGTTTTTTAGTCATAACGAAAATTCTAATATAGAATATGAGGCGTTTACAGCAGGGGAAGAAGTGCAGATTCACAAAGGAAAACTGCAGAACCGCAAAGCGGTGGTGTTGAAAAACGATAAAACCAAAGTCACCCTGAGCCTTCCGGCATTGGGCTGTATTTTTAAAGTGACATTACCTAAAAATAAAGTAGGAAAAACAGGTTAAATTCCCCCTTATTTTCAGCTTGATTTAAATTTGGTCCGTGAGACTGAAGAGGTGATTCCATGCCTGGTCTTGAAATCTTCATATAATGTTTTAATGTGCTAATCTACAAAGAGTTTAAGGCTGACAAGCAAATAAGAAGCTTTAGGGATTAAAGATTAACGATTAGAGAAATTTCAAAAAAAATACACTCTAACTTTTCCTTGATTTTCAAAACCACATGCGGCTGGCTAACGAACTTTCTAATTCAGACACTTGAGTGTGTTAATATACACAGTTTAGTAGCTATTATTGCTCGAGAATTTTAAAACCTGAATAAAATGAATGAATTACTGCATATAGCGATAAAAGCTTCTTTGGAAGCCGGAAAGCGTATCATGGAAATCTACGAAAATGAAGATTTTGAGGTGGAGGCAAAGGGAGATGATTCTCCATTAACCAAGGCCGATCTTGCTTCTCATGAAATCATTATGGAATATTTGAAGAAAACAGATATTCCGGTACTTTCAGAGGAAGGGAGAGATATTGCTTATAGAGAACGAAAAGAATGGTCTCAGTTGTGGATTGTAGATCCCATTGATGGTACCAAAGAATTTATAAAAAAGAATGGAGAGTTTACGGTAAATATTGCTTTAGTAGAAAATCAGGTTCCAGTTATAGGGGTGATTTATGTTCCTGCAAAACAGGAATTATATTATGCAGATAAAGAAACAGGTTCTTATAAGGCTGTAGATATTACTGCTGGTAACTCGTTAGATCAAATTCAGGGGAAAGCAAAAAAGCTTCCATTAAAGACAGATAGATCACAGTTTACGGTTGTAGCCAGCAAATCTCATCTTTCTCCGGAAACTGAGGAATATATTGCTTCACTTGAAAAAGAACACGGGAAGGTAGAAACTATCTCTAAAGGCAGTTCTTTAAAGCTTTGCATGGTAGCTGAGGGACAAGCAGATCAATATCCGCGCTTTGCTCCCACCATGGAATGGGATACAGCTGCTGGACAAGCTATATGTACATTCGCTGATAAAACAGTGCTAGACTATAAAAGCCAAAAAGAAATGGTGTATAACCGAGAGGAATTGCTGAATAAGTGGTTTTTAGTTAGGTAACTGAAATAAATGCTGTTTGCTAAACAAATAACAAAATGAATATGGAAAGTGAAAATTTGAAACCAGTAATTTTAATCGGGTTTGGAAGGTCAGGTACAAGTATAATTGCAGATATCGTTTTAAGTCATAGTAAGCTTGCAGTAATTTCAAATTATAATGCTAAATATCCAAAGAATAAATATGTTAATCTGATAAGACTATTGTATAGAAATAAGCTATATAATATTCAAGGACAGAAAAAGCAAATAAATAAAACTTCGCTGATTAATAAATTTGCTTTCAAAAACTCAGAAGCTTATAGTTTTCACAATTCAGTAAATAATATTGATTTTGGAAAGAAATTTTTGAATGATGTTAGCTTAAGTGACTCGGAGGCGGCTGGAATTAGAAAAAAGTACACACAAATAGCCAAATATCAATTTAAAGAACATTTAGGCTTTAAGATAACAGGACCATCCAAAATAAAATATCTGAACCAAATATTTCCA
>Ga0307976_1000570_pt1 | contig 20261 bp, 17 predicted proteins | sample OrgLakmetagen919_FD_201836 | JGI IMG/M metagenome (GOLD analysis project Ga0307976, IMG submission 201836) | Saline water microbial communities from Organic Lake, Antarctica - #919 | ecosystem: Environmental > Aquatic > Non-marine Saline and Alkaline > Saline | place: Antarctica: Organic Lake... | reverse complement strand
TGTCATAAACTGGAATAGGAACACTGTTGTGCATAAACACATAAACGTGCACAATAAAATACTTTTATTGTGCACGTCTGTTTGATACACACAATTTAAATCGTATTATTGTGCATAAGCATTTCAAGAGATGAGTGAAATAAAAATACAGGCACTTCCGCCCAAAGAAAATTGTGAAACTGTGCCAATTCTAAAAGCTTTGGCAAAAGCCAGCAGGGCTTTGGGCGAATTGAAAGGTGAGGTAAAAAAAATCCCAAATTCCGAGATTCTAATTGATACATTGTCCTTACAAGAAGCGAAGGACAGTAATGAAATTGAAAATATCGTGACAACAGACGATGAGCTCTATCAAGCCGCCGTCGATAAAAAAATAACCTCCATAGCTGCCAAAGAAGCTACAAATTACGCCGAAGCCTTAAAATATGGTTATGATATCATTAAAACAAAAGGAATATTGACCACCAATGATATCATAAAAATTCAGCAACGGATCGCGCCCCGCCACCCGATTAGAAAAATACCCGGAACAGTTTTGAAAAACCCCAAAACAGAGGAAGTGGTTTTTACCCCACCTCAAGATAGAAATGAGATAAAAAAACTGTTAGAAAATTTAGAGACCTACATAAACAATCCTGATTTTCATGATATTGACAGTTTGATCAAAATGGCCATCATTCATTTTCAATTTGAAAGTATTCATCCCTTTTATGATGGAAATGGTAGAACAGGTCGGATTCTAAACATGCTTTACTTGGTACATCAAGAATTGCTGGACATCCCGGTGCTTTACCTCAGCAGCTATATTATAAAAAATAAAAGTGATTATTATCGGTTATTGCAAGAAGTGCGGACAGAAAATTCTTGGGAAGAATGGATTGTGTGGATGCTCAACGGAGTGGAAAAAACTGCTATGGAAACCATTAAAGTCGTCAATAAAATTAAGATTTTGATGGATGATTACAAAAAGGATATCAAGACAAATTTCAGTTTTTACAGTCACGATTTAATCAATATCATTTTTAAACATCCTTACACAAAAATCGGCTTTTTGCAGAGAGAACTCGGGGTTCACAGAAATACAGCGAGTAGTTATTTGAACACCCTTGCCAGCCACGGTTTATTAACAAAGGTGAAAATCGGGAAAAGAAATTATTATATCAATCAAAAACTTTTTGATATTCTAACCAAACGGTAAAAAAATGAAAGAACTATTAAAAAATATTGGGCTGTTATTGAGGACTTCTACTGGGTTACTTGTTAATCAGTGAAAATAAAAATCCCGAATAATACTAACGTTTTTACATATTGGAACTAAACCCTACCAAATCCTTTTCCTTTTCCAAAAATAGTCACCACACCCAAAAAATTTTACCTAAAGCCCTATCTTTAGCCCTTTAGAAAATAAACGTATATGAATTTATTCAGCGAGCGGCGTTTTACGCGGTGGATCATTTTGGTGGTTTCGGTCGTGTTGATCGGGCTTTTTATCTGGAATATTTCAATTTTCTTTGACCGCATCAAGAAGGAAGAGCGCAAGAAAATGGAAATTTGGGTGGAAGCCTATTCCAACATCATCAACAGCGGTCTCGATTCAAATGTCGATCCACTTTCCTTGACCGTCATTGAGCGCAACACGTCCACGCCAATGATTGAGTTTTATGTGGAAAACGAAACCTATAAAACCCGCAATATTTCAAATCACGAGGTGGAAACCAAAGCCGAAATCCGCGATCTCGTGGAAACTTTTAAATCCCAAAATCCACCCATCAATGTCACCCAAGATGGCAAACTGCTGAGTAAAATTTATTACGGAAATTCCGAAGTCTTGCAAAAATTAAAATACCTGCCAGCGGTGATCATCATCGCCATAGTGCTGTTTATTTTGATTATGTATTACTTCTATATCACCTCAAAATCAAATGAGCAGAGCAAACTATGGGCGGGAATGGCCAAGGAAACCGCCCATCAAATCGGCACGCCGCTTTCGTCGCTCGTGGGCTGGACAGAATTGTTGAAAACCACTTCGGTCCAGAAAAGTTATATCACCGAAATGGAAAAGGATATCCAGCGCTTAGAGACCATCACGGAACGCTTTTCTAAAATCGGTTCGGCGCCCACTTTGCAAAAAATGGATTTTGTGGAAATTACTAAAGAGTCTTTTGATTATTTCAATGCGCGCAGCTCAAAGCTCGTCGAACTCAGCTTAAAAACGCCAGATAAAGAAATCCCCGTCGAGCTCAACGCACAACTATTCAGTTGGTGTATAGAAAACTTAGTAAAAAACGCCACGGACGCCACCAGGGGACGCGGAAAAATTGATTTGGAAATCAAAGACAAACAAAAATATGTTTACCTCTACGTTAGCGATACGGGAAAAGGTATCCCTAAAAACAAATACAAAAGGATTTTTAAACCTGGCTATACCTCAAAAAAACGCGGTTGGGGTCTAGGGCTTTCCCTGGCAAAACGTATAATTGAAGAATACCACGAAGGCCGCATCAAAGTCTTGAAAAGTGAACTCGGCAAAGGCACTACTTTTGAAATCCGGTTGCGGAAGGTGAACTAGCCACCAGACTAGGTTTGAGAGTGATAATGACGCAAATTAGGAATTATAACCTTGAGTTTATCACAACTGAACCGGGCCCTCTGAAGCAATAAAGGTCTGAGAAAGCTCACTTTCTCATTTAGGTTTGTTAAAAGTCCCCGCCGCGGCGGGGATTTAGGGGTTAACAGCAAAGAAACAGAACTATTCTTTCAAGTTTTCACCTTACGTCATACGTCCCTGGCTAATGCCCGATTCCCCTCGCGTTTCTTTCCTGTAAATATGAAATTTACAGTTATGGCTTATAGGCAGCATATACAAATTATACCGGAAAGTTAAGCTTTGATATGAAAGTGTAAAAAACACTAAATTATCTTTCCGGCAAATAAGCACGAGGATGATGGAAGGTTCGCGATGCAATCGCACACCAGCGGGGGAAAAGTCCCCCCTTTAGGGGATTTAGGGGTTAACAGCAAAGAAACAGAACTATTCTTTCAAGTTTTTACCTTACGTCATACGTCCCTGGCTAATGCCCGATTCCCCTCGCGTTTCTTTCCTGTAAATATGAAATTTATAGTTCCGCCCCATAGTCTAAATATACACATTAAACCGGAAAGTTAAGCTTTGATAAGAAAGTGTAAAAAAAATACTACATAATCTTACCGGCAAATAGGCACGAGGATGATGGAAGGTTCGCGATGCAATCGCACACCAGCGGGGGAAAAGTCCCCCCTTTAGGGGATTTAGGGGTTAACTGCAAAGAAACAGAACTATTCTTTCAAGTTTATATCTAACCTCATAAGTCTTACGTCACACGTCATATATCTTACGTCTTAAGTCACACGTCCTAAGTCCTAAAGCGCAGCGGTCTTCAATCACAAATCACCAGCTTCCACCGGCACCGCCACCGCCAAAGCCGCCGCCGCCAAAGCCACCACCAAAGCTTCCGCCGCCGCCGCCGCCTCCGCCTCCGAAGCCTCCTCCAGAGCCGCCGCCGCCAACCATTCCACGGCCAAGGCTACTGAGGATAATCGCGTCAAAAAGCATTCCCGAGCTACCCCGGTTGTTTCCGTGGCCGCGGCCGTTTCCTTTGTTTTTACGGCGGATAACCACAATAACTATGATGATGAAAAACCCGATTATAAAAATTGTCGAAATTGGGAAGCCTTGGCTTTGCCTGGCTTGTTTGACGCCGTCAAATTGCCCGGCGAGGACTTGAAAAATTAAATTAGTGCCTTTGTCAAGACCAGCATAATATTTTTCCTTTTTAAACTCAGGTTTGATCACGTCTTCAATAATGGTTTTTGAGCGTGCATCGGTCAAAAATTCTTCCAGTCCATAACCGGTCGTGATCCAGATTTGGCGGTCCTTTTTGGAAATCAATATAAGCAGGCCGTTGTCTTTTTTAGATTGCCCGACTTTCCAGTCGTGCGCCCATTTTGTGGCATATTGCGCAATATCTTCACCTTGTAAAGAGGGAATGGTGGCAATCACAATTTGCGTGGAGGTTGTGTCGGCATAATTTGCCAGTTTTTGGTTCAGGCTCGCTTCCTCATTTTGATTGAGCATATTTCCCTGGTCAAAAACCGGTCTTGCAGTTCTGGGTTTATCGGGTATTTTACGTTGTGCATTGACAGCAAAGATGGACAACATCAAAGTCGCCAGTAAAAATTGGGTTCGGAAAGTGGTGGAAAAAGTTTTCATTAGCCTCGGGAAATTTCGTCAGAGAGTTCGTTAATATCGTCATCGGCGACGGGAAAGTGTGTTTTCAGTTGCTCGCCGGCTTTATCAATTCCTTTGACGAGACCAGCTTTAAAATCGCCAGTGCGAAATTCAGCTTGCATTACATCGCGGGTGCTTTCCCAAAAGTCATCGGGAACTTTGTCGTTGATGCCGTCGTCGCCAAAAATGTAAAAATTTTGATCGTTAAATGCCAGATAAATCAGCACGCCGTTGTGCAGTTCAGTGGCATCCATTTTCAGCTCGTGAAATACGGCCTTAGAGCGGTTTTCCGGTTTAGTTTCCTTGGGGCAGTGGGCTTCCACGTGCACCCTGATTTCGCCAGAAGTCTTGTTTTCCGCTTGACGGATGGCTTCAATAACTTCTTTCTCGCCCTGATCGTCTAAAAATTGTGCTTTATCTGTCATAACTTAAAAGTTTACTTCGGGTGCTTTTTCAGAGCCTTCTTCAGCTTCAAAAGCCGTGAGTTTTTCAAATTCAGTGCGGTCGCCAAAAGTGGTAAACGGAAAGGTTTGAACGTAAGTATTATATTTCCTGACCGATTCATTAAAGCGGTTTCGTGCCACATTAATGCGGTTTTCCGTGCCTTCCAATTGCGATTGCAGGTTTTGAAAATTTTCGGTGGCCGTGAGTTTTGGATAGCGCTCAACACTCACCAACAATCGCGAGAGCGAGGAACTCAATTTCCCTTGTGCTTTTTGATATTTTTGAATTGACCCTGCGTCCAGTTTGCTGGCATCCACATTCACTGAAGTCGCTTTTGCACGTGCTTCAATAACATCGGTCAAGGTGCTTTTTTCAAAATCGGCAGCCCCTTTGACGGTGTTGACCAGATTTGGAATCAAGTCGCTTCGGCGTTGATAAGAACTTTCCACATTCGCCCATTTTGTTTTGGACCCTTCTTTTAAAGCGACCGCTTTATCGTGGGTGGAAATTTCCATAATGGTATAAATTCCCCATCCCACCAGTAAAATGCCGACAATCACACCAATGGTGATTAATACTTTTTTGTTCATAAGCTTAAAATTCGTCTTTTATTGATTTTAATTCCTGTTTGATCCGTTTTAGTTTTTGGATCATTTCAAATTTTTCCAGTTGAGGTTTTTTATCCTCTTTCAAATGTGTTTTAGCGCCTTCAAGGGTAAACCCGCGCTCTTTCACTAAATGAAAAATGAGTTCCAGGGTGTTGACATCTTCTGTCGTAAACATCCGGTTTCCCTTAGCGTTTTTTTTCGGCTGCAGGGCGTCAAATTGTTTTTCCCAAAACCGCAGCAAACTGGCATTGACATCAAAGGCTTTTGAAAGTTCGCCGATGGAATAATAGCGTTTTACGGGAAGGTCAAGCGGTTTCATCAGTCCAGGGATTGGGTTGCCATATTTGCTTTTTTCAACATAATTTCATATTCTTTGGCAGTCAAATCGCCGTGAAAATAATTCACAGGGTTGATGGGTTTATCGTTTTTCCTGATTTCATAATGCAAGTGTGACCCCGTCGAAAGCCCGCTGTTTCCGATATAGCCGATCACCTCACCGCGTTTCACTTTATCCCCGCGCCTCACATTGAATTCGCTCAAATGGGCATAATCTGTTTCGTAACCAAAACCGTGATCAATTTCAATTTTCTTTCCATATCCGTGGCCCCGGGATGCTTTTTCAATAACACCGTCGCCAGTAGCATAAACCTCAGCACCAACGGGCGCTGCAAAATCCATCCCTTTGTGCATACGCTTTATTTTCAGGATTGGGTGCCAGCGCATTCCATATCCCGCTGAAACACGGCTCAGATCTTCATTTTTTAAAGGTTGGATTGCCGGGATGGCCTTTAATAATTTTTGTTTTTTTTCGGCCAGGGCAGTGATTTCATCAAGCGATTTTGACTCTACCACAAGACGTTTTTGAAGCTTGTCCATTTCACGGGAAGTGTGAACGATAAGGTCAGAATTGCTGTAACCTTCCAGGTTTTCATATCGGTTGATCCCACCAAAACCTGCCTGGCGTTCTTCTGCAGGAATGGGGTCGGCTTCAAAATATGCCCGGTAAATATTGTTGTCGCGTTTTTCGATATTGGCGAGCACATCTTGCGTTTGGTCCATCTTTTTGTCCAGCACTTGATACTGCAGTTGCATATTTTCCAGCTCGCGCACCAGACTTTTTTCGCGAGGTGTTTTCAGTTCAGGGATATTGAGGTAAATCAACAGCAAAATAAAACCGGCCAAAAAGGAACCGAGCAAAGAAATGGCAATGATGCCAAAGCGGCGGCCTTTCTTCCGCTCGATCTTGCGGTAAGAAAGTGTTTCGCTATCGTAATAATATTTAACCTTAGCCATTCGCTTAAATTATCTTATTTTTGCTGAATTCAGCAAGACCTTAAGGGTACAAATATAGTAAAGTTGCTTTAACCCAACTAAAAATAGCAGATCAGACTATGAAATCGCAAAAAATACGCCAAAGCTTTCTCGACTTTTTCAAAGGAAAACAACATAAAATTGTCTCATCAGCGCCGATGGTAATGAAAAACGATCCGAGCTTGATGTTTACCAATGCAGGGATGAACCAGTTTAAGGACTGTTTTTTAGGGAACAAAAAACCTGAACATTCACGCGTGTCAGATTCACAGAAATGCTTACGCGTAAGCGGAAAACACAACGACCTTGAAGAGGTGGGAAAAGATACTTACCACCACACAATGTTTGAAATGCTCGGAAACTGGAGTTTTGGCGACTATTTTAAACAGGAGGCAATTGAATGGAGCTGGGAACTGTTGACGGATGTGCTGGAAATTAATCCCGAGCAACTTTACGTCACCGTTTTTGAAGGGAGCAAAAAAGATGGCACGCCGCTCGATCAAGAAGCTTATGATCATTGGAAAAAAATTGTGCCCGAAGACAGGATTTTGATGGGTGACAAAACAGATAATTTTTGGGAAATGGGCGATCAAGGTCCGTGTGGCCCTGCTTCTGAAATCCACATTGACATCCGTCCTGAAGAAGAGCGCAAAAACAACCCGGGAAAAGGGCTTGTCAATCAAGATCATCCTTTGGTGGTAGAAATTTGGAACCTGGTTTTTATTCAGTTCAACCGAAAAGCCAATGGTTCGCTGATTGAACTTCCTGAAAAACACGTGGACACGGGTATGGGCTTTGAGCGGTTGGCAATGGTTTTACAGGGAAAGAAATCAAATTACGACACCGATGTTTTTACACCATTGATCAAAGAAATTGAAAGTATCACCGGTTTTACCTATGGCGAAAAAGAAGAAACCGATATCGCCATTCGCGTCATTGCCGATCACATCCGTGCGGTATCTTTTTCCATTGCCGATGGACAATTGCCGGACAATACCGGTGCGGGCTATGTGATCAGAAGGATTTTGCGCCGCGCGATTCGCTATGGCTTTACGTTTTTGAACAAAGAAGAGCCTTTTATTTTTAAACTGGTGGAAACTTTGAGCGTGCAAATGGGCGATGCTTTTCCAGAATTAAAAAAGCAAGAAGGACTCTGCAAACGTGTGATCCAGCAAGAGGAAAAAAGTTTTTTAAATACTTTGGAACAAGGGCTTTCGCTATTGGAAACGATGATCAACAATGCGACCGATGAAAAACTTTCAGGTGAAAAGGCCTTTGAACTCTATGACACCTTTGGCTTTCCGATTGACTTGACACGTTTGATTGCCAGTGAGCAAGGTTTCAGCATTGATGAAGCGTCTTTTGAAAAAGAATTGAAAAAACAGAAAGACCGCTCTCGAAATGCGGCGCAGAAAGAAACAACAGACTGGACAGTGCTTGTCAAAGACGATGAGGAGGAATTCATTGGTTATGACCAGTTAAAAATACCGGTTCAAATCACACAATACCGAAAAATCAAACCCAAAAAGGGGAAAGGGTTTTATGAGCTCGTCTTTAACACAACGCCTTTTTATCCCGAGGGCGGAGGCCAAAAAGGGGACACGGGTTACTTGAAAACGGCCGATGATAAAACCTTCTCAATTATTGATACTAAAAAGGAAAACAACCTCATTGTCCACTACGTCAAATCTTTGCCACCCAATCCTGAACAGCATTTTAAAGCCGTGGTCGATTTTCAAAACCGATTTGGCGCTTCTGCCCATCACACGGCAACTCACCTGCTGCACCAGGCGCTGCGCTCAATTCTAGGCGAGCACATTGAGCAGAAAGGCTCGCTGGTTTCAGCCGATTACTTGCGTTTTGATTTTTCACATTTTGGAAAAATAAGCGGCGATGAGCTGGAAAATATCGAGAGTTTTGTCAATGAAAAAATAGAAGAAGGCATCGATCGAGAGGAAAACCGGCATCTACCATATAAACAAGCGATTGCCGACGGTGCTATGGCCCTTTTTGGCGAAAAATATGGCGATGTGGTGCGCACGATAAAATTTGGCGGTTCCCACGAACTCTGCGGCGGCACGCACGTGAGCAACACAAGTAAACTCTGGCATTTTAAAATTTTGAACGAAACATCGGTGGCTTCAGGCGTTCGGCGAATTGAAGCCATTGCGGGGGAAGCGGCAAAAAATTATATGACCGAACAGGATGAGGTGATGGAAGCCATAAAAAAACGCTTGAACAACCCAAAGAAAACACTTCCGGCGGTTGAAAAATTGATAGCTGGCAACAAGCAGCTGCAGGAAGAAATTGAGAAATTGCAAAACGAGCGGATGGCAATGGTTAAAAGCGGCTTGAAAGCGCGTCTAAGCAAGCAGAAAGGTTTGGCTTTTCTTGCAGAAGAAGTCAATCTGGATGCGGCTGCGATGAAAGACCTGTCCTTTCAATTGGGTGGCGAAATCGACCCGATGGTCTTGCTTCTGGCTTCTGAACAAAACGGAAAAGTTTTGCTTTCGCTATATATTTCTAAAGAATTGGCTGCTGAAAAAGACCTGAACGCTGGAAAGATAATCAAAGACCTATGCAAAAAAATCCAGGGCGGCGGTGGCGGTCAGGCTTTCTTTGCCACGGCCGGAGGAAGAAATGCCGCTGGAATCCCGGAAGCTTTTAAAATGATGGAAAAGATGATTCGGTGATTTGTTGATTTGCTGATGTGTTGATTTGCTAATTTGCTAATTTGATAATGCGCTGTCCTTCGACAAAGTCTGCGCCTAGCCAAGTTGATGTGCTTAGGATAAAATGTACTGATTTGATCACTACACCTGTCATCCTGAGCTTGACTTCAGGATCTCACGATCTGCCCAAGAAACTGGTCTCACGCGTGTTAGGATAGATGAGATTCTGATCCCGCCCGAGTGTTCGGGCTCGGGAGGGACAGGGACAGTGCGACAGGTTTTTTATTAAAACTCGGCATTTTGTGGGGTCCTTGGATAAGGGATCACATCGCGGATGTTACCCATTCCTGTGGCAAAAAGCACCAAGCGCTCAAAGCCGAGGCCAAAGCCGCTATGCACGCAGCTTCCAAAGCGACGTGTGTCGAGATACCACCAGAGTTCTTTTTCATCGACATCGAGTTCCTTCATTTTAGACTGCAGAACATCCAGCCGTTCTTCACGTTGAGAGCCGCCCACCATTTCGCCAATGCCGGGAAATAATACATCCATTGCGCGAACGGTTTTTTCATCTTCGTTCAGCCGCATATAAAAAGCCTTGATTTTTGCCGGGTAATCAAATAAAATCACCGGGCATTTAAAGTGTTTTTCCACCAAATAGCGCTCGTGCTCACTTTGCAGATCGGCACCCCATTCCTCGATGACATAATCGAATTTTTTCTTTTTATTGGGTTTAGAGTTTTTCAGGATGTCAATGGCTTCGGTATAGCTGACGCGTTTAAAATTGTTTTGGATGATAAACTGAAGCTTTTCGCGCAAAGCCATCGGGGCACGGTCCTTTTTAGGCTTGCCCTGATCTTCTTTTACCTGGCGTTCTTCGAGGAATTCAAGTTCAGAAGTACAGTTTTCAAGCACATAGTTCAGCACATATTTGATAAATTCTTCGGCCAGGTCCATATTGCCGTCCAGATCACAAAAAGCCGATTCTGGCTCGATCATCCAAAATTCAGACAAGTGCCGTGATGTGTTGGAGTTTTCAGCTCTGAAGGTCGGTCCAAAGGTGTAAACATCGCCGAGCCCCATTGCATAGGTTTCAGCTTCGAGCTGGCCACTCACGGTGAGGTTTGACTCTTTTCCAAAGAAATCTTTTGAAAAATCTATTGAGCCGTCTTCTTTTTTCGGAAGTTCATTGAAGTCAAAATTTGACACGCGGAACATTTCGCCGGCACCTTCGGCGTCGCTTCCGGTGATCACCGGCGTGTGGACATTATAAAAGCCTTTTTGCTGAAAGTAATGGTGCACCGCAAAAGACAGTTTTGAACGAATGCGCATAATCGCGCCAAAAGTATTTGTGCGCACCCGCAAATGAGCTTGCTCACGCAATTTTTCAAGGCTGTGCTTTTTGGGTGAAAGAATGGTCTTTTTGACCTCGTCAGAGTTTGCAGTGCCGAGGATTTCAATACTGGTGACGTGCAATTCCACGCTTTGACCGCGGCCTTGGCTTTCTTCTAAATTTCCAGTGATTGAGACCGCCGCCCCGATGTTGATTTCGTTTAAAATATCTTCATCAGTGTTTTCAAAATCGATGACGCATTGCAGGCTTTCCATACAGGATCCATCGTTGAGAATGATGAAGCGGTTGCTGCGAAAGGCGCGCACCCAGCCTTTTACATTGAATTCTTGCGTAAAATGCCCGCTTTTGATCAGTTTGGCGATTTTGGTGGTTTTCATAAGTCTGGAAATTTAAACGCAAAGATAATTTTTCGACGGAAGCCGGCAAGGTGAATTGTGGGGATTTTAGATTACAATTTACCGAGATTACGATGAATTTAAATGCTTGAAACATAAGTGTCCACTAAAAAGACAAAAGACCGCTCCGCTAAAAGACATAAGATTTATGACTTCTGTAATTCCGTGTTCATAAGTCTTTTATAAAAACTGAATACAAACGAATTTCTGTTTTCAGAGAGTAGATAAAAATATTGATTCAAATCACCACATAATCGAAATGATTACAAAGTAAATACTATCAAATACTTATAGAGTATTAAGGTTTCTTAAAGTGGACAGTAATGGGCTTGAAACTAAAAAAATAATCGATTTCTGCCGATGGCAGTTCAATTCTAAAGTTTTTAGCAGACTGAACAAGCCTGAAACATTAAACTTTTCATTTTCAGCAATAAAAAAAGCTGCCCAAAAATGGACAGCTTTTTCTAGCAAAACAATTGTGATGAGAACACAATTTTAGTTTACCCAGTCAAACATAGAAATATCAACCGTTGCTGGAACCTCATAATCTAAATTGATATCGGCAACACTTCCGTTAATGGAAATATTAGTAATATCACCATCGTCAGGAAGTTCAAGGGTTGTGTCATATCCACTCAAAGAAAGCCCAGTGATTGTCGCACCTGATTCTGCTTTAAACTGAAGTGCCAAGCCGCCGTTTTCAGAAACTGCAGTGAAGTTTTCAATTGTTGGGTTATCGTTACTTCCATCAGCTTCAAGAGCTGTTGAGAAGTTTGCGGCAGAATGAAGTACATAGGTATTGGTCAAAGTACCTTCCCAGCCTTCTGTCCAGTCTATTGCATCGTCCTGCAAGTTTTCAACATAAACATTGGACACTTCGGCAGCTCCACCAAAGAATTCGATTCCATCATCTTCGCCGCCAATAATGGCGATGTTACTGATGCTTGTTTCAGAACCGACTGCATAAAGGGTTAAGCCATTATACTGTGATTCAGAATTGATTGCAGCTCCGGTTTGACGAAGGATCAAATAATTGATTGAACCTGAATTATCAGCGTTGTCATTTCCGCCGTAGATAAGACCACCAACTTCTGCGGTAACATCAATACCTTCGGTGGTTTCACCTTCACCCAAGAGCAATAGTCCACCCCAGGAGGCATTTGAATCAGGGCCCATTTCCACTGGGTTGTCTTCAGTTCCTTCGATGTTGATTTTACCACCCTGTTGAACGGCCATATAAACATCAGTCCCTGTTCCTGTAGTGATCTTTGTTCCAGCAGGAATAGTCAATGTCGCTCCATTTTCCACGCTCAAAATTCCGGGAAGGCTGTAATTTATAGACGCGTCCAAAGTCATATCAGTGGTAACTGAACCGTTCAAGATATTATCATTAGCAGCGTTACTTACCCAGTCGAAATCAGATAATTGGACTGTTGCCGGTCCTGTGAAAGTTGACTCATCCGTTAGCGTTTCACCATTGATGGAAACATTTGAGAAAGTTCCATCATCTGGAAAATCCAATGTGGTTTCATATCCATTCAAGGAAAGACCAGTGATCGTTGCCCCAGAATTAGCTTTAAATTGCATTGCCAAACCTCCATTTTCAGAAACTGCAGTAAAGTTCATAATGGAAGGATTGTCATTCGTTCCATCAGCTTCAAGTGCAGTTGAAAAATTTGCGTCAGAGTGCAGGACATAAGTATTGGTCAATGTTCCTTCCCAACCTTCTGTCCAGTCTATTGCATCGTCTTGCAAGTTTTCAACATAAACATTGGATACTTCAGCAGCTCCACCAAAGAATTCGATCCCATCATCGAGCCCATTGATCAAAGCAATATGATTGATGTTTGTTCCAGAACCGACAGCATACAATGTCAGTCCATTATATTGGGATTCGGAGTTAATTTGTGCACCGGAACCTTCAATAATCAAATACTCAATGGAACCTGAGCTGTCTGAATTGTCAGTACCTCCATAAATAAGGCCACCAACTTCAGCAGTAGCATCAACTTGGGCGGTGGTTTCACCTTCACCGAGCAGGACTAGGCCACCCCAGTTTCCATCACCATCAGGAGCCATTCTCACGGGGTTTCCTGAGGTTCCCTGAATGTCGATTTGACCTCCTTGCTGAACCACGACATAAACATCAGTTCCAGTATTTGTCGTGATATTCGTTCCTGCGGGAATTGTTAAAGTGTTACCCTCTTCCACGCTTAAAATCCCAGTCAATTGATAATCCACACTGGCATCGAGGGTCATATTCTCATTGATCGAGCCGTTGAGTTCACTGTTCATTTCAGGTCCTGGACCGTTGCCTGGATCATCGTCGTCACCACAGCTTACGCTGGTAAAGGCCAACAATAGGATAGAAAAAACTATCCCTAAATTTTGCATCGCATTTTTCATAGTTAAAAGAATTAAAGATTAAAGATTAAAAAGTTTAGCGTTCAATGTTTTAAAATATATAGCGAGCCCCGATATTGATCACGCTTCCACGTGAATAGCTCCTCACTGTTTCTTCTCGTTCTGGCCCGTTCAATGGGTTTACATCTTGTTTCCTTTTTATCAAAGGGTTCAACAAGTTTTTTCCCTGCAAACGCAAACGCCAGTGTTCACTTAGTTCTTGGGTGATTGTTGTGTTCAATACCACAAATCCTTTTTCGACAATGGCATCGTTATAAAATGTTTCATTTTCCCGTTGATTTGTGGGCGCACCGATGGCAAATATTTTATCGGAAGCATAATAGGCATTCAAGTTTGCCCGGAATTCATTTTCCCAGTTTGTGAATAATGTGATGTTTCCATTAACGATCCAGTCTGAAGCCCCTTGAAGCCCTGTTTCGGTATTGTCCTTATATCGAAAAGTGCGCAGCAAATTGCCATCGGCATCACGGATTTCTTTTAAATCCTGATTGTGCCACATTCGGGTTGCATTAAAACCGAGGTCGAGGTTGATGCCATTTTCACTTTTATTTTCCAGAAGGTTATAATCCAGATCGAATTCCAATCCATAAACCTGAGCTTTTTCCCCTGAATTATAATATGAAAATACACCCGCAGAACCACGGCTTTGTGCACGGTTGATGGGGTCTTCGACATATTTATAAAAACCTGTCAATGAAATCAGTTCATCACTCTCGGGGAAGAATTCCCATTTTAGGTCTAAGTTATAGACATTACTGGCTTCGAGGTCTGGGTTTCCACGGGTTACCTGTCCGTTCTGTGAAACATATTCGAAGGGTGCGATTTCCTTGAATTCGGGAAGGGTAATCGTTTTACTTGCCGCGAGCCTGAAATTTGTCTTTTCATTCAATGAATACTTCACATTCAGCGCCGGATAAAAATTACCGTAAGATTTTTTGCTCTCTCCAGGCTGTGAATTGCTCACGTCATAATTTACATCTAATTCATCTTTTTCATAGCGGCCGCCCATATTAAAATTAAACCCGCGATAATCATAATTAAAGGAAATATAGCCTCCATAAGAATTTAAGGAAGCGTTGTAAACATCAGGGGTCAGAACGTTCAGGGACAGGTTGTCGTTATCAAAATTCTGTGGGGTAAAAACGCTGCTCAAATTATCAAGACCAGCTGGTGTTACCGCGCGCAAAGATGTTTCGGTCACTCCAAAAAACTGTGATTTGAAATCACGGTCTTTAATTCGGAAATTCCCGCCTAAATCAATATTCAAAGAAGAGGAACTGTCTTTGTCAAAAACCTGATAGCTATTGTTGGCACGTCCTGCAAACTCTTGATCATCGATTTCCTGATATGATTTTCGCTGTTGGAAACCGCCTGTTCGCGCCAGTTCAATTTCATCTTCATTGAAGTTGATCTGGTTCCGGATGCGGTTAGGTTGATCAGCATTGACTAGGTTATAGCCTAAAGCCCAAGAGAACTCATCTTTTTCACTAAACGTGTGTTCACCGATAAGTTGGTTGATCCACATATTGGTTTGTTTAGTGTTTTGGTCCCTAATAAATTGATTGAGGCTATCTGCCGGGCGTGTTTCTTCAAAAGTAAATCCCTTTCCGTTTCGCCCAGCTTCATAAACGTTATCTTCAAGCTTGTTGATAAATAGACTCGTTACTTTTAACTTATTACTGTCATTGAACCTATAGCCTAAATCCAATAGTCCAGAAGTGCTAATTGTTTTTTGATATTCCCTTACATCTGTATAAGAGTCGTCCAAATTGTTTTCGCGAAATTCTTGGAAAACACCTTCGCGGTATTCATATTTTCCAGATTGCGCGATATTCACCAAAAATTCAAAATCGTTGTCAAAACGTTTCCCGGCAGTGGCCGTGTGGCGGTAGTTGAGCGGTAAACTGATGGATTGCGTGTTCCAGGTCTGTTCAGTAATGGCACGTCGTGTCGGGATGTCTTTGGAATAAAACCCAATATTGATATCACCTTCATTGGCTGATCTCTTGAAGTTATTCCCAACGCCACCTTGAACAGCATTTGTATTTACCCCGACACGTGTCCCAAGGCTGTATTCTTCATTTCCATCAAGCTCACGGGTGTCAATATTAATTGCGCCTGAAGATTGATCGGCATAGCTATCGGCCGAAAATGTTTTGCTGATGGAAAGGTTTTGTGTAACCCGGGTTGGGAACAGGGCTAAATCAATGTTTTTATTCTGAACATCATCACTGGGAACGGGAAGTCCGTTCATTGTTGTATATAAATAACGGTCGCCAAGCCCCCGGACAAAAATGTTTCCCGAGGCTTCGCTTATGGACACCCCAGAAATTTTTGAAGTTGCTGTCGCGGCATCACTCACACCGAGTTCAGCCAGTTCACGTGCCCCAATACTTTCTTTGATCTTGGAAGCTCTCTTCTGCTCAAGTAACAGGGCTATTTCAGAATCCTTACGTCTCACCGTGTTGATCACCACTTCATCTAAAGCCGCAGCGCTCGCCGAGAGGGTGATGTTGATTTCGGTAACTTTATTGGCCTCAAATTTTACATCGGGAATAGTTCTGGTTTTATATCCCAGAAAACTAAATTCCACCGTATATGTGCCGGGCTCGACATTTGAGATTTGATATAGCCCATCAAAATCGGTGGTCGTCCCTTTTTCAGTCCCTTTGATTGACGCAGTGGCAAATGGAAGGGGTTGTCCTTTGACCTCCCCATCCGTCATTTTTCCTGCGATTGAGCCAGATTGTTGTGCGCTGACCGAAAGTGCCATAAGACTGATTAAAATGCTTAAAATTTTGTTCATCACTATGTTTTGCTTTTCGCCGCAAAGAAAGTAAAGCCCCTTTCTAATGGTGTTACTTAAGCTTTAAGTATAGAGCCCCGCTGTGTGAACTTATTGTTATGAATGTTATGAAACGGAATAAAATGTTTAATATTCACGTGTTAAATTTTATCCTTAATTTTAGCCAATGAAAAAAGCAAAGGATGAACAGTTATGAAAAACAGTGAGATGAAGATTTTATTGGTGGATGATGAGCCGGACATTTTAGAAATTGTGGGGTATAACCTTTCTTCGGAAGGCTATGAGGTTTTTAAGGCCGATAACGGCAAAAAAGCGATTGAACTCGCCGAGGAAAACAATCCCGATTTGATCCTTCTGGATGTGATGATGCCTGAAATGGACGGCATTGAAACCTGTGAAAAAATCAGGAACATCCCGCAGCTCAAAGAGGTGGTCATTGCATTTTTGACTGCCCGCGGGGAAGATTATTCCCAGGTTGCAGGGTTTGATGCCGGTGCTGATGATTATATCACGAAGCCAGTTAAACCAAAGGTTCTCACCAGTAAAGTGAAGGCGTTACTAAGAAGGAAAAGCAGCACAACAGAAGACAGAAATGTGGTTAAAGTGGGCAAATTGACCATCGACCGCGATGAATATAAGGTGACCGACGATCAGCGCGATATCGTCTTGCCGCGAAAGGAATTTGAACTCTTGTCGCTTTTGGCCTCAAAACCCGGTAAAGTTTTTAAACGCGAAGATATTTTAAACACCGTTTGGGGCAACGAAGTGGTTGTGGGCGGCCGCACTATCGATGTGCACATCAGGAAATTGCGGGAAAAAATCGGTGACAAACGCTTTAAAACGGTCAAAGGCGTGGGTTATAAATTTGTCGAGTAATGGCACAGGAAATTAGGCGTTCATACCGCTTTGCTTTTTTCACCTCGCTTTTAATTACCGTCTTTGTCTCGCTTTTATTTTTAATCTTTCAGTTCGTTTTTTATGCATTTGAGGCTATTCCCATGGTCATTTGTGCAGCGGGGACTTATGTGTTTTCATTTCTCATTATTCAACTGCGCGTGGAACACTTTATTTACAAACGCGTCAAACAGGTCTATGATAAAGTTTCCCTGCTCGATTCTTCCTCTCTGCGAAGCGAGCAGATCACCACTGATATGAACTCCCTTACCCGTGAAGTCGAAAAATTTGCAGAAGGGAAAAAGGTTGAAATCGAAAGTTTGAAAATCAGGGAAAACTACCGCAAGGAATTTATGGGCAATGTTTCGCATGAATTGCGAACGCCGTTATTTACCGTCCAAGGATATATAATGACCTTACTGGACGGCGCGATGAATGATGAAAAAATTCTTAAAAAATATTTGAAACGCGCCAATAAAGGTGTGGAAAGGCTAACTTATATCGTGAACGACCTCGATATGATCACCAAACTTGAAATGGGGGAAATGCACCTGGATATCGAACGCTTTGATATCACCAAACTCATTCAAGGGGTTTTTGACCTGCTGGAGATGAAAGCCACTAAGAAGGATATCGTGCTCACGTTTGATTTGGAATATGACCGTCCCCTTTTTGTCACTGCCGATCGCGAACGCGTGCAACAAGTGGTGATCAATTTGATTGTCAACTCAATTAAATATGGAAAGGAGGGTGGCACCACTGAAGTGAGTATTGAAGACTTGACCGATCACAAATTTTTGATCTGCATCACCGATAATGGTGAGGGCATTGAGCAAAAAAACATCAAGCGCATTTTTGAGCGGTTTTATCGCGTGGATAAAAGCGGCTCGCGAAAGGAAGGTGGATCTGGCCTGGGCCTGTCAATTGTCAAACATATTCTCGAAGCCTTGAATGAAAAGCTCTATGTCGAAAGTGATTTTGGCGTGGGCAGTGAATTTTCATTTACTCTTGAAAAAGCAGATAAACCCAAAAAACCAGCCGATAAAACAAAGGAAAGGCGAAAGCGGTTTAAGGGCAAGTCTTGAACATCAGAAAGCTTATAATTGACAAATGTGCTGGGAAAGGGCGCAAAAAGAGCTGGCTGAGGCACTCGAAGCGCCGGCTGAGGTTCTCGAAGCCCATTTCTCGATCAACAATGGGCAAAATAAGCATTTTTAAGGATTTAGGTTTTGTCAACTCAAAAACAAGTCTAATTTTGCAAATCATTTTAATTCTAACATTAAAATCTGTAAATTAGGGTTTTGGGCAGTAAAAATAAATTAAAACGTTTTCGGGAAAATGACACATTTGCCAATGTAATCCAGCCATCGCGCGGGGAGGTTACTTCTGGTAATTTTCATTTGAAAGGAAACTGGTCCCGTGATTTCTTCCATAACGACCTGCCTTTGGTTTTGGAACTCGGTTGTGGTAAAGGGGAATACAGCCTGGGTTTGTCACAAATGCATCCGGAAAAAAATTATTTGGGAATTGATATTAAAGGTGCGCGGCTTTGGCGTGGTGCAAAAACCGCCTTGGAAGAAAATAACGATCGCGTGGGGTTTCTGCGCACCCAGATTGACTTGGTCGATTTGATTTTTGCCGAAAATGAAGTGGATGAAATCTGGATTACTTTTCCCGATCCTCAAATAAAATATAAACGCACTAAACACCGTTTGACAAATTCAGGGTTTCTTCAGAAGTATAAAAAGATAATGAAACCAGACGCTGTGGTCACACTCAAAACTGATAGCGAATTTATGCACGGTTATACTTTGGGATTGTTGCACGGCGAAGGCCACGAGATTGTTGATGCCAATCACGATGCTTATAAAAATGATTATTCCCCTGAAGAAATCACGGGGCTCCAAACCTTTTATGAGGAACAATTTTTAGAGCAGAACAAAGCTATTACCTATATTCGTTTTAAAATCAACTAATTGTTTTGCAGGAAACTAAACTTTTTATAATCACATATTTTGCGGCGCTCGGCGGTGTCCTTCCCCCGGGGCTGGTCAATATGACCGTGGCAAAAACCTGCGTCAAATATGGAAAACGCAGTGGTTTGATACTCTCTTTAGGAGCCACGCTAACGGTTTTTTTCCAGGCCTTTGCCGCTATTGTGATGGCAAAGTATGTCTTCAACAATCCAGATGTGCGCTATGTCTTGCTCTGGATAGCACTGGTTGTTTTTGTGGGGCTCGGGATTTATTTCTTTAGGCTTGCCTTTAAGAATACAACCCATAAAGAAAAGAATATTCAAACCAATAAATATGGCGCCAAACGCTTTCTGGGTGGCGTGTTGGTAGCCTTGGTCAATGTGTTCCCCATTCCATATTTTGTAAGTATCAGCACACTGTTCAATCCTGCAGATCACGCTGATTTCAGCTGGTGGACCATTGTTTTATTCTCACTCGCAGCGGCTGCCGGATCCTTTACTTCATTTTATATTTATGTAATTTCCTTTTTAAAAATTGAAAAGCACACCAAAAAATTCTCGACCTATAGCAACTATTTCATGGCCGGTTTAATGACGGTTTTAACGGGAATTACAGTTTTTAGGCTGTTTTTTATGGAGTAGAATTGCATATTGTATTTTGTAAAGCTGTATAGTGTAATGTTGTATAATGTATATAGAGGGGAAACACAGTTTTTGAATAGCGAATACTGAAAACTGAAATTGGAAGTTGAAAAACAAGAATTTATGTCAAGCTTTGGTGATTGTATAGTGTAATGCTGTATAATGTATATTGACGGGGGAAGCCGTGACGAATTTCCTTTTAACCTTTAACGGATAACTTTTTCACCGAAGGACGGAATTCAATTTACAACACTACAATATACACTATACAGCTTTTGAATATCGAATATTGAACAAGGAATAAGGAATATCGAAGTTAGATTTCAGTGAAAAACAATTTACAGCGATACAATAATATACATTATACGGTTTTAAGATTGTATAGTGTAATGTCGAGCCTACTCTGAGAAGGCCTGTAATTGTTGAATTTAAAATTCAACTAAGAAAGTCCCCTTTAGGGGAGTTAGGGGTTTTA
>Ga0307976_1000566_pt1 | contig 20310 bp, 25 predicted proteins | sample OrgLakmetagen919_FD_201836 | JGI IMG/M metagenome (GOLD analysis project Ga0307976, IMG submission 201836) | Saline water microbial communities from Organic Lake, Antarctica - #919 | ecosystem: Environmental > Aquatic > Non-marine Saline and Alkaline > Saline | place: Antarctica: Organic Lake... | reverse complement strand
AGGAAGGCATCAAGCCGCTTCCGGCACTGGGCGTAAACGCACAGGCGTTAAACTACCTCAATTTCCTAATTGCGGAGCCGATACACGCGCTGGCAATCTACCGCTCCGGCGTTCTTGTGCAGATCCCGCGCCCCGAGCGCTTCGCAATCCACAAGCTGATCGTGGCCAGCAGGCGGCATGGCGGTCCGGACGAGGCGAAGGCGCGCAAAGACCGGGCCCAGGCTGAGTTCCTTATCCGCATCCTCGCGGAAGATCGGCCCGACGATCTCGCCGAGGCCTACGAGCACGCGCTGTCGCAGGGTTCCCGGTGGCGCGATCGGATCGCCTCGAGCCTCGGACGCATGCCGGCGACAAAGGATCTTCTACGCGGGCTCTCTTGATCTGGTGCGGATGGTGGTGCTCCGCGGATCGAGGGGTTTGTCCGGCGCGGCGAGGAACTTGGCCGGGGATCGTCTCGGTGCGCTGCCAGGTGAACATGGTCTGCCGACCGGGCTGGTCCATGATCCTTCCGGCGATGTGGCGCTAGATCCGGACATGCAGGTCAGGGCGACCATCGCCAGCCCTTTGCATTTCGTGGTGCTGATGAGACCAAATCGGACTCCACCTACGCCTGGGGTTTTGGCTACACGGGTCGGGCAGATCTTGCCTTGTCGCCGGTCTTCGACTACGTAGAAAGTAATCCGAGTATCGGAATACTTTTTGGAGTGAGGATCATGCCGGACACGCACGACAGCGAAATTGCATTGAGCCAGGACATGTCTATTGCCGAGACTGCCGCAGTTACGGGGGTTTCCACGCGGAAGATCAACAGGTTGATCGACGACGGCCTCATGCCCGAGTCGGCATTCAAGAGGGTCGGTAAGAGCCGTTTCGTGAAGGCCTTCGCGGCACCAATGGTGCGGTTCGGAGCCGGGGACGGGGTGATGCTGAGCAAAGAGGCGCGAATTGAGGTAATGAAAACGGTTGCGAGATACACGAAGTCAAACTGGCGGCGTCTTGTCGCGGACCCGGACCAGGCGCTGGACCTGCGGTTCGAGAGCGGCGCCGTGACCGTTGCGCTCGGCGAGAACGTGTCCTCGGCCATGACTCGTCTCGGCAAGCTGGCTGCGGCGCATCGGCGCATTGTCGTCGATCCGAATATCAGGGGCGGCATGCCCGTCATGCGCGGCACGCGGGCCGGGGTATACGAAGTCGCCGCGGCGCGCGCGGCGGACGGAATCGAGGCGGTACTGGAGGATTTCCCGGCACTGACCTGGGAGGATGTCGAGGCCGCAGAAATCTATGCCCAAGCCCATCCGCGCATGGGGCGGCCGCGAAGCGCGCGGGCAGGACGACTGGTGGCGGAGGTGCAGGTCGATCTGGCCGGCATCCGGTGAAGCGGGACGCGGCTTTTGAAGTTCCTCATCGATGAGTGCCTGTCTGTCGCCTTGGCCAGGATGGCTGTGGCGGCAGGCCACGCGGAGAGTGCCCATGTCGCACATCGCGGCCTGACCGGTTGGACGGACCACCGCCTGATGAAGCTTATTCTCGACGAGGACTGGACACTGGTTACGCGCAACTCGGACGACTTCCGGCCGCGTCCGAGCAGCGCCAGCCAGGCACCCTGCTATCTCAAGCAGCCGCTCCATGCCGGCCTGATCTGCCTGAACCTGCCGGCGGGGTCGGGCCGGGCGGAGCAGGAGGCCTATTTCGAGGCGGCACTCGGGCAGATCGGGCTGCTGGGCGATCTGGTCAACAAGGTGCTCGAGATCGATAGCGGACTACGGAGTGAGGCGAAAGTCATCGCCCGGCTCTACGACTTCCCCGAACATCCGGACTGATCTCATCACACCGGCCAATCCCTGTCAACGGCGGAATAAAATCCGGCCATTAGGCGGCGCAAAAACCGGCCACTTTGGGTCTGGGCCTAACGCGCACCACGAGGCGGCGGCCAGTCAGCCGCGCTTCCCAAATAGCTGGCGGTTGACTGGCCGTTTTGGCCCGTCAGGGCCAAACCAGCGAGGGTCGGCTCAGGTGGTGTCGGTGGACTTGCGTGCGCGGCTTTGCGCCAGGCGGTAGCTTTGGCCGTTCATCTCGAGGATGTTGACGTGGTGCGTCAGCCTGTCGAGGAGCGCGCCGGTCAGGCGTTCGGTGCCGAAGGTTTCGGTCCATTCGTCGAATGGCAGGTTGCTGGTGATCATCGTGGCGCCGCGCTCGTAGCGTTGCGAGATCAACTCGAACAGCAGCTCGGCGCCGGTCTTGGAGAGCGGCACGAAGCCGAGTTCGTCGATGATGAGCAGCTTGACGTTGGCCAGTTGTTTTTGCAGGCGGAGCAGACGGCGCTCGTCGCGGGCCTCCATCAACTCACTGACCAGCGTGGCGGCGGTGATGAAGCGAACGGGCAACCCCTTCTGGCAGGCGGCCAGCCCGAGTCCCAGGGCAACATGTGTCTTGCCCGTGCCGCTCGGGCCGAGGGCGATGGTGTTTTCGCGCCGTTCGATCCATTCGCAGCGGGCCAGTTCCAGCACCTGCATCTTGTTGAGCTTGGGGATCGCCTTGAAGTCGAAACTGTCGAGGCTCTTGGCGGCCGGGAACTTCGCGGCCTTGATGCGGCGCTCGATCATCCGCCGTTCGCGGTCGATCATCTCCATTTCAACCAGGCGCGCCAGGAACTGGACATGATCCAGACCTTCGGCGGCGCATTGGCGGGCCTGCTTCTCGTATTCGCGCAGGAAGGTCGGCAGCTTCAACGTCTTCAGGTGATGGATGAGCAGGATCTGCGGGGCGTCGGTCATTCCGCCGCCTCAACCAGCAGGGCCATATAACTGGCGGCCGAGGTCGTCTCGACGTCGGCGCGTGGCAAGTAGGGATAGCTGGACATGTCGAGCTTGGGCGGGCGCTTCTCGATCCGACAGAGCAGAAGGTGCTTGACCGCATCGAAGCCTGTCGCGCGCAGGCGCAGCGCATCCTTGACCGCCGCGTGCAAGTCATCGATTCCGAAGGTCTCCAGCAGGCGCAAAACCTGCACATACTCACGCCGTCCCATCTTCAGCATGTGTGCCTCCATGAGGCGGCGCAGGGTCTGGAACTCTTCGGGCAGATCCCACGCTGCCAAAGGCGCAGCCTGATCCAGGGCGTTGATCTTGCGCTCGATCAGCGGAAGGTAGTGGATCGGATCGAAGACGACATCCTCGCGCGCGTAGCACCGCGGATGCCGGGCGATCACGTCTCCACGGCAGCCGATCACGACCTGATCGACATAGCCGCGCACCCAGACATCCTGATGACCATAGGCAACCGGGACCGAGTAATCGTTGGTCTCATAGCGCACGAGCGATTGCGAACTGACCTGTCCGCTGGCCTGTGCGCAGGCCTCGAACGGGGCCCCCGGCAATGGCTTCATCGCCGCCAGATCGCGCTGCAGCCTTTCGCCGATCGTTTCCTTGTGGCCGCGAAGGATGTCGTTCTGGCGATTGCGGCACTGGGCCTCCAGGTCCGCGTTGAACGCTTCCCAGCTGGCAAAACGCGGGACCGGCACCATGAAGTTCCGGCGGGCATAACCAACGATGCCCTCGACCTGACCAATGTGCGCCAGAAGGCGGGGTTGAACCGGTCAATCCTCAATCAGGGCTGGCATGGGTTTGAGACCGTGCTGGCCTACAAGCTTGAAGAACGGGGCGGATACCTTTGCAAGGTCGATCCGCGCCACACGTCGCAGACCTGCTCGGCCTGCGGAGCCGTGGACAGAGAGAGCCGCGAAAGCCAAGCGTCTTTCCACTGTCGCAAATGCGGTTTCCGCGCCAATGCTGACCATAATGCTGCGATCAACATCCTGCGTCGGAACACGGCGTCTATGCTCGTGGAGGAAGGGCATTGGCTCTCCGTCGAAGCGAGACCTGGAAGGGGTCTCGCGACCCCCGAAAATCCCCCTCCTTTAGGTGGGGGAAGATGTTAAAGATAGTTGCATGGCTTGCGTGGTGATTTTCATGACCGGGAGGCCATACGTCGCGACCGGTCGCAGGCATTCCGGGTTCGAAGACACCGAACCGCAACTGGCCGCGGTCTTCTTCGCGCGGTTGGCCATCAGCGTCTCTCGCATCAGGAACAGGTCGACCACCCCGCCAGCATTGGGCGATCAGAAACCAGAGAAGACCATGTCGAGGGCTCCCCGGATTTCGTAATCGGATTCGGAAAGATCAAGGATTGATTGTCCCCCGAGCAGCGCGGAGGGGATCGCCGCCATCTCGGCGGTATGCAGAGCGTGGTCTTCCCCCTGAACCTCGAACACTGGCTCGAGGCGTCCGATCGCCCTTGGCCCGGTTGAAATCGGGATGAGAGGCGCGACGACGCGGGAACCGGTGTCGATCAGATCCGTCTGGAGGTCGAGCACCAGCCGTCCACCAGCTAGCCGATAGACCTGAAACTGTGCCATCAGCCGACTTTCAACACCTGCAGGTCAGCCAGCGGCATCCCATTGGCCGCGATCCAGGCGCGGCGCTCAGAGATCGCTGCCGCGTTCTCCGCGGCCCAGGCCTCCACCCGCGCCGCCCGAACCGCTTCCGCGACGGCGGCATCGCTGATCGCTGACACGTTTAGACCGAGTTCCCGCGCGGCGGCAAGATTGGCTACGGTCAGGGTGATGTTAGTGCGCTGTTTCTCTGTTGTGGTCTGCATCGTTGCATTCTCCTTGATCACACAGAAAGTAGACACGAATAGTGTGTATAGCAAGAGTGCTGACGCGCCTTGGAGTGATGAACTGGCGCTGCCAGGCCGGCGGCACCAGTTCAGCGACATACCTGATTATGTCGCGGGAGGCGTTACAACGCCTACCGCTTCGCTACTTGAGGGGAGGCGTGATGTTATCGGGCGTTTGACGGCGGGGTAGGGTGGGTGGCGCCAAAAATAGTGTTTTGAAACCGATACTTGTAGTGCGTCGAACCAACGATACTACCTCAGGTTGAAATCTGGCTTTGTTTCGGGATTTGGCGGATTTTGCCGAATGAGAGAGGCGCTGGCGCCGGGGCCTGAAGACAGGCGAGCCAGTCGCGAAATGCCCGTTTGCGCTGTGCGCGCGCCTCGCGCCAGTAGCGCTTGAGCAGCCGGTGGCGCCGGTCGTGCGCCTGCGTCTCTTCTGCGTCCGCGGGCGGCGCCGCGCCCGCCTCGAAATCCTCCAGCGCACGGGTCGCACCCGCAAACCGCGCCTCTGCCGAGGCGAGTACGAGGGCGCATTGGATGCGGATGTCATCCGTCAGGAGATCAGTGGGCCCGAGATCCGGCGTATCCAGAATGATCCGCGCCCAGATCGCGACGCGCTCCCTGTCGGGCCTTGCAGTGGCGCCATGACGCCGCGCATTCTGCGCCACCGCGGCCTTGCCGGCTGTGCTGCGCGGGCCGGTGCTCTTTGCGGCGTTGGCCCGGTTGCGCGTGGTGATCGCCTCCGGGGTCACGGCTCGATCACCGTCGCCTCGACAGGCCGGCTGCGCTGTAGCGCGTCGAAGTCGCGTTTGACCTCGCGTCGGCGGCGCTCGAGCTCGCGCAACTTGTCGTCGTGATCGGTCACTGACCACTCATGGCTGCGATACGCTTCCCCCATGATCTCGACCGGATCCATGCCGAGGGCACTCACGTCCTCGTAGGCGCGCGCCTGCGTCTCGGGGTCTCGCGACATTGCGCACGCCGCGAGGTGCTCACCTGCCATCTTGGCGGCGTCGTCATCGAAATCAGACCCTTCCTTAAAGTCGTCTTCGGTCCCACCAGCCTCTACATGGCGCTCCCATGACGCGTCGATCGCGGCGTCGTGCTCCGCAGCTTTCTGGCAAACAACGGCTTCGAAGATCGCCTCTCCGATGAGTCTCCGCAGGCTGACATTGCGCATCCGTTGGTGCTGCAGCAGCTCCCACTCGATCGCGATCAGGTTTTCGGCGATGACGCATTCATAGGGTGTGCCGGGAACGAGCGACGTCATCATGGCCGCATGAAACCCCTCGAAGCTGCCGGGATCCTCGCCCGGGATCGGGTCGCGCACCGGCAGAATATCGGCAAAACTCTCGAGCCCAAAGGCCGTCGGCAGCGTGGTTGGCAAGTCTTGTGGCATATTCGGCCTCCACATATGGTATTGCTGCGGAGGTATTAACACAATCTGTACATATTGGCTACTCAAGGACGCCGTGAAGAGGATGGGCGTGCACGATGCTCGTACTGCGGCCCGGAAAGGCCTGGCCGCGGCCATGGCAACACGTCAGTCAGTCTTCGGCGCGCGCAGGACGGATGCGGATGCCGGGTGCGTCGTCGGGGGTGCCGATAAACTCGATGCCGGCGGCCTCGAGGGCCGTCTTGAGCTTATCCAATGTTTGCAGCTTGCATTTAGGTTCGCCCTCATTTGCCTCAACCATTTTGATGGTTCGAATGGACACCCCAGCTTTCTCAGAAAGGTCATTAATGGACCAGCGCAGGGCTGCCCGAGCGGAACGCAACTGCTCGACGGTAGGTGTTGCCATCAAATTCAAATTGCACTAAAGGTGCAAAACATGGATGATTGCTCCTTCCCTTCTTTCAAAAACTGGCGCGCCGCTTTCCAACGCCTTGAGGGTGCCTATTCACCGGCAACCATGCGCAGTTACTTTTCAGATGTCGAGGCCTTCGAGACATGGTGTGGGAAGGCAGGCTTCAGCGCATTTCCGGCGAGCATTGCGACGGTTTGCGCCTTTCTCGAGGACCAGGGGCGCGAGAGGGCACCGTCGACGGTGCGGCGGCGTCTTTACGCGATCCGCAAGGTACATCGCCTGCTGCGCCTGCCCGATCCGACGCAGGATGAGGACATCAACCTCGCGCTGCGCCGCATCCGCCGCGCGAAACCTGGCCGGCCCAAACAGGCGAAGGGTCTCACGCGGGCCTATCTCGACCGCTTTCTCGCAGCACAGCCGGACACGCCTGTGGGGCTGCGCAACCGCGCCATGCTGTGCCTGGGCTATGAACTTTTGACCCGGAGGTCGGAACTCGTCGCGCTTCGCGTGAACGATCTCGAGACGCGCGAGGATGGCACATTGCGCGTCCTTATCCGCCGCGCCAAGAACGATCCCTTCGGCGAGGGGCGGCTCGCCTTCACCTCGGTACGCACGGCCGGGCTCATCGCGGACTGGCTCACCTGGCGGGGCCCGGAGATCGCGCCGCTGTTCTGCCCGATTTACCATGGCACGCCGATCGACCGGGCGCTCTCACCCGACACGGTGAAACGGCTCGTCAAGGAAGGCGCAGGACGGGCCGGTCTCGATCCGCTTGAGGCGCGCGATTTCTCAGGGCACTCGATGCGCGTTGGGGCGGCGCAGGATCTCCTGCGGCGGGGCTTTGATACCGCCGCCATCATGCGCGCGGGCGGCTGGACCTCGATCAACGTGCTTTCACGCTACCTTGCTTATGCGGAGCATAACGTGTGGGAGTGAGGGTGCCCGAAGGTCTTCCTATCAGCCTGCGCTCTCGCCGCCGTGGTCATGTTCTGGTCATGAATCCTGACCCTAGCGGATAGGGCAGCGCACCAAACCGATAGGACGGCGCTTCGATCCCCATGGGGTGTAAGGCAAATACAGGGGATAACTTCTATGCTTAGAAAGAAAAGAAAGAAAAAATTGACATTTGGTAACGTATATGGCACCATATATTCTTTTGGTTGAGCTCGTTGTCTACGTCACTGAAGAGGGAAAAGCGCCGTTTGATGATTGGTTTACCAAGCTCGATACGGCCGCAGCTCTAAAGGTAAGAACCGCGCTAGCGCGGATAGAGACCGGCAACCTGGGCGATGTGAAGCCCGTAGGGCAGGGCGTGTCCGAACGGCGCATCACCTTCGGCCCAGGCTATCGCGTCTATTTTGGCCAAGACGGCGACAAGCTCGTGATCCTGCTTTGCGGTGGCACGAAGAAGCGCCAGTCAAGGGACATCGAGCAAGCCAAGGCATTTTGGGATGACTACAAAAACCGAAAACAGAAAGGAAACTGACATGCCACTGACAAAAGACTTCAAAGAGACCATCAAGGCACGTGCCGAGCGTGATCCTGAGTTTCGGGTTGGCCTGTTCCGTGAAGCGATCGAGGCGATGCTCAGCGACGATCTCGAAACGGGCAAGGTGCTGCTGCGTGACTACGTCAACGCCACCGTAGGGTTTGAGACCCTTGCCGCGGACATGCAGAAAGACCCCAAGAGTCTGATGCGCATGCTCAGCGCCAAGGGAAACCCGCGCGCCGATAATCTGCTGGCCATGGTTGCCCGCCTGAAGCAGCGCGAGGGCGTGTCTTTTTCGCTGACACCAAGCAACGGGCTTCACGCGTATGCGGAGCATAACGTGTGGGAGTGAGGGTGGTGGTCATGCTAGCCGCGCGGCGCAGCATTCTGAGCAATCCCCGGTGACGCCCCGGGTCTCTTGTTCCGCTTCGAAACCCGTTCGCTCGCGGCTTAGGGTCTGAAGCAATTTAACCGCTTCGTTTTGAACGCGCCAACGATCTTACCGGCGTCAGTAACCGCGTCCGCTCTGCTTCTTGAGTTTTTTGACACGGTGCCGCTGATAAGCGTCGATCTGGCGGAATAGAGGGCATCGTTTGGGGAAGATGAGATGAGTTATGGACACGATGAAAGGGGTCTTGGTGTCCGGTCCACCAATATCCAAATGGCAAACAATCCCACCTTCGTCTCCCGTATAGAAGATGCTTGTGACCATGCATCTTTCTGGAATCGCAGACCCAGGAGATTGTTTCGCAAGAGTTTTTTTGAGGTTCGGCGACAGCCTGGTTTCCAATGGAAGTAAGGCTTCCATTTCCACCTTAAGTCGGTCGGCTTTGTCACGGTGGTCTATCATGGCCGCTACCGTTTTCCATGACTGTCATTGGGCGGTGGTCGGTTCGGCGAGATCGTATAGTTCCATTCTCCGTGGAAAGGATCACGATCGATGTTGATCGCATTCATCTGCACATCGGAAATCCTGATGGCTTTGGGATAACTGTTCTTGTCGAGGTTGCATCGCACATCCAGCCCACTTTTGGTCGTTGTGGCCCCAATGAGTTGGACGATGACTTCGTGGCTGACAAGCGGCTTGCCTCGCCAGTTCTGTGTGATGAATGCGAACAGCCGGTGCTCTATGCGGTTCCATTTGCTGGTCCCCGGCGGGTGGTGGGCAACCGTAACGGCCAAGCCGGTTTCGTTGGCGGCATGTGAAATGCCGACGTGACCAGAACCCAAGGTCCACGCGTGGCATCCTCGACCAGCTCATACGTGCGTGTGGCGTTTTCCGCCGTATTGCGCGCCTCTGGCTCCAGCATGATCCGGCTGTCTGCAACTTTGGAACGGGCAAAGAGGGTTTGCGCGCCATCCGCGCCAGAGATGCGTTGGTCAACCAGACTGGCGCTGCCACCGGTGAAAATGAGCCGGGCCTCAGGAAAGCTTTGGGCGAGCGCCAGCCCCAGGACGAGCCGCTCGGCCGCATCGTTGAGTTCCGGCAAACCGGTGGCGGCCGACATGCGCGCATCTTCTCCCCCACCCAGGATGATGATGCCCGCCGGCGCCGAGATATCGGGCGCGGCTGGAAAGCGCATTTCCAGTGGCCGCATCAGGAGTTGTCCAACAGGCACAAGGCCGATGAACAGGACGAGAAGGAGCGCTGTGAGCACAAACCTACCGGCAGCCGCAACGCGATGCCGGTGCAGCGACCAGAGGCCAACAACCAGAAGCAGGACAATCCAGTTTTCCGGCCGGGCCACCAGCCAGAAGAGCTTGGAGGCGATGAAAAACAGCGTCTCCATCAGGATGGATCCCGCAGAGACACATTGACCGACGCGTCAATCACGATCCGTCGTATCGACATGGATCGCGATCCCCCAGCCGTCTGGGATTACGTCCAGTTTCCCTCGCGGAAGCGCGAGCCTCCATAGCCAGGGCCTGCGTGCAGGAACTTGTTCCCGATCCGGCCATCCTCCGAAGGCTCGCAAATAGGCCGCATTGTCGGGATGTTCAGCCGTCATGGTAAGACGCCAAGCGTGCTATCTCGTAAGGCCGTTCGCTGCGGGAAACGCTGGTCAGGTGGTTGCCCTGAAAGGCGCCTTTCCGGTGCAGCACCAGCCTTCCCATCGCGACACCCGCGAAAAGTGCTACGTATAAAAGGTTGAGTATCGTCAGGCTTTGTGCTGCCAGAAACAGAAGGCTAAGGCAGAAAAAGGTCTCTCCGGTGCGGCGTAGCCTGAAGATCAGGAACATCAGGCCCCCATAGACCAAGACGACAGCAATGACGCCCAGATCAAAGATCATCTCTAGAAAATTGGAGTTGAGTGGCATCAAACCACCAAACTCGTTGTAGCCGGCACCTACGCCATATGCTTTGTTAAGGACCGAATAATACTGCCCAACCCCAACTCCAGTGAGGTAGGAAAGCGGATTATTGGCCAAGTAGTCCCAAGCGAAGAACTCCTGTCGGTATACGACCGTCCCGTCCACGCCGACCTCGATTTCAGCCATACGTCTCTCATAGCCGTGCTGGAGCGCCTCCAAGATGCCGAGATCAGGGACCACAACCGACACGCCGATTGCGATCGTCACAGCACCGAAAATATATATTGTGGCACGCGATGGGTAGAGCAACAAGACGCCCAACCCAAAGAGCGCAATTGCGATGAAATAGGAGCCGGCGAAGGTCATTATCGAGATCACAAAAATCCCGACAGCGGCCCATCGCAATTGTCGTGCCCGACGCGCGTCCCGCATCCGAGCGAGGAAGACGCAAGCCATCGCAGCCAGAAATAAAACGTATCCCAGACGCTTTGGTTCGTTGGTCAGGCTGTTGATACGCAGCAGGCCACCCTCAAAGGCCATGATACTCCCACCACTGGAACTGTAAACGATACCCCGCACAGGCAGGCCCGTATAAAAAGCAACGATCTGGTAGGCACCGTAAACGGCGTATACGATCCCCATCACGACGAGACCCTTGAGCAGGATCTCATAGGCTTCGGGTCTGCGTCCCATCTCGTATGCGAAGGCGAGGGTGGCGAAGATGCCCAGGTAGTATAGAATTCGAATCAATGCACGTGTTTCGTCGGCCCCGGCAGCTAGCGCATAGCCTGCCGATAAGACAAAACAAATCGCCACGACGATCACCACTGGCCGGGCGAAGCGTGGCAGACGCAATCCACCCTTAAGCAAAACCCTCCCGGTCAACAACAACGGCACCGTTTGCCAGAGCGTCAGGTTGGTCACGAGAGGTACAAAAAACCAGAGGCTCAGCGCCGTTGGCATGAAGCAAATAAGCTTCACAGCATTGTGGCTGAGATACCAGCTCGCCAGCAATGTGCCCCATAGCACCACAAGTGGGTCTAGGGGGGTGTAGCCAAATACCATAGCGCCCGTGTCCTTCCGACCTCTCAGCTGCCGCGCAGCTGCCGCTCTCGCTTGGCTTCCGCCGGAACGCCAATATGCACGGTCCACGCCGCGAGTCGAGCGCTTGCAACGCTTCCCATCGTCACCACAGCGCCAGGCTCGACCTGCGTTCCTGGCGCGAGCGCCGCCCTTGCGCCCACCCAACACCCGTCACCAAGTTTGATAGGGCCCGTAATCAGCCCGAACCTCGGGTCAGTCCAATCATGACTGCCGGTGCAGAGATACGCGCCCTGTGACAGGCAGCAATGTGACCCCACCGTCACCTCGGAAAGATTGTCAATCCAGACCTCTTCTCCGATCCAGGAATGATCGCCAACCGTCAACCGCCAAGGAAACTTCACCCGCACGCGTGGTTTGATCAAGACTCCTTTGCCGATACGCGCTCCGAAGACGCGCAGGAGCTGCCGTCGCCACCCCGAACCGGGAAGCCAGCTTTCCATCAGCAGCCCCGACACGATTATCCAGCTCAGTTCCGTCAGACGTGACGCTCCGCGCGAGAATTCGGGATTTGCGAACAGGTCGAGCCGCACACCTCCGCCGCTTTCGGGATCATTCATGGACATGATGGGGCCTTTCCGCGCGTCCCGCACACCACAAATACACGTCGCGCATTTTTGCGGCCACCTGTTTGGGAGCGAAATCCGTCGTCATCCATGACCGCCCGCGTTCTCCCATCACCCGCAGATCTCCCCGCGGACGGGTCATCGCATGCGCCATGGTTTCAGCCAGCCGCGTCCGGTTCAGCGGAATCCACCAGCCGCAGCGCTTTTCTTCCAGTCCCGCCCAAGGCGCGTTCGTAGTGGTGATCACCGGCACCTCCTGCGCCAGCGCCTCGGCGACCACGAGGCCGAAATTCTCGGCATGTGTTGGCAAAACAAAAAGGTCCGAGCTGCGATAGAGCGCGTCCTTGGCGGCACCATGAACGGGACCGAAAAAGGTAACGCGCTGAAGGCGGAGACGCTCAGCCTGCGCCTTTAACTCGGCTTCGTGGCCATTCTCATCAATCCCCGCGATCACCAGATCCCAATCGAGATGGCTGTCCTGAAGCGTGGCCCAAGCCTGCAATAATACATCCACGCCTTTCTTGGGGTGAATTCGGCTTAGAAACAGTACTTGATGCTGCTGGGTAGCGGGACGTGGTGCGAGTTCGGGGATAGGGATAGCATTGGGCACGACGGCTATCGGAGCGCGCAGACCCATCTCTCGGAAATGTTCCGCCTCCATTTCGGCGGTGGCGCGCAAACAATGGGCGTGGCGCAGATGCGCGCTTTCTGCGAAGGCCGCGAACAGGCGTTTTTTCCAGGCCGAATTGCGCCGCGCCCACGGGTCCAGCATACCCCGGGGCGTCACGACATAGGGTTTTTGATGCCGGTGCCAATAATCCAAGCTCACCCGCGAGGTCCATGTCCAAAGGCCCTGAACGTCAATAACATCTGGAGCAAGCTCCTCCACGGCTGGTGCCAATTTCGGCGCACGTTGCAGGCTCGCAGGGCCTGCGACGGGGAAGGCTTGCACTCGCGGTCCCCAGTTCGCGGCCGCCTCGGGATCATCAGGGTCCTGCGTGCCCAGGACATGCATTTCAATGTCGTCAAAATTATCGAGCCCGTGCGCGAGACCCGGAACCGACACCGACAGCCCCCCCGCAGCCGAGGACATCTTGGCAGTCAGCAACGCCACACGGATTGGATCAGGCATGGTCTGTTACTCTTTGCCTGATTAACAACTTATACCGTTCCAACAGGGTCCGAGCCGCAGTGTCCCAGGAAAACGCGCTACGCACTGCATGTGCCTGCGCGGCAGCATCCGCCCAGCGATCCTCGAAAACAAAATCAGAAATTGCCTGCGCCAAAGGTTCGGATGCGCTGTCAACCAGCGTGCCGCCAGACACGTTGGCGATCCGCGCCAATGCACCAGCGGGCGAAGCGATTACCGGCACTCCGGCAGCGGCGGCATCCAGCGCTGTGATACAAAAGCCCTCTTCGACCGAGGGCTGCACATAGAGATGCGCCGCATCGTAAAGCTGGGCAAGATCGGTGAATGGCACTGCCCCGTGAATACGTAAACGGTCTTCGAGGCTCGCCCACTGCGCTGCCTTGTGGACGCTGTCATGATAGCCCTTGATCCGTCCCTCAGGGCCGACGACGTCCCATTCAAAGTTGATACCTTGCTTCTGAAGCAGTTTGGCTACCTCTGGGATGAGGTGCTGGCGCTTGTGGGGGGCATAGCCTCCCACCGTTAAAAGCCGCAGGGGCGCTCCTGGGTCCGGGCGACGACTGGCAGGCGGGGCCATATGCGCCAGCAGGTCGCTGGTCAGTCCATGGCCGATCACCGCGACTGGGTCTTTTACCACCGGCTCGAGAAATCCCTTTACCTGTTCCGAAGGGGCGATGTGCAAATCGTAGCGGTTCTTGCGCAGCCGCGCACGGTTCTTCAGGCCAACAGCCTTCAGCCGCAGTTCTTCCCTTAGGCGGGCAGGCAGCGGCGCGTTGTGCGCAGTCTGGCGGCATTCCATGGGTGGTACGTTGTGTACCGTGGAGAGGCAGGGCAAGCCAGCCGCGCGCAGGCGCCCGGTGTCCAGAACCTCCATCACGAAGAGCCCGAACAGCACATGCAGCACATCCGGCCTGTCGGGGCCGGCCAGCGCTTGCCATGCGAGGGCATCTACCTTGCGGCAGAAATCATAACGGGCCTCGCGGCAGGGATCGCCGCTCGGGGGATAGCCCGCATCGACACAGCGCACCCGGTACGGCGGCGTGGCCATGCCCGCGGGCAGCCAGTTCTCCGGCGCCGGGCCGGGCACAAGCAGCTCTGTCTCGACGCCCTGACGGGCCAGCGCGCAGAGCGTCTCGTGCACGTAGTTCACCGTGCCACCGACGCGCGGGAAAAAGTGTTCGCTGATGGCGAGAAGTTTCATAAAAATACACCTACCCGTAGCGCTGTCGAAACAAGTCTTTTGCAAACTCAAACAGCTCCTGATCGAGTTTATTGTTTTCTTTCACAGCCTGCAGATCGACTTCGCTGTAGTTTTTTGGAATATAAGTCGATTTTTTATTTTCAGCAGGAGGATTAACTTTCCAGCCAAACTCACGAGAGATCACAGTGAGTGAGTCCTCAAATCTCTCCTGAAGGCCGAAACAATCATACCTTTCACGCAGATTCCACATTGCAGTCTTAAGTAAACGAGAAGATGCTTTGGATCTCCAGCTATTCATATATCCACTCGTATAGCGAGTTTGCATATTGTCAATCAGCCATGACGTGGCTGGAGCAAAACGCTTTGCCGAATTTATACTGAAAATATCTTTCAATGGAGTTGAAAGATGTGTCTTCCTTTGCTCAAGATTGTGAGTCAGTTTTCCATGTAATGCGCCTTGCAATATAAAGAAGTAATGAGATATAGATCTTTCTATTGGATCGCGCAATACAGTGAAGTACCTTGCCTTTCCAGAAGTAAATTGCCCCATCCCAAACGGATTGTGTCCAACAAGGATTGAAAAATCCTCATTTCGATTTTTTATAAGATCTACTATTCCCTTGAATTCCTTTATTTCACTCTCCGTAAAATTCGGGGAAATCAAGCGCGATTTTAGTGTAGTGCCTGCAACTTTTGGGACATGGGTAAAAATTATGGTCATTTTAAGCTCCATAAGTTGCGGGATTTATATCTTTCATTGATTTCATCTGGATGAATGAATAGCTTCACCCCTGCGCCCCTCCCTTTGGTCGCCCCTTGAGGCGTCGGTACAGCCCCTGCGCGGCGAAGACCATTCCCGGTCCGCCCACCGCGCGCAGCAGGCGCAGCGGTGCCTGCATGTCGGGCACATAGCCGGACGCGATGCGGCGCGCACGGACGACCAGCGCCTTTGCCTCGGCGGGAAAGGCGGTCCAGTAGGTCATCGCCACCTTGTCCATGCGCTGCGCCAGCGCCTGTGCCAGGTCGGGCGGCGGCGGGTCGCCCAGCCGGGCGAGGGCCTTGTCGCAGGCGCGGATCCGCGCCTGCATCTTGGCGAAGTCGTCATCCGTGGACACGCGCACCCCGCCCTTGTGGTGAATGTAGAGGTAGTGCACGCCATCGACCGGGACGAAGTGCCAGCCCTCGTGCAGGATGCGCAACAACAGGTCGCCGTCCTCGTCGGTGATCAGGCTTTCGTCATAGCCGCCCAGACGGGTCAGCAGATCGCGCGGGAAAAGCGCGCCGCAATGGTGCAGAAATGGACGCACCATCTGGCGGCAGAGCTGCGCCTGTGGCTCGGCGGGCAGGTCGCGCCAGCTGTCGTTCACATGGGTCGCGCCGTTGGCGAAGACGTGTTTTGTAGGCGCGAAGGGGATGGCCATCTCCTGCCCGGTTGCCGCCAGCAGCGCCGCAAGGTGACCCTTGTCCAGTTGGTCGTCGGCATCCAGAAACTTGACCCGCTCCCCCTGCGCCTGCGCCAGCCCGGCATTACGCGCCGCGCCCTGACGGCTGTTCTGCGGCAGCCGGATCAGGCGCACACCGTCGGGCAGGGCTGCAAACACCGCATCGTACCCGGCCCCCGAGCCGTCATCGACCACGATCCATTCCGCGTCGACATCGGCATTGGCGGCCATAGAGCGTTCGAGGGCGTCGAAGTTCCGGGGGTGGAAGGCTGGGATGATGACAGAGAGAGCGGTCATTCGAACGGAGCATCGCTTGCCTTTGGCGCCACGCAACCAAAAGGGTAGGGCCGGGCTCGGTGGCCAACTGCCAGGCCCAATGCAAGATCCGCGCATGGCCGTCCGATCGGTTGCTTCGATCCTTCCATCACCAAGGCGTCATGAAAACGTCCCTGAAGTGTCTCTTGTCACCACAGTCAAGACGACCTTCCCGCTTTGCCTGCCAGTCTTCTACGGTCTTCATCTCAACGCGCCCGGTGGGACGTATGGCATAGAAGCAATAGCCTATATCTTTGAATCGGTGAAACAATTCTGCGGAATCCTCTGTACTCAGCTTTTCGTTTAGTTCCATGACGATCCGGGGCCGGGCAGCCGAGATCGTCTCCCAAAGTGCCGAGAGACTGTCGAGCTCTGCCCCCTCAACGTCAATGAGCACGAGCGCATTATGCCAGTCGACCCTGTCGATGAACTCGAAATCCGAAGGATTCATCAGGCCGCCATAGGTCGTCAGGGATGGCGTATTGCCCCTGTCCACCGGCGAGGCGATCGACGATACAGCCATTCTGTCAAGATGAATGTTGTACGACAGAAGACTGCTTTCACGCGAGGTGAGCCCGAAAGGGTAGAGAGTGTAGGATGACAAGTTGTCCAGCTGCGCGCAGTTATAAGCAAGCACCGGCATGACGAGTGGGTTCATGTCGAAAAGGAAGGCGTTCGAGACGCTTTTCGACTGGCATATGTTGATAAGGTGCCAGCCGAAGGAACAGCCAACGTTCACGAAATCGCCGCCATCGGGGAACTCCGAAGCAAGCAATTCCGAGGTTGCTGCCTCATACACTCCAAACTTTCTGAGACTGGAGTTTTGATGCGAGTACCAACCCTCGGGAAACGCGAAACGAGCGTGCGAGCCCGCCGGCGAGAAGTAGCCCGGCGAGGTGTCCAGCTTAAATCTCGGCGAGACAGGGTCGTAACGACGGGCGAGGTCAAGCGCTCCACGTCGAATTTTTTGTATTACTGTGCGTTTCTTTGCCATCTTTTCACCTTCCATGTCAAAGTCTGGGTCTAATGAAAAATAAAAGTCGTTGAGATGGTTTTGCTTAAGTCCAAAAGCTTATTATATTCTGTTCTAGGTCGGCGGCAGCTTGAATGCTTTGATTTGGCTCTTGTAAGTAGTGACATCAAGTAGCTGAGATGTTGCTTGCACTAGGCCGGCTTGCCTCGCTGTTTTGGATATGTATCCGACAAAAAGTCGCAGGTCCATGCCACCAGTTTGGCTATGCGCATTTTCGTGACCGCGTCGCTTGATTGCGGCTCGGAATGGTATTGGCGATAGCGCACGTCCCAACAATTCGCATTTATTTATAAGGTGAAGATGTGAACCTAACATTTTAGTTATCCCTTCCTCCAAGTCATCGCAACTACTTATTGCTATTTTCAGCAAATCTTGACGCACGATGTGGCATGAACCACATGTCCTATGGAACTCATTTTGGGGAAAAAGATACTTCGATCCAGAAGTCCAATGAAAGCCTTTTTCTATGAACCATCCATTCGAGTTAGGACGCTCCAAAACGAAACCTGCAAGATTGGAATGCAAAAAGTCGTCATCATCGAGTGGCATGATATATGTCGCATGCGAATGAGTGAGACCTGCATGAAGTCGCAGTCCCTTATCCCGCTGGACCGCTTTTCGGAAGAATTTGCTGCCACGAGGATCATCGTGATTGGGGTTCGATGGTAGGTCTACCAGTACAATGGTGCATTCACTTTCAAAATATGCAAGATCGTCTACTGGGTTGGAGACGATTAAAATTTTACCTGTCCTTTTTGATTGGCGCAAGGTGGACTGGACAGTTTGGCGTAGCGTCGCCATAGCGGTCTTTCTGTTTCGCATGTTATCCGGGTGGCGCACCGGTATGATAAAATCCAAAGTTTCGTCTCGCATGATTTTTTCAAAACCTTCGCATCGTTGCAGTGTTCAGCCGCGGGAAGTCTCGCCGGGGCACCGGCTTGCCCAGAAAACCGCACAGCTTGTCCCAGCCCTCCCCTTGCGCCGCGTCAAATTCCATGAAATCGCGTGGACGGTCGGCAAAATACGCGCGCACCTCGGCCACGTGACGGGTCATGCGCTCCACATAGGCGCCGCGGTTGCTCTCGGGCGAGCCGGCGCCGTAAATCCATTCGCGCATCCGACTGTCACGCCCCCCAAAATGCTTGCAGGCCGAGGCGTACCAGCGATCCGGATCGCGCGTGGTCAGGATGAATTTCGACCCCGGGAAGGCGGCGTCCAGATCGCGGAACAGCACGGCCCAAGGGTTGTCGCCGAAAGCGTCAAAGCGCAGCGCCATCTCCAGCGCACGGTCGCGCATCTCCTCCGGCGAGGAAAAATCAGCCATGCTGAAGTAGCCCGCGACCCGGTAGCCCATCAGCGACAGCGCGTATTGCAGCGAGGTCGTGCCGGTCTTCTGGAATCCTACGCAGAACACCTTTTGTCGTGGTCGGCCATAGCGCAAGCGGCGTAGTTCCAGCGCGATCGTGTGGGTCAGAGTTTGGCGGCTGTGGTGGAACATGGGGGCGTTTTCTTGATGATGCGCTCTAGGGATGAGGGTCAGGCTTTCAGTAGGGCCCGCACCTTGAGCCCGCGCCTGACCCCCAGAAGGCCGATCAGTCCTCGCGCAGCCGGCGGCAACGAAGGGCTAAAATCGAACACTGAGAGCCGCTTTTCCCAAGCCGCGGCCTCTGCCACGATGTCGTCGAACTTGCGTAACGCATAGGCTGTTTTGCGGACACGGCTGAGGCAGGCACGGCGGGCAGCGTAGTCGGTCCGGCGCTCGAGGATGCGGTTTGCCACAACCTCAAAGGCATGCATGCGGCTAGCCCCGGCGCGATGCGAGATGTTGCGGCTGACGGCGCCTTCGGGCGGGCTGCGATAAAGCACGTCGGCATCCGCACAAAAAAGCGCCGGCCCAGAGAGGGCCAGGATGCGACCGAAATACTCACCATCTTGGTCGGCGGTCAGTGCGGTGTTCCATGGGCCGCTGGCCAAGGCCAGTGCGCGGGGAACTAGCCAAGGGTTCGTCGGAAAGAACCCGCCGAACAGCCATATGTCGAGCAGCAACTCGATGCCGGTGCCGTAACTTTTCCAGTACAGCCGCGGAGCGGGCGCATCTATACGTCCGTCGTCGTGCAGGAAGCGCCAGGGGCAAAGGGCGACGCTGCCCTCGGGCGCCTCGCGCAACGCGGCCAGCTGGCGGGCAATCTTGTCCGGTGGTAGGATATCGTCAGCATCGAGAAACTGGAGATAGGTGCCCGAGGACATCTCGACTCCGGTATTGCGCGCCGCACAGCCACCTCGATTTGGACCGGTGGTCCAAGTTACGCGCCCGTCAAAGCGTCGGACCTCGTCCAGGCTGCCATCGGTCGAGCCGTCGTCGATCACGATGACCTCGCAGGGATGGCTTTGGGCCAGAACGCTTTCGATAGCGGCGGCTACATAGGCGCACTTGTTGTAACAGGGGATAATGACACTCACATCGGGCTGTGAGTACGGGTACTCACTTATCAAGGAACGCCTCATCTGGGGTCCCTGACAATACGGCACGAACGTCATCGTAGTTCTCGACGAGCTGGGCCAGCGGTTTGGCTACCGCCTTGCGCAGCCTCGGCGTGAGGTCAACCTCCTCGACACCAAGGAAGCTCTGGATGCGTGCGAATGTCTGTGCCTGCGCCTCTGCGCTTTCCAGATCCCGCTCATACACCAGCTCGAGACGGTCCAGCCCGGACAGCGCCTGCCGCTCGGCGGCTAAGTTCCGGCGCCGAAAGTCGATGCCCCGCCGGAGGCGCTCGACGTCGAGCGTAATGCGGTCCGGCCGTTTCGTCGTCGTTCCGGAGCGGTGGTGATAGGTCCCCGCCGCCTCAGCGAACACGTTCGACACGACGTGCCGGAGAAGATTCTCGCGCCGCAGGTAGATGATCTTCCAGCCCCGTCCTTGCAGGGTGGACAGCCAGCCGCGCACGTCTCGCACCCGTTGCCACGAGGTCAACTGGTAGATCTTGACGTGGAAGCCGAAGGCCTGGGCCCCGCTGCCCCGCGCAGCATTCGCGACGAACTGGTGCGGCAAGGCGCGCGGCAGGCCGAGGATCTCGTCGTGGCAGATGACATGGGGGTGGGTGTCCAGCGTGCTCGTGAGCAGGGTCGAACCCGTCCGACCCTGCGCGAAGATCACGAAGCGCACCGCCGGCCGCGCGCGAAGGGCATGGCGCACCGTCTTCAGCTCGTTGCGCAGACCT
>Ga0307976_1000541_pt1 | contig 20931 bp, 17 predicted proteins | sample OrgLakmetagen919_FD_201836 | JGI IMG/M metagenome (GOLD analysis project Ga0307976, IMG submission 201836) | Saline water microbial communities from Organic Lake, Antarctica - #919 | ecosystem: Environmental > Aquatic > Non-marine Saline and Alkaline > Saline | place: Antarctica: Organic Lake... | reverse complement strand
CCTTCCTCGATCCGCGCATCAATGTTTTTCAGGCTTAACACTTCGTGCTCTTCCAGCTCTTCCTCACAGAAACGTTCAATGCGCTCGCGAACCTTGACACTCAACGCTTCAACGCCCTTCTGCAGCATATCGTCGAGCTCGCTTTTTTCCATCATGTTACTCAGCAGGCTGCGAGTTGTACCCGACAAAGACTCAATCACATGCAGGTAGGTGATCTGAGCCCCGGAGTAGTGGCCACACAAGCTGACCGCTGCACGGAATGCCGGACGGGAACCTTCCTCAAGATCGGAGACATATAAGATTTTCTTAACGTCATGAAAAATTTTCTTCTCCTCTATCCACCTATAAGAGATGAGGCTGTGCCGCTCAGTGGTAAAGCAGCTCCGGCAAAAACAGTGCAATCTGAGCGATAAACACAATCAGCGCCAAGCGCACAATATCGGCACACCAGAACGGGGTAACACCCTTAAAGATAGTGCCTGTTTTGACATCCCTCAATACTGCACTGAGCACAAAAACGTTCATACCCACGGGCGGCGTGATCAGACTGATCTCAGTCACAACAACGACAACTATGCCAAACCACACCAGATCGAAGCCCATACTCTCCACCAGCGGGTAGAATACCGGCACTGTCAACAGGATCATCGACAGGCTCTCAAACACCATCCCAAGCACAATGTAGATACCCAGAATTGCCAGAATCACGACAATCGGGGCCACATCCAGGGCAGTCACGAAGCCCAGCAGCATGTCCGGCAGCCCGGCCCGGTTAATAAAATCCGAGAAAATCAGCGCCCCGATCACCACGGCAAACAGCATTGCAGAAGTACGAGCTGTATCCACCAGGGTTTCGAAGAGTGTCGACAAGGTGAGGCTGCGCCGGGCGAGGGCAATTATAAAAGCACCACCGGCACCGATGCCCGCCGCTTCGGTTGGTGTGAAGACACCCAGATAGATACCGCCCATGACGATCGTGAACAACAGCAATACGCCCCAAACTCCTTTCAGGGCACGCAAACGTTCTGGCCATTCGGCTTTCTCACCCGCGGGGCCGGCGCTGGGATCCCGCCAAACCACATAACGCACCGCGACCATATACATTAGCATGCCCAGAATGCCCGGAATGAAACCGGCGGCGAACAGTTCTCGGATCGAGGACTCGGTCAGCAGACCGTAAATGATCAGAATCACGCTCGGCGGGATCAGGATGCCCAGAGTGCCGCCAGCAGCGATAGAGGCAGTGGCCAAAGAGTCGGCATAACCGTATTTCCGCATCGGTGGCATGGCCACCTTGCCCATGGTCGCGGAGGTCGCCAGACTGGAGCCACAGATCGCCGAGAAACCACCACAGGCTACTACCGTTGCCATGGACAATCCGCCTTTTCGATGACCGAGAAAGGCATTGGAAACATGGTAAAGCTCCTGGGCCAGGCCCGAACGGGTCACCAGGTTACCCATCAGCACGAACAACGGTATTACCGACAGGCCATAATTCTGGACCGTATCGATCACCCGGTTCGAAGCCATCGACAGAGCGCCTCGCCAACGGAAATCCATGAAGTTGTTCAGATCCAGTCCCATCAAAAAAGCGAAACCAAAGAAACCGACCAGGCCCATGCCAAAGGCAATAGGCACCCTCAGGACTAAAATCAAGAAAAGAAGAACGGCAAAGCCGGTCAGAACGACGGTCATAGCATTTCCCGTAACTGATTGTTTATTTGTTAGAAGTGAACAGGATGCGATAAATGCCGAGCGTTATCATGCACAGGGCGGTCAGCCAGCTCATGATGGCGATGTACTCGGCGATATAACCACTGGGGAAGCCGAGAAATTCCGTCACGACACCACGCCGGATCGATCTTTCGCCAAGCTCAAAGATCCTTACTCCGAGGAAGTACATCGAAGAGGAAATAATCAGGGCTGAAAGAACTCCGAGAGCCTTCAACACGGTTTCGCCCAGCACCTTGTCCAGCAGGTCCACCACGATGTGCCCGCCCCGATAAGTGATAACGGGCATCGCCGCGAATACCATCAGGGCAAGGCCGAGGCGCGTGAGCTCAGTGGCCCCGGGGACGGGGCTGTTAAACAGATAGCGACCGGCTACGTCCAGGCAGGTAGTCAACATGAGCAGGAAGAGAACTGAAGCTGCTACAACTTCCAGAAGGAAGACCAGCCACTTGGCTGGCCCCTTCTCGCTATAGTGCTTGTTAACCCATGTAGCGAGAGACATGCTGTTACTCCTGGTGCTCGCGCTCATACTCTCGAGCTACGGTCCGCAGCTCTTCGAGCGCCTGTTTGGCATCCGGAGCACGATCAGATACGCTCTCGATCCACTGTTCATCCATGCCCTGAATCAGCTTCTGGAAGTCCTGGTCCATATCATCCCCTTCCTCAATCCGGATGATGTTGACGTCGGCTTCCTGAGCGGCCTGCAGACCTTCTTCATCAATACCATCCCAGGCGCGTCCTGCCAGGGCGGATAGTTTTTCGCCCGATACGCTCATGATGGCCTCGCGATCCTTCGGGTCCAGACTTTCCAGGAAGTATGGGTCGATGAACATGGAGAAACTGCCGAGGTACATACCGCCAGGGATCATGGTGACGTTGGGCGCCACTTCTTTCAGGCGCAGAGTCTTCTGCTCACCCATTGGCATGAAGGCACCATCAATCACCCCCTGCTGCATCATTTGATAGACCTTTGGGGCCGGCGCTGAAACCGGAGTCACGCCCATTCGCGCACCAAGCTCGCTCTGGACCCCGCCGCCAATACGAATCTTCTTGCCCTTTATCTGGTCAAAGGATGTGATTGGCTCAATGGAATGGATATAGCCCGGACCATGGGTAAACATGCCCAGGAGGGTCAGGCCTTCAAACTCGCCTGAGTCCATGAAATATTTGTTATACACTCGCCAGAGTGCTACTGAACCTGCCTCAGCTCCTACACCCAGGCCCGGCAACTCCACAATCTGGGGCAACTTAAAACGTCCCGGGACATAACCGTGGTAACTGAAACCGGCATTGACGACACCGTCCTCTACCAGCTGAAACATCGTTTTTGGGTGGCCCAAATCGCTTTCGATTTCAACCTGAACCCGCCCTTCTGTTGCCTCTTCAACCCATTTGGCCCATGTCGGCCAGACCTCGGCATTTTGTGGGTTGGTCGGCGGCAGCCAGGTCCCGACGTGCAATGTCGTGGCAGCGAAACCGCTGCCGGATACTGCCAACCCCAATGAAAGGATGGCGGCTTTGGTAAAGAGTTTTGTTTTTGTCATAATGGCTCACTCCAAATTATTTTATGGTTATAGCTTGCGTTGCTGCGGCCGGGGAAGCCCCGTGAATCCTGCTGACACTGTCTTTCAGCGCCCACCCGTTCGAACTGCCGTCAGCTATTTGAGAACAGTGGATGGATGTTGTTCTTGTTGAATTTTAGTACAGGATCCAGCTCCGTCATCTCGAATGAGATCTGGCAGTAGCTGGCATCCGTGACTGGCTTCATCCAGTCACAGAGAATGTCGAACACCTGCTCCGCGACTTCCTTCTTCAACGTCATGTCCCTGCCGTGACCGATCTTGAGATTCAGGTTGAGGAAGGAAAAGTCTTCACGGCCATCTGCGACACGGAAGTCGTCACACCGAATGGCCCGACTACGCACTCCACCAATAGGGAAAGCCCCGGTAGAGACCACGTATTCGTGCAACCGTGCAAACAGAGACTGGAACTCCAGACGGTCGTGGAGATTACCTGAATACTCGACGATGAAATGAGGCATAGGATTACTCCGGAGAATAAGTTCATCGTTATTACGGGACGTCGCTGGCAGCACTTGCGACACAGAGCCTACCCAGAATCTAATTAACATATTAAGTTTTGTCAACACGCCGTGTAAAATGAAATGTGCCTGCGAAGCGCGCGTTCAGAGGCATCAATTCCGGGCTCTTGACTTAGTTAATATGTTAACTAAAATAGAAAGATCAGCGTTGCGGTTTAGGGCTCATCCCAGCCTCAGGACTTGGGCCTCTGCCGCCCGCGACAGGCCATCGCCGGTCATCCACCCGACAACAAAAGGTGCATTGAAAGCATGTTGACGAAAGATCAAATCGAAACGGCCGCCGACCGCCTCTACCAGGCCGAGACCAGCCGCAAACAGATCCCGGCCCTGACACTCGACTACCCGGACATGAGCATGGAGGAGGCCTACGCCATCCAGAAAGCCTGGGTGGATCGCAAAGTGGCCGAAGGCCGTAAGGTGATGGGCTACAAGATTGGCCTGACCTCTCGTGCCATGCAGATGTCATCCAATATCGATGAGCCGGACTATGGTGTACTGCTTGATGACATGCTGATCGAGGACGGTGCCACCATCAAGGCATCCGACTTCCTCGATCCACGCATAGAGGTCGAACTGGCCTTCGTGCTGAAAAAGCCGCTATTCGGCGACGCCGTCACCATCTTCGATGTTATCAATGCCACGGACTACATCATCCCGTCCCTTGAACTGATCGCGGCCCGCTGTCTGCGTACCGATCCCGATACCGGCTACACGCGCAAGGTCTACGACACCATTTCCGACAATGCCGCCAATGCCGGCATCGTCATGGGTGGCCGCCCCATCCGTCCGATGGATATCGATCTGCGCTGGGCCGGCTGCATGCTGTACCTCAACGGCAAGATCGAAGAAACCGGCCTGGCCGGCGGCGTTCTGGGCAACCCCGTCAAAGGCATAACCTGGGTTTGCAAGCGCTTTGCGCCGCACGGCGTTGGCCTGGAACCAGGCCAGGTGATCCTGTCCGGCTCGTTCACCCGCCCTGTCCCGGTCAAGGCCGGCGATACCGTGCATGCAGATTTCGGCTCTCTGGGTGGCGTGACCCTGAACTTCGACTAACCAGAACGCATCGAAGGAGCGAACATGGAACTGCCCAAAAACCGTTTCAAACAGGGGTTGGCCACAGGGGACACCCAATATGGGCTCTGGCTGGGCCTACCGGACAACAGCGCGGCCGAAATTGCCGCGATAGCCGGCTTTGACTGGCTGCTGATCGACGGCGAACATGCCCCGTTCGACCTCCGCACCATCATGTCTCACCTGCAGGCAATGGCACCCTACGACGTCGCCCCGATCGTACGCTGTGTCGAAGGCAATACTGCACTGATCAAGCAACTGCTGGATATTGGTGTGCAGACGCTGCTGGTACCAATGGTAGAGAACGCGGAGCAAGCGAAACAGCTGGTACAGGCGGTTCGCTATCCACCGGCCGGCATTCGCGGCCTGGGCACCTCGCTGGCCCGAGCGGCCCGCTGGGGCCAGACATCAGGCTACCTGAAGAAGGCCAATGATGAGATCTGCCTTATCGTCCAGGTAGAAACCGTCAGTGCCATGGACAACCTCGATGAAATCCTTGCCGTTGAAGGTGTCGACGGGGTCTTCATAGGTCCGTCCGACCTGTCTGCATCCATGGGCTACATCGGCGACGCAGGCAACCCGAAGGTGGTGGATACGGTCAACAACGGCCTCAGCAGAATACGTGCTAGCGGCAAACACGCCGGCCTGCTCTGCCTAGACCCATCCCTGGCAGAAAGCTACATCAAGCAGGGTGCCAGTTTCGTCGGTGTGGGCGTCGACACCATGATCCTGGCCAACGAAACCCGAAAGCTGGCGGAGCGCTTCAAAAAAGGCGCCCTAGCTGAAGACGACAAACCTCAGGCCGGCTACTAATCCAAGGCGGCCACCACAAGATAAAGGTTAATCATGACAGCAAACACCCTGGTTCACAGCAAGCTGGTCTGCGTCGCACTGAACGACAAGTCCCAGCTGGCTGCTCTGGAAGGGACATTCAACGAAGCCCCCTACAAGAAACCACCGACCCAGCCGGTGCTGTATTACAAGCCACGTAACACCTGGAGCCTAGATGGTGCCGAGGTGGAATGGGCGAAGGATTTCGAAGGCAACGACGTTCGAGCCATGGCAGTTGGCGCCAGCCTGGGCGTGGTCATTGGCCGCGAGACCTGCCGCGTCAGTCAGGCTGAAGCACTGGATTATGTCCGTGGCTACACCATCGTCAGCGACTTTTCGCTGCCGGAAGAGAACTACTTTCGTCCCGATATCAAAGGCAAATGTCTGGACACTTCCGCGCCGGTCGGCCCGGAGGTCGTCCCGGCCGATACCATCGCCAACCCGAATGCCCTTACTGTCACCATCCGCGTCAATGACGAGCAGAAGAGTGCGTTTGCGCTGGCTGACATGCAGCGCAGCGTTGCCGAGCTGATCAGCACCATCTCCTGGATCATGACGCTGCAGCCGGGGGAGATCATCGCCGTCGGCTTTGCCGGTGACCGTGTCCCGGTCACCAGAGGTGACAGAGTGGAAGCAACCATCGAGGGTGTCGGCACCCTGAGCAACACACTGGGAGGTGCCTGAGCCATGAGACACGCACGCATCATTTTTGACGGCCGCGAGCTGGATATCGACATCGACACCAACGATCGCATCACCACCACTGACGGCGAGGTGCTGGACGTAACACTGGATTCGGACGATATCACCTGGCTGCCGCCGGTAAAGGAGCCGGGCACCATCTTCGCACTGGGTCTGAACTACGCCGACCACGCCACCGAGCTGGCGTTCGAACCGCCCAAGGAACCGCTGGTGTTCATCAAGCATGCCAATACCCTCACCGGACACAAGCAAGTCAGCTACCGCCCCGACAACATTGAGTTCCAGCACTACGAGTGCGAGCTGGTGGCGGTGATTGGTAAAGCGGGCAAGAACATCAAACGCGAAGATGCAATGGACTACGTAGCCGGTTATACCGTGTGCAACGACTTCGCAATCCGCGACTATCTGGAGAACTACTATCGCCCTAACCTGCGGGTAAAGAGCCGGGATTCCCTGTTGCCCATGGGTCCGTGGATTGTCGACTGCAAGGACGTGGCGAACGCCAACAACCTGCGCCTGACTACCGAAGTCAACGGCAAGATCACTCAGGACGGCTCCACCAGCGACATGATCTTCGACGTTCCCTTTCTGGTGGAGTACCTGAGCAAGATCATGACCCTGAACCCGGGTGACATGATCGCTACCGGCACCCCGCACGGTGTGGCCGACATGCAACCCGGCGACACCGTGATCTGCACCATCGAAAACATCTGCTCACTGGAGACACACATCGTCTCCGAAAAAGAATACTACGGCGACAAATACTGAGCCTTCAGGAGAACGATCATGAGCGATACACAAGCGACCAATCTGGAACGTGCCCAGCGTTACCTGGAGCGCTTCAGGAACAACACCACCGGCCACTACATCAACGGTGAGTTCACCCTCGGTAACGGCGGCACGGAATACGACAACATCACGCCGACTGACAATACCCCCATCGGCAAGATCATGGCCGGGTCAACCGACGATATGGATGCCGCCTGCAAGGCTGCCGAAGATGCCTTTGAAGCCTGGGCCGCTACCCCGGGCGCCGAGCGCAAGCGACTGCTGAACAAATTCGCGGACCGCCTGGTCGAGCGTGCCGATGAAATCGCCCTGGTCGAGTCGATGGATTGTGGCCAGGCCATTCGGTTCATGAAAAAGGCAGCCGAGCGAGGCGCCGCCAACTTCCGCTTCTTCGCTGACAAGGCGCCGGAAGCCCAGGATGGCCTCACCCTCCAACAGCAGGAACACACAAACTTTACTATACGCAAGGCGATTGGCCCGGTAGGCATCATCACGCCCTGGAATACGCCGTTCATGCTGTCTACCTGGAAATTAGCTCCGGCTCTGGCGGCGGGCTGTACCGTTGTCCACAAGCCAGCGGAACTGACTCCGCTGAGCGCCCATATCCTGGCCGAGATCGCCGATGAAATCCTGCCCAAGGGTGTATGGAACATGGTCAATGGCTTCGGCGAGACCGCTGGCAAACGCATGACCGAGCACCCCGCGATCAAGGCTGTGGCACTGGTGGGAGAATCCGCCACGGGCTCCCACATCATGCGCCAGGGGGCCGACACCCTCAAGCGCATGCATTTCGAACTGGGCGGAAAGAACCCGGTCATCGTGTTTGACGACGCCGACTTCGAGCGAGCGCTGGATGCCGTTGTGTTCATGATCTACAGCCTGAACGGTCAGCGCTGTACCTCTTCCAGCCGTCTACTGATCCAGAGCGGCATTCGTGACAAGTTCATGGCTGCACTGGAACAGCGGGTTCGCAACCTTAAAGTCGGGCACCCTCTGGATCCGGACACCGAAGTCGGCCCGCTGGTACACAAAGAGCACTACGACAAGGTCCTGAGCTATTTCGATATCGCTGAAGAGGATGGCGCCAACATCGCTGTGGGCGGCAAGCGCATCAGCGAGGCGAACGGCAACCTGGACCCTGCCGGCAACTACCTGGAGCCGACCCTGTTCACCGACGCCAACAGCAGGATGCGCATCGCTCAGGAAGAGATTTTTGGTCCGGTACTGACTGCTATCACCTTCGATACCGAAGACGAAGCTATCAGGATTGCCAACGATACACAGTACGGCCTGTCCGGCTACATCTGGACGGAGAACACCGGCCGGGCCATGCGCATGGCCCGACACGTCGACGCTGGCATGCTGTGGGTGAACTCCGAGAACAACCGCAACCTGCCGTCTCCGTTCGGAGGCACCAAGATGTCCGGCATCGGCCGTGACGGTGGCGACTGGAGCTTCGACTTCTACATGGAAACCAAGAACGTCTGCATCGCGCACGGTACCCACCGGGTGCCGCAGCTTGGCAAGGGCTGATTGGGCGTCCCAGGCCAAACCAGCCGGACCCCGTGCCGCTGCACGGGGCTCCGGTCCCACAAAACGTCTGCTGGATTCGCCCCATGAGCGAGACAGATCATACTGAATGGATTCCCAACATCATCCTGGGACAGGACTACGACAGGCGCTATCTCGATGCGCCTATACACTATGATGTGCTGGAAAACCTGGCTGCTTTCTATGGCCCGAACATGCCGGTGCACCGCCACGCCCAATATGTCCAGATCCACTATATCGATCATGGTGCAATCGATTTTCATATCGATGACAAGGTCTATGAAGTGATCGGGCCCAGCTGTTTCTTCACGCCGGCGTCCATTCCCCATTCGTTCCGCACCGGTCCCAGCGCCCGCGGGCACGTTCTGACGATTCACCAGTCACTAGTGTGGCAACTAATGCAAGACAACGTCAGTCGCGAAATCAATACAAGCCTCACAGAAGCGATCTGTCTGGAGCGCGATCGGCTGCCCGACGAACAGAAATCCCAGTGGACGCTGCTGGCCGATATTCTGGAAGATATCCAGCTGGAATGGTCCGGGAATCAGGCGGCAAAGGAGCTGGCACTGGAGAGTCTCGTCCGGCTGTTACTGATCCGCCTGGCCAGGCTCTCTTTCAAAAGGTCGTCCAGCAGATCCGTCAACAATGAGGACCTGCGACTTTTCCGTCGTTTCACCGATATGGTGGAGGAACACTATCAGGAGCAGTGGCACCTGCCCCGCTACACCACGGAAATGGCTATTTCGGAAAGCCGATTGAACCAGACCTGTCAGCGGATTGCCAACAGGTCCCCGAAGAAACTGATTCACGACAGAGTGATTCAGGAAAGCAAGCGTATGCTCATCTTCAGCCATCTTTCCAGCAACGAGATATGCTACCAGCTTGGCTTTTCCGATCCTGCTTACTTCTCACGCTTCTTCAAGAAGCATACAGGGATGACTACCCAGAAATACCGCAAGCACACGGCAGCCCGGATAACACACTAGACATTCCTTAATACATTAATAGAATAACCCACTGCTACTTTTCGAAATGGCTAGTCGAATTCCCAGAGATCGGACCACTTAGGTGACTCAATTCATGCGCAAGTTTGATGACTCGCTTCCCCTCAGGCTACTAAAGGCCCGCGAGGCTGCCATGGGCTTTTTCCGCCCCATGCTCCAGGAAGTTCCCCTTACCGAACAACAGTGGCGTGTGATCCGGGCGCTCAATGAATTCGAGGAGCTGGAATCGAAACAGCTGGCGGAGCTGTGCTGCATTCTCAGCCCGAGCCTCACCGGAATCATCAACCGGCTTGAACAGCAGGGTTACATAAGCCGCCGCAAGTCCCCGGAAGATCAACGCCGAATCCTGATCAGTCTGACCGACATGGCCAAGGAAATGTTCGCCAGGATGAGTCCTCGAGTTGAGGCACGCTATAAGGAAATGACCGAGCAATTCTCGCACGCGGACATGAAAGCGCTGGAAGACTTGCTGACCAGGTTCTGTAATATTAAGCCCTGAAGGCCCTTCCTCGGCCGCCGATCTCCCAAGCTGAAGGCGTTGACATTAGATAACATATTAACTAAATTATTATTTAATATGTTAACTAAATTAGAACAACCAACCACGCCTACCCTCTCCAGTGGAGATCACCCATAATGCTGCAAGAAAGTTATCCATACTTCCTCGCCAACGCCCCCGTGTCAGTAAACGAGCACCTGGCGATCCATGACAAGTACACCGGTGAAGTGGCCACCCACGTGGCACTGGCCGATGCCGAAGCCATCGATCAGGCGATCGCGGCCGCCGCCGCCGCGGCCGAGCCGATGCGCAAGCTGCCGGCCTACAAGCGCCAGGCGATTCTTTACCACTGCGTCAAGCGCTTCGAGGAACGCGCCGACGAACTGGCCGAAGCACTGTGCATCGAGGCCGGCAAGCCGATCAAAGATTCCCGTGGCGAGGTCACCCGGCTGATCGAGACCTTCCGCATTGCCGCCGAAGAAGCTGTGCGCATCGGAGGTGAAGTAGTGCCGATGGACATCAGCCCGCGCGCGGAGGGCTACACCGGTATGTGGAAGCGGGTACCCATTGGCCCCTGTTCGTTTATTTCGCCGTTCAACTTTCCGCTGAACCTGGCCGCGCACAAGGTGGCACCAGCGCTGGCAGCGGGTTGCCCTTTTATCCTGAAGCCTGCCAGCCTGACGCCGATCGGCGCACTGATCATCGGTGAAGTACTGGCCGAGACCAGTCTGCCCAAAGGCGCCTTTTCCATCCTCCCCTGCCGCCGGGATGGAGCCGACCTGTTCACCACCGACGACCGGCTCAAGCTTCTCAGTTTCACCGGTTCTCCAGAAGTAGGCTGGGCTCTCAAGGCGCGTGCCGGCAAGAAGCCTGTCGTGCTGGAACTGGGCGGTAATGCCGCCTGTATCGTCGACGAGGGCAGCGACATTGACGACGCTGTCGCCCGTATCGTTTTTGGTGCCTATTACCAGTCCGGCCAGAGCTGCATCAGCGTGCAGCGCGTTATGGTGCACGAGAAGCACTACGATGAGGTACGGGAGAAGCTCTCCGCTGCCGTAAATGCTCTGGTACACGGAGACCCGAAAAACGAAAACACCTTTATCGGTCCGATGATCTCGGAGAAGGAAGCCACCCGCCTGCACAACTGGGTGCAGGAGGCTAGAGAAGCCGGTGCGGTGGTGCTTGCCGGCGGCGAGCGTGACGGTGCTATGCTGCAGGCAACCCTGCTGGAAGACGTGCCGGCGGACACCAATGTGAACTGCCAGGAAGCGTTCGGTCCGGTGGCGATCCTGTCCAGCTTTCGCGATTTCGATGCGGCGCTGGACGAGGTCAACAATTCCGATTTCGGTCTGCAGGCCGGCATCTTTACCCGGGATATCTACAAGATTCAGAAAGCCTGGGACGAACTGGATGTGGGGGGTGTTGTTATCGGTGACGTGCCTTCGTGGCGTGTGGACCACATGCCTTATGGCGGAGTCAAGGACAGCGGTCTTGGCCGGGAAGGTGTACGTTACGCCATTGAGGACATGACCGAACTGCGCCTGCTGGTCATCCGGGACCCATACTGAGACAGAGTCGAAAATGACAGCCGATACCCTGGTACGCAGACCGTCCATCGCACTGATGACACTGATCGCCATGGCGAGTCCTCTGGCGCTCAACCTTTTCGTGCCAGCGATGCCGGACGCGGCCCGGGAGCTGCAGACCGATGTCGGGGTGATTCAGCTGAGTTTTACCGCTTATCTGTTCACGCTGGCGTTCGGCCAGTTACTTTCCGGCCCGCTGGCCGACCACTTCGGCCGGCGCCCTATCCTGCTCGGGGGACTGGTTTTTCACACCCTCGGCAGCCTGCTGGCGGCACTCGCACCCGATGTGACGCAGCTGATCGCCGGCCGTGTACTGCAAGCGCTCGGTGGCAGCGCCGCGATGGTAATGGCGCGCACGATCGTCATTGACATCTATGGGCGCGAGGGCGCTGCCGCCCGCATGGGTTATGTCGTCATGGCAATTGCCACCGCCCAGACAATCGCCCCGACAGTCGGCGGCTACCTGAACCTCTGGGCGGGATGGAATTCCATTTTCTATGTTTCCCTGGGTATGGGCGGCGTCGCGTTGCTGGTGGCCACGCTGCAATTGCCTGAAACCTGTCGTGTGAAGAGCGACAACTTGCGGTTGGGGCCGGTCATCCAGCGGTATGCCGGTGTCTTCAATTCGGAGGGGTATATTGGCTACGCACTCTCCACCACCTGCATCGCCGCGGCATTCTATATGTTCGTTGGCACCGCGCCCTATATCGTTGACGGCCTCGGTGGTAATTCTGCCCTGTTTGGCACCTGGTTCCTGACGGTTTCGCTGGCATTTATGGCTGGCAGTTTTCTGTCGACCCGGCTGGCCAGGCGCGCCAGTGTCGATCAGGTGCTGTTGTTCGGAAATATGCTCTCGCTGACCGGCGCACTGACACTGCTCGGCTTCACGCTTGGCAGTACGCTGACCTATGCCACGCTGTTCCTTCCGATGGCGCTGGTCACTCTCGGCCGCGGATTCAGCCAACCCAATGCCCAGTCTGCTGCGATCAGCTGCTCACCCACATCGGCGGCCACCGCCTCCGGACTGATGGGGTTCATACAACTTCTCGCCGGCGCCGTGATTGCCCAACTGATGCCGTTGATGCTCGGCGACGGCGTACTGCCGATCGCCGTCTGTATCTGTCTGGCACCGGTGGCGGCTCTCGGTGCCCACTATTACGCAGTCAGTCGCCAGCGCAGCCCGGCAGCAGAAGCCTGAGGAGAGTATGAGGAGAGTATCGTGGTGCCATTAAAACATCCCCGAAGACTGATCGTCCTACTGGCCGCGCTGCAGGCGTTTGGCCCTCTCTCCATCGACCTGTACCTCCCGGGCCTGCCACTCATTGCCGCTGACCTGCAGAGCCCGGAGAGCAGTATCCAGCTGACCATCACGGCATTCCTGCTGGGCCTGTTCATCGGCATGCTGTTCTATGGCCCCCTATCCGACAAATATGGCCGCCGCCCACTACTCCTTGGCGGGATTTCCCTGTATCTGCTCGGCAGCCTCGGCTGTATTCTTGCCCAAGACGCCAACCAACTCATTGCGCTGCGCTTCGCCCAGGCCCTGGGTGGCGCAGCCGCCTCCGTGCTCGGCCGGGCGGTCGTTCGTGATCTGTTTCCGGTCAACGAGGCCGCCCGCGTACTGTCACTGATGCACCTGATCACCATGATTGCGACCCTGATAGCACCGTTACTCGGTGGCTACCTGTTACTAATCTTTGATTGGCGCGCCCTGTTTGTCGCCCTGATGATATTTGCCGGCACTGTGCTGGCAATCACCGCCTTCAAAGTGCCGGAAACCAATACAGGAAGCGCCCGTAATGCCAGTATCCTCGGCGTCTTCTCTGCCTATTTCCGCATCATTCGCCACCCGCTCGCGCTTGGCTACATCCTGTGCATGTCATTTTCCTTCGCCGGCATGTTTGCTTACATCACCGCGTCGCCATTCGTCTACATCAACTACTTCGGCGTGCAACCCCAGCATTATGCCTGGCTATTCAGCCTCAACATCGGCGGCATCATTCTCTTTGTCACCATCAACGCCCGCACAGTCCGCCGGACCGGTCCCCGCACGATGCTCCTGATCGGTGCCGGCATTGCGGCCGCCTCCGGAATCGCGCTTTTGGTAACCGGACTTCAGGGTATGGGAGGACTACCGGCCATTGTTGTCGGACTATTCGGCTATGTCGGAGTAACCGGTGTACTGGGGGCAAACTGCATGGCGAGTCTGCTGCAGCACTACCCGCAACAGGCCGGGGCTGCGGCCGGGCTCGCCGTAGCGACCCAATTCGGCCTTGGAGCACTGGCAAGCTCCCTGGTCAGCGCCCTCCACGACGGTACACCTCTGCCGATGACACTAGTGGTCGGTCTGGCGGGTCTTCTCTCGGCCTCGGCCCTGGCAGTGGTGTTGATCTCAGAGAGGCACTCGGGGCACGCCTCGCTGAATACCGCCGGACAAGAGACGGGGGATTAGGCAACCCCGGGGGGGAAACAAAACGGAAAAATGCAATTTTTAGCCTGAATTCTTCATTTCCTGTCAAAGAGGAGCCGCGAATAATTGAGTTACAGAAGCTGGAACCAGGCCCTGCCAATCAGTGTCAAGAGTATGGCACTGTGTTACCCAGCGCACCCGAAGCTTTCAACAACAAAAGGAAACTGTCATGGGAAAACTCGCGCTTGCCGCTAAAATCACGCACGTACCATCCATGTATCTATCCGAGTTGGACGGTCCGCAGAAGGGCTTTCGCCAACCGGCCATCGACGGTCATATCGAGATCGGCCGCCGCTGCCGTGAGCTGGGCGTGGATACCATTGTCGTATTCGATACCCACTGGCTGGTGAACGCCAACTACCACATCAATTGTGGCGCCCACTTCAAAGGTAATTACACCAGTGGTGAACTGCCTCACTTCATCTCCAATATGAAGTTTGAATATGACGGGAACCCTGAGCTGGGCAAACTGCTGGCCGCCGAATGCAATGCTCAGGGCGTGGAAACACTGGCGCATGACAAGACCACTCTCGATCCGGAGTACGGCACTCTGGTACCCATGCGCTATATGAACGAAGACCGCCATTTCAAGGTGATCTCGGTCTCTGCGCTGTGCACCGTGCACTATTTGAATGACAGTGCCCGTCTGGGCTGGGCAATGCGTAAAGCGATCGAAGAGCACTACGACGGTACCGTGGCCATTTTCGCCAGCGGCTCGCTGTCTCATCGCTTTGCCCAGAACGGCCAGGCACCGGACTTCGCTACACGCACTTGGACACCGTTCCTGGAACGTCTGGACCATCAGGTTGTGGAAATGTGGAAAAACGCCGAGTGGGAAGACTTCTGCGAAATGCTGCCCGAGTATGCCGTAAAAGGTCATGGTGAAGGCTTTATGCACGACACCGCCATGCTGCTGGGCGCACTGGGCTGGTCCGAGTACGACCAGAAAGCGGAAGTACTGACCCCTTACTTCGGCAGCTCAGGGACTGGCCAGATCAACGCCGTATTCCCGGTATCTCAGGTCAGCGGCGACAAGGTTCCTGCTCCGCAGGCCTCAGTCACCGAGTCCTTTATTCCCGGTTCAAGCCGCATCTGACGATAACGGCCTGCAACTGCAGGCCGTGAGCTGCCCCCAGGGCCGAATACAGAAAAGTGCAATAACAAAGCAGAATTATACATTTCCTGCACGGGGTTAACTCCGCAGAATTGAATCAGGCCATTGCATACGAGCGAAAAACAGATTCATACAAGAGGCAGGGTAAACCGGTCTTACGATCATCGGGCCGGACCAAAAAACAAAAAGGAGAAGTCACAATGCAGTTTCACCATCACGGATATGTATCTACCGATCCGAGAGTCGAGGAAGCGTCTGGCACAGGCATTGATCGCCCGGAGACGCTGCCGGATGTTGTCGATGTTCTTATCGTCGGCAGCGGTCCTGCCGGCGTGATTGCCGCCGCTCAGTTGGCGAAGTTCCCGAACATCACTACCCGAATTGTCGAACGGCGCCCCGGGCGACTGGAAATCGGCCAGGCCGACGGCATCCAGGCACGCAGTGTCGAGACATTCCAGGCGTTCGGTTTTGCCGGAAGAATCACCGCCGAGGCCTACCGTATTACCGAGATGGCCTTTTGGGCCCCGGACGCCGATAACCCGGCGCACATTGCCCGTTCCTCGGTGGCGCCGGATGACGCCACCGGTGAAATCAGCGAGTTTCCCCATCTGATTGTCAACCAGGCCAGGGTTCTCGATTACTTCACCGAGTTCGCCAAAAACGCCCCCGCCCGGCTGACACCCGACTACGGCCTGGAATTCGTAGGGCTGGAGGTTCACGACGGCGAGGACTATCCCGTCGAAGTAACATTGCGTCATACCGCGGGCGATAAAGAAGGCCAGGAATGCATGGTGAAAGCCAAATACGTCGTCGGTTGCGATGGCGCGCACAGTCGCGTTCGTGAATCGATTGGCCGCAAGCATATCGGCGCGGTCTCGAACCATGCCTGGGGTGTCATGGATGTGCTGGCCAGCACCGACTTCCCGGACATTCGCACCAAGTGTGCCATTCAGTCATCAACCGGTGGCAGTATTCTGCACATTCCCCGCGAGGGCGGTCACCTGTTCCGGATGTACGTCGACCTCGGCGAAGTCCCCGAGAATGACAACCACCAGGTACGCCAGACCACCCTGGAGACCACCGTCAAAAAGGCCAACCAGATCCTGCACCCCTATACCCTGGAGGTGAAGCACTGCGCCTGGTACACCGTCTACGAGGTTGGCCACCGAGTGACCGACAAATTCGATGACGTCCCCCCCGGCGAAGAAGGCTCCCGGACTCCGCGCGTCTTTATCACCGGTGACGCCTGCCACACCCATAGCGCCAAAGCTGGTCAGGGCATGAATGTGTCCATGCAGGACGGCTGGAACATCGCCTGGAAGCTGGGCCATGTGCTTTCCGGCATCGCGCCCGAATCTCTGCTCGATACCTATTCGAGTGAACGCCAGGTTGTTGCGCAGAACCTGATTGACTTTGATCGGGAATGGTCGACCCTGATGGCCAAGCCCGCCGAAGAGTTCGATAACCCGCAAGAACTGGCGGATTTTTATGTCAAAACCGCGGAATTCCCGGCTGGCTTCATGACCGAGTACCAGCCGTCGATGGTCACTGGCACCACAGAACACCAGAACCTGGCCACCGGCTTCCCCGTTGGCAAACGGTTCAAATCAGAGCGGGTAACGCGGGTTTGCGACGGCAATGATATCCACCTGGGCCACCATGCCACCGCCGACGGTCGTTGGCGGATCTACGCCTTCGCCGACAAGGCCCGTCCCGGGGAAGATTCCCGTTTGTCTGCCTGGGCGGACTGGCTGTTCAGTTCACCCGACTCGCCGGTTGTGAAATACACCCCCGAGGGCTCGGACCTGGACAGCATCTTCGACGTCAAGGTGATCTACCAACAACCCCATAGCGAGGTCGAATTCGGCCCGAACATCCCGGCCATTTTTGCGCCAAAGGTTGGGCCCTTCCAGGTGACCGACTATGAAAAAGTCTACGCCATCGACCCGGAGGTCGACATCTTCGAAACGCGCGGTATCGACAGAAACGGGGCCGTTGTCGTAGTGCGACCCGACCACTATGTTTCGCAGGTTCTCTCATTTAGTGACGTTGACGAGCTTGCCTCGTTCTTCGACGGAATCCTGCAACGCGGCTCCCGGTGAGATGATACAGCAAGACGGTGAAGGCTCTGGGCCGGTTCGGCCCAGAACCTTCACCGGGCCAGGTCTTGGCACATGTGTGTCACATATAGGCCTCAGGCATATTCTGCCGGCCCAGACGCAAAAAAGGCAGACCAGTAACTAACTGGTCTGCCTTTCTTTTATATGGTAGCGGGGGCAGGATTCGAACCTACGACCTTCGGGTTATGAGAATGATGGCTGAGATACACATATTGTGTGTCAAATCGTGATAAAAGTCCATAAATAGCCGGTTTAAACGTGTTTTACTAGATTCTTACCGGCAATTGGAACATCCATTAGTGACTAATAATAATGAACAGCATCGGCACGGACAATCTAATTTAACTCCGGAACAAACGACGGTCAGGCAACCCTCACACAACTGCCTCCATGAAGAACTGACTCACTGGGCTTTCGCAAAAGGTGTTGGTGAGGAAGCACAACTCGTTGCGAACACGTTTGGAGCTTCTGAAACTCTCAGCGTCATAGGTAATGTGAGCCTAGAATTCTCTCATCCAGAGTCCGAAGAAATCCTGGAGCATTGGTCTGAAGAACCAGCCGTAGCCGCGCTGAGCAAACTGCATCTTGCTTATCAGGCGTCACCCGATATTCACGCGCGGTTTCCACCTTTCACTCATCATGGCAACACCCAACAAACTGCTAGTGCGCTGCGGAAAGCTGGCGCGGACATAGCTAAAAGGCACTCTGTACTTTTTCTCTGTGCAACGCCTCTTGCAGGCGACTGTGAGCCTCAAGAACTTGTGAGGCGTCGAAAGCTTCGGCTGTGGCTGATCATCCAGGCAGTCTTACGAATGGCTCAACACCATTACCCGAATGACCTCAAGATTGACTACGCTGCTCGTTTCATAGCCAAAGACGTTCATAACCAAAACTGGAAGAGCATTGACCACCTTCTAAGTCGAGCCCAGTCAATACTTCCTCGGCATAAAACGAGCTTCAGATTTTTCTCCCTAGCAATCGAAAGAGCCGCACTTGAACTCAACCAAGCGCGTCCAGACAGAAACACCACCCAATTCCTGAATGCGATCGTGCCGATCGCACAGGGACAACTCTTCCCCGGTACTAACGAGACTCATGCGCTCTCGAGAATTGAACATTCAAATCTTGGCTTGTTCGGATTTGAAGGAACGATAACGAACCTGCTGGAAAGCTCGGAATTAGGCTATCAAGATTTTCAAATCCTCCCTGAAGAAAATGAACTTGATGACGACGGCCAGACGGCTTTTCTGTTCGCCGTTGATCCAGCCGAAAGTCCAGAGCAACAACGACTAACGGGCCGGAGCATTCTGATTCAGTCGGCGGAACTGTCACACTATCTCCCCTGGAGTCTCGACAAGGCCCTTCCTCCTGAGGTTGATGGTCTGAACAAATGGTTGGAAGCGAAACTCCGTTCGTCAGATGCTGAAGAACGACTCGGATCCGCCATTACCTGGCTGGCGATTCGGTTCTCCAGATCACTTCCCTTTGTTCTCCAGTTTGGCATCAGTAATACCCCGGGGGACGAATGGTGTCTCTCCACCAACTTTGACACCGTTCACCGCAATCCTCCAAGGCGGCACAATTCCTGGTATCCAAAAGACTTAACGGCCAAATCGTCTGTTTCCCCCTTCGAAGACTGCCTGTCTTTCAAATTGCCCTCCAAAATTCAAAGCGCGCTATTAAGAGCAAGTGAAAGCATTGAGATGCCCACGCCTGATCTTCACACAGTCTGGTTTGAGCATATGAATGATAAACCTGACGTATGGTTCAAGCGGCAAGCGAAAAACCATTTTCCTCGATTGACCTCCGCAAAGTTAGCCAACATTCATGCACAAAAGGTGTTTGACGACACCGCAGACCACTCACTGGCCCGCATGATTTCGGCCCACCCTCGCTCGGCTTTGCCGGCGGTTTGTGGTTATGGGAATTGGGACGTGAAAACAGTGGAGGCAGGCTTTGCTCTGCCACGGCACTTTCAAACAGACGATCGGAGTCAAAGGGTTGTACTTTTAGGTAGCCTGCTCGACCCCATTGAGTCGAGATTAATTGAGCACATTGAGTCGGCAGCAATGCGTCTTGCCAAACCTTCAAAGGACGGCATCGAGCACCATAACCTGTTAACCCAGTACACTGTGATGGCACTCTACGCAGCTACAGGCTGCCGCTATTTAACTGAACCGTTCGAGTCGGCGTCTCATTTTTGCGCCTCACCACCTTCGGTGTTCATTAACGATAAGAGCGACGGGGGCATCCATAATGGTCGGATGGTCCCCCTGCCCGATCGAGTTCTTGAAATGGTCGGCGCTTACGAAGATCACCTTGGCCAACTAGCGGAATCAGTACAGCGATCCCGCCCCGATCTTTCCTATGCCATCCGCGAATTGCCCAGCGGCCGGACAACGATGCTGCCATTTTTCTTCTTACTGGATTCAAGGATTCAATGGCATCCGCTCTCCGAACAACAAGTGCCAGGGGGAGATTTGTTTAGTTGGCCCTTGCCTCGAAACCTTTTTCGTCACCGGTTCGCCCAGCAGCTGGCTCGGGCAGGCGTAAATTCTGAAGTGATTGATTCGTGGATGGGGCATGGCGAGCGCGGTGTTGCCACATACGGTGATACATCACCTCGTTGCTGGGTCGATGATTCGGAAGCCTACCGCAGTTGTATCAATGACATCTTCAATCGCCTTCCTTTTGTGACGTTAGAAAAATTTGGGAATCTACCCCCCATCCCAATACATCCTCATCAATTTAGTAGCTATATTGAACCGTCAACTTTTGGCCAGAAAAAACGTAGCCAAAAACGCCGAAAGTCGATGAAACGAGCCATCAACGATGCCAGGGAAGAGATTCAACTCTTTATTGGAGTACGAAAACTCGGCGACTTAACGCCGAGCGAACTCGATCGACTTTGCAAATTAATGCTGTTGAGAGACAGTGGGCTGCCCCATCCACTTGCTTCAGTACGGCTTTCAGTTTTGGTGCGCCAAGTGAACGAGTCGGAGGCACGTCAAACGTCCGCTATTAAACATAGGCTGGCCTTGTTTCAGAGCGAACGCTCACTCGTAAACGACACCTGTTCAAAAGCGCTCTCCCAGATGCCGGTTTTAGAAGGATGGTCCCGTAACACAAAACAAGAAATCAACAGAACGAAGCTTTCCAAGAGTGATGCTCTTGCCTTTGCGGCCGTTCACCTCATCATCGAGAAAAGGTTGACCTACTTCCGTTTGGTTACCGACATTGCTCAAGGCAGCCACTATCGTTTAGTCCAACACAAAAAACTTACCTTTCTAGAATACACCGATCACACACCTTCAGCAAATTGCCAAGTCATGGATTGAGCCACGGTATTTGTTCGATGCTAC
>Ga0307976_1000531_pt1 | contig 21134 bp, 28 predicted proteins | sample OrgLakmetagen919_FD_201836 | JGI IMG/M metagenome (GOLD analysis project Ga0307976, IMG submission 201836) | Saline water microbial communities from Organic Lake, Antarctica - #919 | ecosystem: Environmental > Aquatic > Non-marine Saline and Alkaline > Saline | place: Antarctica: Organic Lake... | reverse complement strand
GAAGCGCGACGGTCTCGGTGTCGGTATCGGTCTCGTGGCCGAACCCGGCCTCGGCCAGTTCGGCGCGCAACTCGCGGTAATTCTCGATGATGCCGTTATGCACCACAGCCACCGGACCGGCCTTGTGCGGGTGCGCGTTGGCCTCTGTCGGTGCGCCATGCGTGGCCCATCTGGTGTGGCCGATCCCCGACTTGCCCGCCAGCGGCTGGTGCACCAGCGCGTCCGAAAGGTTCACGAGCTTGCCCACGGCGCGGCGGCGGTCCAGCCGCCCGTCATTCAGCGTGGCGATCCCGGCGCTGTCATAGCCCCGGTATTCCAGCCGCTTGAGCGCGTCCAGCAGCATCGGCGACGCTTCATGCGTGCTCAGCACCCCTACGATTCCGCACATTATCCGCGCTCCTTGTCCCTTTGGGCCTTTCTGGCCCGCAACATGTCCAGCAATTTTCGCGCAAAGCCGGGTTTCTCGACCTGCCGGGCGCGCCCGATGGCGAGCGCGCCGGGGGCCACATCGCGGGTGATGACCGAGCCCGATCCGGTCATCGCATCGTCGCCCACCGAGACCGGGGCCACCAGCATCGTGTCGGACCCGATGAAGACACGATCCCCGATCCGGGTCTGGTGCTTCATCACGCCGTCGTAATTGCAGGTGATGGTGCCCGCGCCGATATTGCTGTCGCGGCCGATCTCGGCATCGCCGATATAGCTGAGATGGTTGACCTTGGCCCCCTCGCCGATCTGCGCCTGCTTGACCTCGACGAAATTGCCGATCCGGGCATCCTCGGCCAGTTCGGTGCCGGGGCGCAGGCGGGCATAAGGCCCAACGACCGCGCCGCGCGCCACGTGACAGCCTTCGAGATGCGAAAACGCCCGGATCCGCGCGCCGGTCTCGATGGTGACGCCGGGCCCGAAGATCACGTTCGGCTCGATCAGGCAATCGCGGCCCAGATACGTGTCATGCGCGAAATGCACGGTGTTGGGGGCCACCAGCGTGACGCCGTTCTCCAGAGCCTCGGCGCGCCTGCGCGCCTGAAACGCCGCCTCGGCGACGCTCAGCTCGGCGCGGCTGTTGATGCCCATGGTCTCGACCTCGGCGCAGGTCACGGCGGTGGCCGACAGACCCTGTGCGCGCGCCAGCCCCACAATATCGGTGAGGTAATATTCGCCCGAGGCGTTGTCGTTGCCGACCTGCGCGATCAGATCGAACAGCACGGGGGCGGACGCCATCACCACGCCGCTGTTGCACAGCGTGATCGCCTGCTCGGCCGGGGTGGCGTCCTTGAACTCGACAATCCGCTCCAACGTGCCGTTCTCGACCACCAGCCGCCCGTAGCGCCCCGGATCGGCGGCCTCGAATCCCAGCACGACGATGTCATGCGCGCGCCGCGCCTCGGCCATCCGGCGCAAGGTCTCGGGGCGGATGAAGGGCGTGTCGCCGTAAAGCACCAGCGCGTCGCCCTCGTAGCCTTCCAGCTCGGGCCGGGCCTGCGCCACGGCATGGGCGGTGCCCAGCTGATCGGTTTGCAGCACGATCCGCACCGCCGGGTCATCGTCCCGCATCGCCGCCGCGACGGCATCGGCCCCGTGTCCCGCGACGATCACCGCATGATCGGGGTCGAGCGTCCGGCCCGCCTGCACGGCATGCACCAGCATCGGGGCGCCGCCGATCTCGTGCAGGACCTTTGGCAGGTCGGATTTCATCCGCGTGCCTTTGCCCGCCGCCAGAATGATCAGTGCAATCGACATCGAGGATCCCTTGGCCGTCTGGGCATCCCGACCTTGTACCCGGTCGCACCACAGGTGCAAGGGTGCAGACCACCGCCAGAACCCGATCAGCGATAGGTGCGCGCGTCCATCGGGGTGGCATGGATGCGCTGCGCCAGACGGTTCAACAGGGACTGCTCCGCCCGGTTCAGCGCGGCTTGCGGGTTCCAGACCACATGCACGTCTACCGGTGCTGTCTGATCATAGGGCGGCAATTGCCAGAGCAGCCCGTCGCGGATGTCCCGCGTCGCCACATGCAGCGGCAGCGGCCCGATGCCGAGCCCGGCGATGATCATGCGCCGCACCTCTTCGAGATGGCTCGACGTGGCGATGATCCGGTCGCCCAGCTCCGCCTGCGCACGCATCAGCGTCACCGGCTTCAGCGCATCCTGCAAGCGGTCGGTCTCGAAGCTCACGGCGCTTTGGCCGGCGAGATCGGCGCGGGTCAGATCACTGCGCCCGAAGAGCGGATGCGGCGGGCCACAGAAAAGCCCGAAGAACTCGCGATAGAGCCGCAGATATTCGAGCTTGGGATTGCGCTGATGCACGAGGCAGATCGCCAGCGAAGCGGCGCGCGTCGAGACCTGTTCGATCGCCTGCGCCGAGGAATGCACTTCTTAGTCTTTGGTCATGGCGTCTCCGGCAATTTCCCGAGACCCTAAAAGGGGGATGCACGGCGTCAAAGAGGGATATCTGGGTGGATAAAACCGGCGGCTTTATGGCCATGACCCTTTTTTATGCGCAATACGCGCGCAGCATGGTGCCTGCCACAGCACCGACACCTGTGTCGGCGCTTACCACGGCCAACAGCGGCGGCGCGGCTTACCCGGCGGCTCGATCGAGCACTTCTTCAGCCCACTGATTCAGGCTCTTGCCCGACAGCTCAGCGGCCAGAGCAGCCTTGCGGTGCACCTCGGGGCTGACCCGAAACATGACCTGCCCCGAATAGGTCTTCTGCGGCTCCTTGCCGATCCTGGCGCAAGTCTCAACGTAGTCTTCGACCGCCTCATGGAAGGCATCGCGCAGCCCGTCCACAGTTTCAGCATGAAAGCCTACCCCGTCGCGGATACCGGCAATCCGGCCCGTAAAAATCCCGTCTTCGTCGTCGTATTCGATCCGGGCAGCATAGCCCTTGTAGGTCATAGTGTTGGTCATGGTCTCACCCCGATCCGTTCCAGGAAGTCGCGGGCATCGCGCACCTGGTATCGCTTGGCTTCCTTGGCAGGGTGCGGACGGTGAAACGTCGCGACCTCGCCATCCTTTTCGAACCGCACCCGTGATCCGCGCCCTTCGATCAGCCGCGCCCCTGCCGCCAAAAGCAGGCTTTCGACTGCCGCCCATTCGATGGTGCCAGACACCGGATCGGTGAAGACGGCGGCAAGGGTCTTGTGGTGCTTGCTGTTCATCATGAAATGATACTGATTGCTTGCGTAAAGTGCAAGCATATTAGGCGTGATACATCGCGCCAGTTTTCCCGATTTTCCTAGACCACACTTTCCAACGGGGCGATATCGGCGGTCAGGCGAGCGATTTCAGCGCGGTCGCGGGTGATTCAGTCTTCCCAGGCGGAACGCTCGGTATAGTCACCGGGGTTCACGTTTCCGCATAAGAGACCGCTGATCTGCCCGCTGCTGCCGAGATGACAAGAATGGCCCAGACCGTGTGGAAGCTCGTCGGATTCTAACGGTGTGTGAAGATTTCGATGGGTTCTTCTGTGGTTTTCCTTCTGGAAGTTTCTGACCCAAGGCTCGGTCGCGGTTCTGGTGGGGATGTGAGGGTCACTGGAGGCAATTTTGGACTGATAATTGCTGGATCATCTGCCTGTTACGGCCTGACAGCCGCAATCAACGCCGGGATACCGACCAGGGCGATCGCCCGACGCAGGTTGTAGGCGATGACCGCCTCCTCGCCGCCTGTCGCCAGCCCTCATGGGAGGTCAGCGGCACAGGCTCCACCCCGCCGCCAGGACGTTGCCGGTCCCAGGTGCCGTAGGCGCGCAGGGTCTCGACTTCTTGCGGAACGTCACATGGGCCATCGTCGTTGCACTGTGGAGTTGGAAAACACGTTTTGCCAAATCCACCCCGGTTATCGTATCCTTTAGCTTGCCGTCCTCTCCGCTTCGTGGCCTTCAACACCACCATCTTGGCACATTGCGATGCCGTCTGGGGAGGACGGCAGCCACCCCATCTGAGATGGAGGATGAGGCCAACTTCTATCTGGTCCGGGAAGACGGCGGGCAGATCGAAGCCAAACACTGATCATTTATTCGGGGTGGCTTCCTTTAACGCGGCCAGAAAAGCGTCAAGTCTTACGACATCGATGGCCACGTGATTCAAATCAAGCGGGTTGGCTTCCTTCAACGTAGCCAGAAAAGCGTCAACCTTAACGACATCGACGGCTACGCGGTTCAAATCAGGATGGTTATCGGTCGCTGATCCACCATTGTTATCAGCTTCGTCAGAAACGTCATGCGGCATCATTACCACCATTTCAGAAAATTCATTTTGATCGACACCATGGGTCACATCCACAACGCTATCAAGGATATTGCGTGAAACCCCTCTCCCTAGCGCTTCAGGCATATCCGGATGCCCTGCTCGACATGGATCAGCATCCCGTCGCTATCGATGTCGCCGATCTAGAGGTTGCAGACCTCGGCCGCCCTGAGCATGGCACCATAGGAAATGCTGAGCGCGGCGCGATACTTAAGCCCTGGCCCGGGTGGTGCCGGGCGTCCTCACCAAAAGCGGCGCAGCAGCCCACGCGTGCTCTATTGGGGGCAGATTGTCAAAACGGCCCGATCGCATCGGGAGTTGGCGAGCACTTTCACCGACAGCGTCGTCCTTCGGCATGAACAGGACCCCGCTGCGCCAGGCATAAAGGCCAATCTGACGGATGTGTGCCAAACCATGGCGCGTCGTCATGCGCGCCGCACATCACCGTCGTGATCAGAGCCTTTGGCCTGCGCCTGCGCAAGACCCGCATCTTCGAGCTGCTCACGGTCGGGCAGATCCGCGAGGGACGCAAGATCAAAGGCCGCCAGAAATGCTTCGGTCGTCACGAAGGTGTAGGGCGCGCCGCGGCGGGGCTCGCGGGGGCCGGTCGCAATCAGGCCGCACTCGGACAATCGCCGGATTAGGTCACGGCTAATCTCCTTGCCGAAAATGTCCTTCAACCCGTCGCGGGTGACCGGCTGGTGATACGCGATGGCGGCCAGAACGGCGATGTCATACTCGCTCAGATCAAGCATCTGATCCCCAATGTCGGCGGCAGCGCGGATGGCAGGCGCATAGGCCGTGCGGGTGCGCAGTACCCAGCCATTGCCAGATTTGGCGACCTCATAGGGGCGACCTTCCAGATCGGCGGCGAGGTCATCAACCAGCAGATCGACCGAGGCCCGCTGCCCCACCACGCGGGCCAGATCTTCGCGCGCGACCGGCGTGGCGGAGGCGAACAGCACAGCCTCGATCCGGCGCGTCCATTCGCGCCAGCGTAACTCTGGCGGCAGATCGGATAATTCGCGATCAAGGTCGGCTGGGGGACGTTTCTTGGCCATGTCAGAGCCCGTAGAGCCGGAATGTGTCGCGTCCGGTCAGCTCGCGCACAGCTCCAAGCGTGACCAGCCGGTCGCACAGGCGGCGGGCCGCGCGATCCGACATCAGCGCCGCCAACGCGGAGGGGGCGATGGCATCACGGGTCAGAAACATCTCGACGGCCCGTAATGCCTGTTTTGTGCGCAGCTTTGGCGCGGCAGCCTGCAACTGCACCGCGCGGCGGGTCAGGTCTGTGGCCAGCGGCAAAGCCCGACCGACGGATTTGACCAGCGCCCGGTGACAGGCGAGGCGCAGATCCGCACCGCGCAGTTTCAGATCACGGCGCTGCAATCCTGCCCCCAGAAGCGGGACCAGATGCGTCCAGCCCAAGGCGCGCGCAAGGGCTGCATCGGCAAGGATCAAGGCGTTCAGGTCATTGCGGGGGACATCAATCACAATGGCCTCGATCACCTGCGCCGCCTGCGCCACCGGATTGCCCTGCCCTGCCGCGCCCCAGAGGCCAGCTTGCAGCGTGCTCAGCCCGGGCAAAGCGCGCTGCAAGCTGGCGTTTGAAAGAGGACGCGTGGTTGCGCGGTGCCAGGTCAGTCCGACCTCGCCAGCCGGTCCGGGCTGCTCACCAGGGCGCAACAGGCAAAGGATGTCCCGCAGGGCCGCTTCCCGCTCCGCGCGGCCAGTCAGATGCACAGAATGCGCGGCCGCCCTCAGCGCCAGACGCGCCCGCCACAGCGCCTGTGGCAGGGACGGGGTCGTCTGCGCGAGGTCCAGCATGGCCAATGCAGCCCCGGAAGAAAATCCAGCGTCTTCAGACGTTTCGGACGGCATCCGCGCCAGCCAATCCGGCAAGCGATGGTGCTGGGGATCAAAGGGCGGGTCATACTGCAGGGCGCGCGTCATGGTATTCTGCATAAAGCATGGCGGCGGTTTATTCCAGTATAAATACCCTTAACCGCCGCAACTTGGCGATTGCTTTCATGTCCGGTAAGGTTGCCTTATCGGACATATCTTGATTAGCGCTCGGGAACTGAATTGTCGTTTTAGTTTCATGGGTGGATTCGGTCGAAATCGCCTCTTTCGCCCTCGAAATTTCCGTTTAACCGGTGGACGGGCCTCTTGCTCAATGTGTGGACTCGTTCCGTTCCTGCGTCGATCACGCACTTTCCCTTGGCGTTTCGCACACCTTGACCCTCCGACAGCCACGGCAGCGGCGCTGCACGCCTGAACAGGGTAAGGGCTGCCTCTGGCAGGACTGCATCGGGCACGAGATCTGGTCCGAAGAGATCTTGCAGGATCACCAGTGTCAGGGCCCACCGAAGGGTTCATCGACCTCTGCTGAGGCAGCAGATCCTGCGGCTTGTCTTGACATGGCAATGCAAACGCATTACCTACCGAATTCGGTAAAGCTAATTTCTTTCAGGAGACTGCCATGACAGCGCTAGCACAAGATGTATCGAAACTCACTGATAGGTATCAGACGACCGTTCCGGCGGGTGTGCGCAAGCAGCTCAAGCTGGGCAAGGGCGACCAAATTCGCTACTGCACCGAACCGAGTGGCAGGGTCTATATCGAGCCGGTGCGCACCGAAGAGGAAGATCCCGTACTCGGAGCCTTTCTCGATTTTGTCGAAGCCGATATCAAGGCGCATCCCGACCGCATTCGGGCGTTCGATGGGGCTTTGCATGACCGTCTTGCAGCACTGGTCGGAGACGTTGACGTCGATCTCGATGCGCCGCTTTCGCTCGAGGATGAATGACTGGCAATACCGTGCCCGCCCAAGCGCCACTTGTCGTAAACGGATGGTCGATCTATGCGCATCCGCTCTTTCTTGAACAGCTCGAAGGGCTGATCGAGGAGGTCGAGGCGCGCAAGGCGCGCGATCCCAAGGCCTGGCGCAAGAAAAATTGCACGAAACGGCTGGCCGCCATCTTCAAACTGGTGACCGTGGCCATACCGGCAGATCCGGGTGCCGCGGCCTTCCGGCAAGGCGGCACACTCGGCGATCACCGCAAGCACTGGTTCCGGGCGAAATTCTTCCAGCAGTATCGGTTGTTCTACCGGTTCAACAGCGACGCGAAGGTCATCGTGGTGGCATGGGTGAACGACGACCACACCCTGCGCGCCTACGGCAGCAAAACGGATGCCTATGCGACATTCAAAGGGATGCTGGAAGATGGCAATCCACCTGACAATTTCGATGCGCTCCTGAAAGAAGCCGCGGCGGCGGACAAGCGTTTCAAGAAGTCCCTTGAAGCGGCACCTGACCGGTAGGTGGCCCGTAGACAGCATGCAGTGACCCCTACGGCATTGCCGTTTACGATGACACGCTGGGTGATGTAGCATCGGTCAACAACACGGTCGGAGAAAGCGCAATGGACGAAACGGGAAAGGAAGGGCCGCAACGCGGTCTCGATGAGCAAGGCGCGCCTCAGATGAAGCGGAGCCGTTTCCCAATTGCGGTGCGCGTTGCAGACATGCCCGTTGACCTTGGCAAGATTCTGGATCTGGGTCTCGAGGAGCATTTCCGTGACAGCAAAAACAACGACCTATGACGCGTGGTTTCGCGCGAACCCGTTGGAAACAAAGGCACCGCAGTCTCAAGAACTCCGGCATTCCGACAGCGGCCACGAAACGTGGCCGGCTCTGAGTCGGAACTCGTGAGACTGAGCGGGCGGAAGTTTGTGAGACTGGCCCCGTCAGCCGACAAGATCGACGCCATAAGCCCCGAGCTTCGTGTCGGAACTCGCAAGGCTCAACCCCTCGCAGCGGGCCTGCGCGATCAGCATCCGGTCGAACGGGTCGGTGTGGAGTCGCGGCAGCGCGGCCGCAGCCTCGGCATGGGTCCAGGAGATCGGCAAGGGTCGGCAACCCGCATCAACCGCAATCTCGAACAGATCGTCCGGGACGTCGAGCTTGCCGATGGCGCGCTTGATCCCGATCTCCCAGACGCTCGCTGAGGAGAGGTAGACCTCGCCCTCGGAGATGGCTTGCGCCTGGTCCGTCGTGAGGCGCGGATCGTTCAAGACCGCCCAGAGCAGCACATGGGTGTCGAGAAGGACCCGCATCTAGCGTTCGGTGCTTCGCTCGAACATCTCGGCGATTTCCTCATCGCCGACGAAAATATCGTCGGGCAGCGCGAACTTGCCTTCCAGGGCCCCGATCAGCGGTCGGCCGACGGGGCGGTCCGCCGCCACAATTCGCGCAACGGGACGGCCATAACGGGTCAGTTCGATGGCCTCCCCCGCCTCTGCGCGCCGGATCAACTCGGCAAACTGGGCCTTGGCTTCCGCAATCGCGATCTGCATGGGCGTCTTCCTTTTCACTCTGACCAACATATAGGTCACCTTTATGGCTGACACAAGAGACCCGATCACCCTCCCCGAACATGTGGCGGGATGTTCGAGGAAGAGCTCGCCGAGGCTTTGGGCCGGGCGCGTCACGCCCGTGGCGGCAAAGCCAGGGGCTACCGGAACGGCCACCGCGACCGCCAGCTCGTCGGTACGTTCGGCACCGAGACGGTGCGCGTGCCCCGGGCCCGGATCGAGGGCGAGGAGGGCAAGGCCCGTGAGTGGCGCTCAAAGCCGCTGCCGCGTTACCGGCGCCTGACAAAGAACACCGAGGCGCTCATCACCTCGGTCTACGCTGATCCAGCAGCTTCACCAGCTCCGCGCGAACTCGGTCTCTCTCCAATCCTTGTCAGCCGAAAGCTTATCGGACATAACTTAATCAGCGCTCGGGAGCTGAATAATCTCATGGATAGCGGCTCAATCGCTTCCAGTCTCAACATACCTTCAACCGGTTTCAGAAATGCAACAAAGGCGACCCGTTGAAAACAAATGGAACGCAGTCTCAAAAACTCCGGCAGTCCGACATTTTCCCCTGAAAATGTCGTCAGGAGCTGAAAAATTGACTTCAGCGTCTGCTGATACGCATAAGCACGCTCAGGTTGACCAGGGAGAACAATCTCAAAGCGCACCGATCGTCCTGCCTACTCATGTCGCGCCCTCTGAGGTCTCAACAACTTCACATTGCCAATGGCCTTCAAATTCCGTCGATCAGAATGTCGAAGGCGCGCTTCAGGGCGTCGCGATGTTCGGCCAGAGATCCTACCGGGTCCCGCAGCTCGGCGCCCGGAACTGCGGCCAGCTCCTGAACACGGACAATCCATGTCGCGCCTTCAGCTTCAATGCTTGGTGTCAGGCCCGGAAAAGCGGTATAGCGCCCAGCCTCACGCAGCGGGGCCACGATGCGCGAAGCGTCGATGCCGATCAGGTCGGTTTGCAGGTCCACAACAAGTTGCCCGTCCTTCAGACGATAGAGATCGAACTGGGCCATTCAAATCGCCGTCTAAAAACTTCTGAACCGGGACAGCGCAAGGCCATCCCGTTCGATTTCCGCAGCATACTCGGTGATGGCGGCCCTATTTTCTTCGCGCCAGCGCCGATTCCTCTCGACCTTGGCCGCTCCGACAATCGCAGCCTCGGCAAGGCGCGACATGTTGAGGCCAAGCGTCCGGGCAGTTTCTGCCACCTCTGCATCCAGCGTCAGATTTACCTTAACACGTCCCATCAACACCTCTTGGAGTATGCGTATGTCTAAGGAGTATATTTCACAACCATCCTCAGAGCAAGGTGCGCCCAAAGATCTTGCCCTGCCTACTCATGTCGCGGGCTCTGCGGCACTCGACAGGTTGGTGGAAACCGCGCAGGATTACGCCCGTCAGGCGGTCTCCGACAACACCCTCAAGGCCTATGCCAAGGACTGGGGTCATTTCGCGCGTTGGTGCCGGATGCGCGGCGCCGATCCTCTGCCCCCGTCTCCTGAACTTGTCGGCCTCTACATCGCCGATCTGGCCGCGCCGCAAGGCAAGGCCCCTGCCCTGTCGGTCGCATCAATTGAGCGCCGCCTGTCAGGGCTTGGCTGGAGTTATGCACAGCGTGGCTTTGCGCTGGACCGCAAGGACCGGCATATCGCCACTGTTCTTGCAGGTGTCCGCCGCCGGCACGCCCGCCCGCCCGTGCAGAAAGAGGCCATCCTGGCCGAGGATATCCGCGCCATGGTGGCCACCCTGCCCCATGACCTGCGCGGGTTGCGCGACCGTGCCATCCTCTTGATCGGCTTTGCCGGTGGCCTGCGGCGCTCGGAAATTGTCGGCCTGGACAGGCAGAAGGATGATACAATCGAGTCTGGCGGCTGGGTCGATATCCTGGACGGCGGCGCGCTGATCACCCTGCGCGGCAAGACCGGCTGGCGCGAAGTGGAGATCGGGCGCGGTTCAAGCGAGCAGACCTGCCCTGTCCATGCACTGGACCAATGGCTGCATTTCGGGCGCATCAGTTTCGGCCCCATCTTTACCGGCGTCACGCGTGATGGCAAGCGCACGCAGGAAACGCGCTTGAACGACAAGCATGTCGCGCGGCTGATCAAGCGCTGCGTGCTGGAGGCCGGACTGTGTCCTGACCTGCCTGACGCCGAGCGCGTCAAGCTTTATTCCGGCCATTCCCTGCGCGCAGGCCTTGCCAGCAGCGCTGAGGTCGATGAGCGCTATGTCCAGAAACAACTTGGCCATGCCAGCGCCGAGATGACCCGCCGCTACCAGCGCAGGCGTGACAGGTTCCGCGTGAACCTGACCAGGGCCGCTGGGTTGTGAGGTTGTTCAGATGTCTTCGCCCTTGAGCGCCGCCATAGCAGCAACGTGACGCGGCAAATCGCTACGGGATGCAGGATATCGACGATGATGACCTCGTCCGGGCGATCCAGAAAAACCAGGAAATGCTCTCCTGACCTGACGGAACCGCAGATCATCGGCGTCATCTACGAAAACCGCGCAACTTCCGGCTATGCGCGTTACTATTCAGGATCGCTTCGCAGCGGCTGAGCAACTCCGTCTCATAAAGCTCAGCCTGCTTGAACCCAAAAGTCTCGATGGTCCATCTGGCAATCTCGACCAGGCTGGCCTCCGCACGACGCGTGAGCCGGAAGGATCGGCTCATGAGGCGGCGCGCGCTTTCGCGAATGAGCGACGGATCGCGTCTTCCCCGGTGCCTTCCGCGAGATCCCCCGCTTTCGCCTGAGCCAACCCTTCGAGCAGCCCCTGCCGGATCCCGGCAAGCTGCGCCTCTTCCTGCCGGGAGGTTGGGATTGCTATGACGCGGAGACTCTGGCCCGTGGTTGCTTGCGCTAAAAACGGCGACGGTTGTCGCTTGGGTTGGCTTAGCGACAGAGCAACACTCATGCGCCGTCCAGATCGTCGTAGTAGACCAGCGCTGGAAGATGTCGTCGCTGATGCAGGATGCGCAGGACGACGAGCGCGCCGCCTGCCGCGTCAACGGGTGAAAAGAAGATAATGTGTCGACCGTAGTTCACCGAGCGCATTTCCTTGCGGAACAGGTCACGACTGCGTCCCGACATCAGGTTGGCCTCGATCTTCTCCAACGCGCCCACCAAGCCGCGGTAGTAATCGAGCCACTGCGCGCTGCCCCACCGTTCCAGGGTGTGGGTGCGAATGTCCTCGAGATCTTGTCGCGCCAGATGCGAGAGCTTCACCGTCACACCAGGTTATGACGTAAAGGCATCGGGCTCGAAGACTTTAGGATCGAAATCGGAGAACTCGCCGCCCTCGGCTGCGGCTGCGGCATCCTCGAGGTCAGCCTTCAGCACATAGAACTGGCGCGCGCCGTCTTTTTCCATCAAGAGACGGATACCGGCCCGCACGACCTCGCTGGTGTTGGCGTAGGCACCGGACTTGATCTGCCCCTGAACGTATTTCTGCATGGGATCAGTCAGATGAACGTTGGGCATGAGATCCTCCTCCATATGCTTAATAGTAGCAGATACTGACATATGGCGTCAAAGTGCTTTGCGCGCCATCCCGCAGCATGGCAATCGATGTCATCGTCCCGATGACGCCCTTCATCCAACAGAAAAACTCCCCATCGCCGCAGGATCAAGGGCCACCACGCGAGTGACTCAGAGAGGGTGAGATTGCTGCGACTTGGGTGCTCTGGCCATGCTGCCGGTCAGGACAGGCGCATGTAGCAAGCGGTATCCCCGCTTGCGCTTGGCCGTCACGAGGTCAGCCAGGGCGTCTACCGCCCTGCCCTCGTCCGGATGATGGTCGATACGCAACTGCCCGGAACTCCCGATACGGCCCCACTCCCTTATCAGCGACGCACCTCCAAAGAGGTCGCGTTGCACCGCCATCAGATAAAAGCGCCGCATGTTCCGCGACGAATCTTCGCGGAACAAATACATCTGGTCAGGGAAAATCTCGAGTTGCATGACACCACTATATCTTGTGTGTAAGCCGACGATCAACATAAAATCGCGATCTGAGCTCCGATATCAATCCCAAAAGGAGCCAGATTTAAATCAATTCAGGCCTTATCCATATTCGTTAGGCGGAATGTGAAAAAGGGTGTCTTGCTTTTCAACCGTGCTGATCCGCGTCGAGCCGACCACCCGCGACAGCCTAACCTGCCAACCGCCGACTGCGGGTGCTGAGGAGATCATGACCGACTCCCTGCGTGACCTGGCCCGCCGGCTCTACCGCCAGCTTCGGGCGGTTCTCACCAAGGTCTCGGCCTGCTGCCGAGCCACACCCGGCGCGCAGAAGAGATGGAGCGTTTCCCGCAGTTCTCGACACCGCTGCCCATGAGTTTTGAAGCCTTGGCAGCCGCGCAGATCACCGCCCGCGATCTGGTCCTCGAGCTCTCGGCCGGGCCTGGTATGCTCGCCATTTTGGCCGAGATCGCAGGCGGCAGCCGAAAAACTGCGCTTCAGCGCAAAAAAAGTCGTTCAATGTAAACTGGCGGATTAATCGCCCGAATTGCGCCAGATTGGTGAGGATTCAGCCCTTACCGCGATTTACCGTCCGTTTGCGCACCCAGCCCAGGAAGGCCGCGTCGGGGCTGCGCAGGCGGGGTTGGCCAGTGGTGGCCCACCAAGCCCGCCAATCGGCCTCGAGCACGTAGGCATCCGCGCCGGGGGCGAGGCGGCGGGCCTCGTCCAAGGCCTCGGGGCTGAGGCGCGGCCCCTCGCCCGGCGCCAGCACCACGCGGCGCGGGCGGACATGGATGATGTCGCCCGGCGCCTCGGCCAACTCGTAGTCGGGCAGGTGATCGGCTGCGATCATGTCGCGGATCATCCGGCGAAAGACTCGGATCGGCGAGGCCGAACCGGACTTGTGCGCGAGCACGGGAAGCGAGACCCGCCATTCGGGCTGATGGCCGCAATGCTTGCGCGCCAGTTCGTAGATGCGCCGCTCCAAAGGTTTGCGCAGGCGAAAATAGTCGCGACTGAGGGTCAGCACCGATTTCGCCAGCACCGCCCGATAGAGCCATTCGGCCAGCGACACCTTGACCGACACCATCCGCCCGCCCCGCGTCCGACGCTGGATCTGCCACGCCTCGATCAGGCCAAAACCTGTCGTCTCCTCGATCTCGGCGGTGGTAATGTTGGTAGTGATGCGCGTGCCGGCTAGACGCTCGAACGCCTCGACCAGCCGGCGGTAGCCGTCACCGGAGGTCTCGCGATTGGTCGCCACCAGAAGATCATGCGCGCGCAGATGCACCACCCGGCTAATCGGGCGCCCGGCATTGAGCGCCGCCATCAGCTGGCTGATGCAATAGATCAGGATGTCCTTGTCAAAGAGGGTGGCGCGGCCGCGCACCGAGGGCGTGACGGTGATGGTGACGTTGTTATGGGTATAGGACAGCACCCGCAGATCCGCCCGGGTCGAGAGCGAGAAGAGCGGGTGTTCCATCGACGCGAGATCGTTCTTGGGCAGCGCATCGAGGATGTCGCAGACAAAGAAATCCGCCGTCGGATGCCGTTCCGGAAGCAGCCTGCGCTGCGGTGATCCTGCCTCGCCGCCCATGCCTGTCGCTGCCCCAGCCTGCTCTTTTGTTTCGGGGTTTCATTATCACCACCTTATCCACAGGCACGGATCCACGTCCAGCATCCAGCGCGCACCTATCGTGGGTTCGGAATCACTCTATCGTGGGTTCGGAGTCGCAATATCGTGGGTTCGGAATCGCATTGGGACTTTACAGCAATTGAATATCGGGTGAAATCAGGTGCATACGGGTTTGGCGGTCTTACGTAACTATAAATAACAATCCATTAACAACAGGATTTTTGAGCAACGCGTCATGTCTGCCTGAAAAACCGGTAGAGATACCTGAATTTGCTGAGAAAATGCTGTAGAACCGACGAATCGAACTGGAGGCACAGCAGGAAAATATTCCCATGTTCGGATTTTTAGGGTACATATCCTAAAACGCAGCACATGAGGCAAATAATGGCACATGACGGCTCCCCCCCCCTGCCCCCGTATTTCAACATTTCTCCGGATGTCGCGATGGCAGATCTCGATCCACCTCAGCAGACGACAGATTTCGAACGCATTGCCGAGGCCTGTCTGCGGGGACGCCGCGATCTGGCCTCGCGCGGGCTTGATGAGGGGGGCGGGCGGCAATTACGGCAGTTCTCGACCTGGGAAATCACCCGCTACCTGATCCCAATCGCGACCGCGCATTTCCGCCGCGTGCTGAAGGCCAATCCCGACCTGCCGCAGGGGCGTTCGGAAACCGCGGGCGGTGCCAAATGGTTCACGCTGGACGAGGTGCTGCGGCTGCGCGCGCATTTCGCGGCGGAAGGATCGAAGACCAAGGAATACCAACCCTGGCGCCCAGAGGGCCTGCCCGCCAAGATGGTGGCGGTGGCGAATTTCAAGGGCGGTGTCGGCAAGACCTCGACCGCGGCCCATCTGGCCATGTCCGCTGCCCTTGATGGCTACCGGGTGCTGGTGATCGATCTCGACAGCCAAGGCTCGATGACCTCGATTTTCGGGGGCAAGGTGGAGGATGAATGGTCCACCATCTTTCCGCTGCTCGCACGGCATTACGGCCGCCATCTGCAAGAAGATAACCGGCAGCGGGCGCACCGAAACGAAGCCCCACTGCCGATCGACGACACGCTGGCAGATGCGATGCAGGTTAGCGCGCAGGACCTTGTCCAGAAAACGCACTGGCCCAATATCGATCTCATCGGGGCGCAGCTGAACCTCTACTGGTCCGAGTTCCAGATCCCTGTCTGGCGCATGGCCGCGCGCAGCTGGAAGCTGTGGGACGCGCTGACCGAAAGTCTCGAGGCTGATGGCATTCTGCAGGAGTATGACCTTGTCTTTCTCGACACCCCACCTGCCCTGGGGTACCTCACGATCAACGGGCTTTCGGCTGCCGATATCCTTCTGGTACCTCTCGGAGCCTCGTTTCTGGAGTTCGATTCCACCGGCCGTTTTTTCGAGATGCTACACGCCACGTTTCAGTCCATCGAGGAGGGCGAGAATATGGCCGCCCGCGCTCTTGGCCGCGACGGTGTGCGGTTCGAATGGGATGCGGTGCGCGCACTGATCACCCGTTATGATGCCTCGCAGCAGGCGGAACTGGCCGGTCTCATGCAGGCCTATCTCGGACCGTCGCTCGCCCCGCAGCGGCAGGATTACACCGCGCTGATCGGCCAGGCCGGCGAACAGGTCAGCGGCATCTACGAGGCCGATTACCGTGACTTCAACCGTGAGACCTATATCCGCGGGCGCGAAACATTCGATGCGACCTACGCTGCCTTCAAGAAGCTGCTTTACGGGGTCTGGCGCCGTGATCAACTAGAGAAGACCCAGTCAGAGGCCACGCAATGATCGGACCCGTATCTCTCGCCCCATCTCCGGCATGTTTCGCACGCGAAACATTTGCCTGGCCCTTCGAATGTTTCGCATGCGAAACATTCGCCCTGCCCGTCCTCGCATTTCGGGAGATCGCCCATGGCAAAACGTAGACGTCTCGGGGGTCCCCTGCAGGATCATCTCGCCCCGTCAGGAGCTGCGTCGAGCAATGCCGCCTCCTCTGCCCCGATCGCCCGGATCGCGGGTGAAACTTCGGTCAATGCGGCCTTCGAGGAGGTCCGCCAAGAGCTTGACAGCGCACGCAGCGAAGGTCGGCTTGTTCTGCGGCTGCCGCTGGAGGCGGTCGAGACGACGTGGCTGATCCGCGACCGTATCGATCCTGGCACGGGTGAAGATCCGGATTTCGCAGCCTTGCTCGACAGTCTGCGCGACCACGGGCAACGCAGCCCGATCGAGGTCGCCAATATGGGGCAGGGCCGCTACGGGCTGATTTCGGGCTGGCGGCGTCTGACGGCCCTCCGGCAATTGCACGAGGAAACCGGCGAGTCACGATTCGCCGCAGTTCTGGCCCTGCTGCGGCAGCCGGAAAATGCACAGAGTGCGTATCTGGCAATGGTCGAGGAAAACGAGATCCGTCTTGGCCTGTCCTATTACGAGCGCGCGCGGATCGCAGCGAAAGCGGTCGAGGCCGGTGTCTACCCGTCCACCAAAACCGCACTGCAATCGCTGTTCGCCACAGCGTCGCGCGCGAAACGCTCCAAGATCGGATCGTTCCTGACCTTGTACCAAACCATGGGCGATTTTGTACGGTTTCCCCAAGCGCTGACCGAACGCCTGGGGCTGTCGCTGGCGAAGATCGTGGAGGAGGACGCGGCCGCACGGGCGCGGCTGTGCCGCCATCTGGAGACGGAGGATGTGCGCGATCCGGAGATGGAGCAGACCCTTCTGGCGGATTTCATCGTGGCGGAAACCGAATGCGCCGCGCCATCGGAGCCCGCGCCGCAAGTCGCCCCGAAAACCCCGCCGAAGCGCGAGGTGCACTCCACACCGCCGGTCTCCGATCCCGCGGGGGCCGAGATCTCTCCAGGCGTCCATCTCAGCCAGAGCGGCGGAACGCTTCGCCTGTCGGGGCCGGGTGTCGATTCCGCGTTCCGGGACGCGCTCGAGGCATGGTTGCGCGGAAAGGCCTGCGACTGATGACTACGTGAAATGTTTCGCATGCGAAACATTTGCGACCGTTTTACAATCTGGCGGCCTTCGTTAGTTTGACGCGAAACCGGTCACGATGGCGCTTGTAGCGCGGGTCATCTTGGCCATGGCGTGGCCGAGATTTTTTCTGCACATGGCGCTCGTCTACTTCCGCCAAACTTGCCAATCCCGCCCGCAGACTGTGGCCCGACAAGAGCGCGAGACGCTTTTTCGGGCGGACCGAGGCGCAGGCTGGCCTCCAGAACGGTTCGCTTGATGAGGTGTACGACATGCCTGTCACACAGCCGGTCTCCGAGCGCGCTTTTTCCGTTGCGCAACGTACGAGTGAAGCCGGGTCCAGAGGTGATCCGTTCGAAATACAGTCATTGCTCAACTGTATGAGCCGGGCAGGTCGCCACGGACGATCCGCGGCCCACCTCGACCACCCGCTAGCCGGTCTTGGCGTCGAGTGTCAGAAGCGCAGCACCCTTGGGATCTCAATCCTCCCGCCGCTATTCGACGTGTCGTCCTTGTCGGCATCCAGCCCCACGCTCTCCAGGAGTCCCAGCCCACCGGTATAGCTCAGAAACAGGATCGCCCGGTCGCGCAATCCACGCAGATCGAAGAGTGGGGTGGCCGCCATGGCGACGATATCCAGCGCGAGGATTCCGTCTTTCTGAACGGGGGGGAGATGGACTCGTCCAGCACGGTCGCGATATGCCGCTCACTGCGATCCAGCGTCATGCCACGTTTCGCAAAGTCCCAGACGAAAGGGGAGGTGCCGTCCGCGGGTGCCACCAGATCCACGAGGTAAAGCCCGATCAGATCGGGTTCGGGGGCTGGGGATCTGTGCCGTGCCGCCGGCACCGACGCACAAAATGCACTCGACCCTTTGCATAAGCCTTGACCGTGTTGTCAGACACGGACTGTTTCGCGTAGCTACGGGCGGTCTCCACCAGCTGGTTCAGCATGCCGGAGTCGGCGACATGGATGGGTAGGGCGATATCGCCTGGCGTGTCTTACGTGGGGTGGTCATCCAATTTGACCTTTTTGTCATACGTATCCTCCAAGAGCATGTTGTAGGGCGGCTAAAGGTGAATCTGATACTGGACGCGGAGGTGGCGGACATGGCCCGGACGCTTGGCCTGAACATGTTGCGCCTTGCGGAAGTCGCTATTGTCGAGACGGCCAAGATCGAGAGAAACCGTCGGCTGCGCGCAGACAACAGCTATGCTCTCGCGGCCTATTCTGAAGAAGTGGTCGTCGAGGGGCTGTCCCCGACACGCTTCAGAAGGTTTCAAGAAGATTTCAGGGCCCAGCCCTGATAGCACAGTTCGATTGTATCGTTTGCAAGGCGGACAGCTTTTCGTTGATCTGTAGACGGGTCTGATGGTGTTGAGGCCTTCCGCATTTTTGCCTCCCTGCACAAGGCGGGCCGCTATACCGCATTGCCGGGTATGCCGCCGTCTGTGGAGATCGAAGGCACGGTATAGATCCTCCGGATTAAAGAACTGGCCGCTGGCCCGGGTGCGGAATTGCGAGAGGTAGTCGGCTCCCTGTCAGGCCATTGCGATGCCCTGAAACGCGCGCTGTATATCGTGATCTATGGTTTGTAGCGCTACACCGGCGCCTCATTGGGAGCCGTGCTTTCCCCGAAAGTTCTGGTGATTACCGGATCGTCCTGCATGTTGTGATGCAGGCGCCGGGCATTCCCCCTTATCATGGTGCGCGCGCGGCTGGCCCTGTGTGCGGCGGCGGTTTGCGCGGGGGGACCGGGCGCTGCGAAACGCCGTGCATCTGCGGTGCCCCGCCGATCAGGCGCGACGGGCGGACGAGATCTGGCTGTACTGGCGGTGTGCCGAGGCGTGATGAAGCGCTGCTGAAAGTCCTGCCGGTGTATGACCGCGCAAAAATCGCGCGACGGGGCAGGGGCCTCAGGTAAGCTGTGCCACTGCCGTAATTGAGGTGGTTCTAGCGAATGCGCAGTTGGGGCGGAGGTGGAGGCAAGACAGCTGCCCCCTGAGACCGGTGTCGACTTTATACTCAATGGCTATTACTGCGATTAAAAATGTCACTCCAATTGATTGTTGGGTTTCAAGGAGCCGATCATCATGACACGGCGCGTCTTCATCACCGGCACGGCCGGCTTTATCGGATATCATCTCGCCGGCCTGCTGCTCGGAGAGGGCATGATCGTGCATGGCTATGACGGGATGACCGACTATTACGACGTGACGCTCAAGCGCAAGCGCCATGACATGCTGCACCGGCACGCGCATTTCACGGCGACCGAGGCGCGGCTCGAGGATCAGGCCGCGCTCGATGCGGCGATCGACGCCTTCGCACCCGACGAGATCGTACATTTGGCAGCGCAGGCCGGTGTGCGTTACAGTCTTGAGAATCCGCGCGCCTACCTGGATGCTAACGTCATCGGCACCTTCAACGTCATGGAGGCCGCGCGGCGGCATATGGTGCGTCATCTACTTATGGCCTCGACCTCGTCGGTCTATGGAGCCAATATCGAGATGCCCTTCATTGAGACGCAAAAAGCCGACACCCAGCTTACTATTTATGCCGCCACCAAGAAGGCGACTGAAAGCATGAGTCACGCCTATGCTCATCTGTGGAATCTGCCAACCACGATGTTCCGTTTCTTCACGGTTTACGGGCCTTGGGGGCGGCCAGACATGGCGCTATTCAAATTTACCGACGCAATCCTCGACGGTCGTTCAATCGACATCTACAATTATGGCGAAATGTATCGTGATTTCACCTATGTGGACGATTTGGTACGGGGCATTCGGCTCTTGCTTGATGCGGCACCGGTCCGGCCAGACGAGGATGCTAATACTTCGGTAGGCGACAGTCTATCGCCCGTGGCTCCGTGGCGAGTGATCAATATCGGAAATTCGCAAAAAATACGCCTGCTCGACTTCATCGATGTGCTCGAAGACACGCTTGGCCTCCCGGCAAAACGCAACTACATGCCCATGCAAATGGGAGATGTACCCGCTACTTGGGCTGATGCCTCACTCCTGGAAAGTTTGACTGGGTATTACCCAAAAACAGATCTCCGCGATGGGGTCTCATGTTTCGTCGAATGGTTCCAAGATTATTATGGAAAGTGACTTCCATTGTGCATTGGCGCTGATAAAAGCATTGTCTCAAAATGGCGCTTTCGTACCTTTGGAAATATCTTCAAGAGGTTCTTTCAAGGGGCGGACATCACGAGGAAGGGTAAGGCGGGCCAAAAAAGTCTCTTTTGGCCTTTTGGCGTGGTATTGAGCCGCAACCCGAAGTGGGAAGGATTAAAGTCTGACGGAAAAACCCTGATCTACCCTAGGTTGCCTGAACATCGGTCAATCGGGACTCCGAGCTTCAACACTTAACCTACCCTGTCTCCGGGTGTGTCATTGCGAATAACTTTTCAGGAGAGGTCGGCAGGGCAAGTTGAATATCGCAAAACTTTTTTTTGCTTGTATCAGACGCAATTGAAAGTTCGAACTTCGAAGAAGCCCAAACCAACGTAAGATCAGGATCTGCACGTCTAAGAATTCCGCCAACATCTGCTACATAAATTCCCTGTTCAGGTGCTCCTGTACTCATCAAAACCATAGTGTATTGTTCTAGTGGTATCTGATAAACCTCTTGAAAATGTTCGAGAAATCGAAAGGATATACTCGCATTGTTTGCAGCTAACATCTGAGAAAACGAAAAAATACCATCATCATCTCCTAGAATAAGTACAAGAATTGTTTCTGTCGACCACGACACATTAGGGTGCACTGCAATTGGTCGGGCGACGCGATATTTAAGTTCAGGATCTTGTTCGTTCCATGCTTCAGAGAGTTGTTTTTTTCTGCCTAAGTTATAGGCGATCCTGCGCTGTATATTGCGTCCAAAAAGCTTTGCGTTAAGATATCCTTTTAACAAATGTTTGATCATGATGTGCG
>Ga0307976_1000530_pt1 | contig 21142 bp, 19 predicted proteins | sample OrgLakmetagen919_FD_201836 | JGI IMG/M metagenome (GOLD analysis project Ga0307976, IMG submission 201836) | Saline water microbial communities from Organic Lake, Antarctica - #919 | ecosystem: Environmental > Aquatic > Non-marine Saline and Alkaline > Saline | place: Antarctica: Organic Lake... | reverse complement strand
TAGGACCGAGACCCAACCCGCCCATATTCGCAGCAGTGGCAAAAAACGTAGCCCGCTCACGCCAGTGTGGTGGTGCCAGTTCCAGCACGGCCACGGTCGCGGTGCCGGTGAAAATACCCGCAGATAGCCCGGAAATTACGCGGCCTGCAAGAACCATTGCCAGTCCGTCTGCCTGCCAGAATACCAGGTCGCTGATGATCGAACACATGAGGCCCGCGAACAGCAGCGGCCGGCGGCCCAACTGATCAGACCAGCGCCCAGTGATCATCAGTGCAGCAATGACACCGAAGGCATACGCAGCAAAGATAATGGTGATCATCAATTGGGAAAACCCGAAGGCCTCCTGATAGATGGGGTAGAGCGGAGTCGGCATGGTGGTACCAATCATCACGACGCTGAATGCGAACGCAGCGCCGAGAAAAACCAGAAATGTTGATGGGCTGTGAGGGTTTGTGTGGGGAGTTGATGGTTGCATGATGAACTCGTGAAGGTCTCTTCGATTATGTTGCGCGTCTCTGTCTTGGTCTTTGATTCCTGGACTCAAGTAATAAGTGCAGCACCGCTCGTATTTAAAGCTCCTGAGTATTCGCCCCAGAAAACCTATGCCGGTGTCCGATAGCCCAACCGCTTTCTTGGCCGGTTATTCAGTCTGTTCACGGCTTGCCTGATTGCCTTTCTGGACACCCTCGCGAAGTCGGTTCCTTTTGGGAAGTACTGCCTCAATAGGCCGTTTGTATTCTCGTTGGAGCTCCGCTGGCTGGACCGGTAAGGGTCACAGAAATACGAGGTCAGCGACAGCGTTTTGCTGAACGTCTGATGGTCTGCAAACTCAGAACCGTTGCCCAAAGTCAGCGTCTGTACCGCGCCTCTGATAGGCCTTAATTCACGGGTGATGACATCGGTGACTAAGCCGACTTTAAGCTTCGGTACACAGTCTGCAAGGAGTTAGCCCGTGCGCCTTTCAACTAAGGTGACTGCGCCAGAATTTCCATGTCCATGAAGGATCGTATCGCCCTACCAGTGATCTATATGCAGCCGTTCATCAACGACTTTGGCACGGTGCTCAATGCCCACACGACCCGGCTCATGAAGCCAGCAATCTGATCTGGGCTCCATTCATACTGGATCTGCTTCTCTTTCTCTATCAAATGTACCAGCGATGGCACTCGCTTATGAGCCTTGAAAGCCGCTCTGTGACGATGCTTCGACAAACGCTCTGCCGGGCGGGGTCGTAACCCTCCGGGCCTCGATTACGGCGAAGTTCCCGACTAATGGTTGAGCTGTGACAACACAGCTCTTGTGCAATCGCTCTCTGGCTTCGGCCTACTCGCAAGAAGGCCAAAATCTGATATCGCTTTGCCTGGTTCCGTTGTCGGTATCCCACATGAGTCTCTTCGCTTTGGTCGTAAAGCGAATGAGGGAACCGGCAACGACCCTCTTACCTCTACCTAGCTGCTCCAAAGTGCTGCACTTATTCTATGGATCCAGGATAAGAGCTTGTATCAGGCCGTCTCATGCAGTGCTGCAGTCAGATCCATAATCGCTTTTTTACCATCTCCAAACATCATAAAAGTATTGTCGTTAGCAAATAGTGGGTTGGGCAGACCCGCAAACCCAGGGCTTAGACTGCGTTTGACGACGACCACGCATTTGGCATGATCGACATTGAGAATGGGCATGCCGTAAATCGGGCTACCCTTATCTTCCCGGGCCATCGGGTTGGTGACATCGTTGGCGCCGATCACAATCACTACATCGGTTTTGGAGAACTGAGCATTGGCCTGCTCCATCGTTTTCATCTGCTCGTAGTCCACTTCAGCTTCAGCCAATAGTACATTCATGTGCCCGGGCATTCGACCCGCGACAGGATGAATGGCGTACTCCACTAATACACCGCGGCCTTGGAGCGTATCAGCAAGTTCGCGCACCGCGTGCTGGGCCTGCGCCATCGCCATACCAAAACCGGGAACGATGACCACCCGCTCCACATCCTCCAGCAGCATACTAATTTCATCAGCAGAAGATGATTTTACCTTTCCTGCATAGACTTCGTCGGCATCTATCGTTTCACCGCTACTGGGCGCAAGTGTACCGAACAGCACGTTTAACAAAGACCGGTTCATCGCTACGCACATGATTCGGGTGAGAATAATACCAGATGCACCTACCAAGGCACCTGAGACGATTAGCACCGTATTGCCCATTATAAATCCAGCGGCCGCTGCCGCTATGCCTGAATAGGAATTGAGTAGCGCGATCACGACCGGCATGTCGGCACCGCCTATAGGCAGCACCAGGGTCACTCCGAGTAGCAGTGCTAACGCGACTATCGCCACAAAGCTCACCGTAGAGCCACTATCGTTGACGACAAGGTTATAACCGAGTATTAGAATAACCACTAACAGCGCCAAGTTTAGATATTTCATCCCGTTGAAGCCTATAGCTCGGCCAGAAATTAACTCCTGCAGTTTGGCAAACGCTACGGCGCTGCCGGAAAGCGTTACTGCTCCGATCAAAGCCGCCAGCGCCATTGCAACCGGCGCAACTGTCTGTGCCGCAACTGGGCTTTCAACGCCGAGAGTCGTCATGGAGAAAAAACTTGCCGCAGCTACACCAAGTGAGGCCCCACCACCAAAACCATTCAACACTGCTACCATCTGCGGCATACCGGTCATCTTTACTCTTCGAGCCATCACAGCGCCGATCACGGCCCCTAAGCCAATACCGGTGGCAATCAGGCTGTAGCTAATGACGTGCTTGTCCAGCAGGGTCACCACCACAGCAATCAACATCCCCACCGCAGCTAGCGTATTACCAAGAACGGCGGTACGGGGACGTGTCAGTCCTTTGATTCCCGCAACAAACAGCAAGGCTGCAACCAGATAAAACAGATCAACAATAGTCGGGTTCATAACTTAGCTCCTGCGCTTAAACATACATAGCATGCGATGAGTCACCAGAAATCCGGCGATGACATTAATAGTCGCAAGCACAATTGCAACAAACCCCAAGATCTGAACCAACAGCTCCGATACATCACCAGAACCGGCAGCAACCAGCGCTCCGACAAGGGTGATACCTGAAATAGCATTGCTACCCGACATCAAGGGTGTATGCAGCGTAGGCGGCACTTTCGTGATCAACTCGACACCCAGAAATACCGCTAGGGCGAACAGTGACAGTTGCATAATAAAGAGTTCCATCACGCAACCCCCTTAAGATCTTTATCACTACTTTTTATCGTTGGCAGACCCAACAACCCCCGAATACGCTCATGGCAGACATTTCCCTCATGCGCTATCACCGTTTGCTGAACGATTTCGTCGTCAAAATCCAGATGGAGAGCACCGACATCATCGATCATGTGCAGCAGCAAGTTTTCAATGTTCTTGCCGTACATCTGACTGGCATGATTAGGTACCATGGCGGCGATATTGTCAGGCCCGATGATAGTGACTCCATGCGCGACCACCGTTTCACCGCAACGAGTCAGTTCGCAGTTGCCGCCGCGTTCGGCGGCCAAGTCCACGATCACTGCGCCAGGCTTCATACTCGAAAGCATCTCTTCGGTGATTAAGATAGGTGATTTCGCACCCGGAATAGCCGCGGTAGTGATAACGATATCCTGCTGCGCCAATACCTCAGTCATCAGCTCACGCTGGCGCTTAAGGAAATCTTCACCCTGCGCTTTAGCGTAGCCACCCGTTTCTTCAGTCGCCGCAGTCTCCAGGTCCAGTTCTATCGGCTTAGCGCCCACAGATAAAATCTGCTCACGGGCAGCGGGACGAACATCGTAGGCTTCCACGACAGCGCCTAGCCGTTTGGCTGTTGCGGCCGCCTGCAGTCCAGCAACACCCACTCCCATAATAAATACCCGCGATGGGGTGAGCGTACCTGCAGCGGTCATCAACATCGGAAAAATTCGTCCCGATGCGTTGGCTCCCAGCATTACCGCCTTATAACCGGAGATAGTTGCCATCGATGACAACGCATCCATACTTTGAGCACGACTTATCCGAGGCACAAGCTCCATCGCAACACCCGTGATGAAGCGTTCTGCCAATGACAGCGCTTGCTCGGGATTACCCAAAGGATCCATTAAACCAATAACCACTTGCCCACTTCGCAGTTGGACTGCAGCCTCTCCTGATTCATTCGAGGATACGTTTACCTGGGCAATAACTTGTGCTCTGGCAAAAATATCATTGCGATTTAATAAAACCTCAGCGCCCGATTCTCGATAGTTCGCATCGTTGTAATCAGCCGCTTCACCAGCACCGGATTGGACCAAAACCTGGCAACCTCGATCACAAAGCGCTTTGACATTAGCCGGAGTCATTGCGACCCGCTTCTCTCCAGGTAAGGTTTCTTTAGGGATTCCTATTATCATTATTCTTCTCCCGTGACATCATTGTGAGCCACCCCGTCCAAAATTGGACAACAGGTTTCCTCTACGCGTTGATAAACAACGCGCACGGAACCTATTAGGAAGGGGTAACTGACCGAGTCAGATTTTGAGCAGATTTGCTCTTAAGGTTATATGAAGAAAGCGACTAGCTGACCGCTTGATTGAGCACAGCTTGTAATAACACATTGCAGCCAGCAGCGAGGTGCTCCGGCTTGGCGTTTTCGGATTCATTGTGGCTGATACCGTCCTCGCAGGGCACAAACACCATGGCGGTGGGTGCGACCCGAGATATGTAACAGGCATCATGGCCAGCACCACTAACGATGTCTCTATGGGAATAGCCAGCCGCTTCTGCGGCATTACGTACGGAGTCGACGCAGTCTTTATTAAACGGAACAGGAGGCGAGTACCAGATCTGTTCAAATTTCATCTCCAGACCCAGATCCTCAGCAATACGCTGGCTCACTTCGCGTAATTGCTGATCCATCTTCGACAAAACATCGTCTTCTGGATGACGCAGGTCCACGCTAAAGAAAACTTCACCCGGTATCACGTTACGAGAATTAGGGAATACTTGGAGCAAGCCCACTGTAGAGCAGGCCAGAGGCTGGTTGGTAAGACCGATCTGATTGACTTCATCGACGATCTGAGCAGCACCAACTAAAGCGTCCTTACGCAGCAGCATAGGCGTCGGGCCGGCATGCGACTCTTGCCCCGTCAGTGTCACTTCATACCAGCGCTGCCCCTGGGCATCGGTAACGACACCAATGGTGACGTCTTCATCTTCCAAGATTGGGCCCTGCTCAATATGCGCTTCAAAGAACGCCTTAATTGGATAACCCCCAACCTCTTCCGCCCCAGCGTACCCAATGCGATGGAGCTCTTCGCCCATCGTTTTGCCGTCCAAATCTGCGCGCGTAAGACCATATTCCAAGTCGAATGCGCCGGCAAAAACGCCGGAGGCCACCATCGCCGGAGCGAATCGAGACCCTTCTTCATTAGTCCATACGGACGCCTCTATCGGCGCGTCGGTTTCAATGTTTTGGTCATTAAGTGTACGGATCACTTCAAGCCCGGCCAGCACACCGTATACACCATCAAACTTACCACCGGTAGGTTGCGTATCGATATGGCTACCCATGACTACAGGAGGAAGACTGTCATCACGACCGGCTCTACGGGCGAATATATTACCCATTTTATCAACCCTCACCGTACATCCGGCATCTTTGCACCAAGAAACAAAAAGATCCCGCGCTTGTCTGTCCAGATCGGTCAGCGCCAGTCGGCAACAACCGCCTTTTTCGGTGCCTCCGATCTCGCCCATCTGCATAAGGCTGTCCCACAAGCGTTGCTGATTTATTTTTGTAGTATTCATCTTTAACTCGCTCCTATCGGCTGCAGACCTAACGCCTGAACCCTGTTTGAACTCGAACAAATATTAGGATGGGCAAACATCTTATTATGCGTATATATACCGCCTCAATTTAAAAGTAGCACTTAATTTACCAATTGGTCAAATTTTATTTCTACTCACTAAAAAGCGAACTAAGCCGACGCGAACCGGCTTAATAAATTAGGATATAAATTATTGAATTAAATGATATTTTAATTTTTTTTGGTGCCATTTTAAGCTGTCGCAACCAAATAGGAAGCAACTCTATCCGCTTCGGAATGGTGATTTAGGGAGGCGTTGAAGTGATTAGTAGGGCCAACCGAGAATGAGCAACGCCCCGATCGAACGTGTCTGCTTGGCTCAGGCAAGAAATGGAGGGGCGTCGCCTGTCCGAGCGATACCTGACTGCACTTTACCGACAATGTGCGGGTAGTGAAGTAATTTAGCATCTGTCACTAACACAGTGATGAAGCAGAACCACGCAAGACGCAATCCTTTCACGCAACGACCAAGGGACCGCTTTGATACAACTCTGGAAAGCAAAGCGGCTAATCAGGCCGGCATAAAAAAAGGGCGCACTTTCGCATCATCGTGAGCCCTAATTTAAATGACTAATATTGTAAAGCTGGCGGGAGCGATTCCCGCCAAGATACTACTGGGTATCAGCGTTTAACCGCTTGCGGTTTATTGGACTCTGTTTGACGAGCGACAGCCTCCATGATCGGGGTGAAAGCTGGTCGTTTAACATACCGACCCGAGCCACGCACCGCATTCAACTCTCCATTTCTCCAGACCACCTTGCCGTGGCTCAGAGTGTGCGATGGAATCCCTTTAACGGTTCGGCCTTCAAAAATATTAAAGTCCACATTCATGTGGTGGGTATCTGCGGAAATTGTACGTGTATGCTCTGGGTTCCAAATCACGATGTCCGCATCGGCTCCCACTGAGATGCTACCTTTTTGCGGATAGATGTTAAAAAGTTTCGCTGTATTCGTTGAAGTTACTGCGACGAACTCGTTCGGGGTCAACCTGCCCCTGTTAACCCCCTCGTCCCAGAGGATCGCCAGGCGATCCTCTACACCAGCGGTACCATTCGGAATCTTGGTAAAATCATCCCGACCGGCAATCTTCTGGTCCTTACAGAAGCAGCAGTGATCGGTCGCTGTGGTCTGCAGGTGACCCGCTTGCAGACCGTTCCAAAGCGCGTCCTGATGCTCCTTCGGACGGAAGGGGGGGCTCATCACATGGCCCGCCGCGAAGTCGAAGTCTTCGCTGCGATAAACGCTATCATCAATAACCAGATGGCCAGCGAGCACCTCGCCATAGACCCGCTGCCCCGCAGAACGCGCCCTAATAATCGCATCCAATGAGTCCTTGCAGGACACGTGTACGATATAGATGGGCGTTTTCATGGCCTTCGCTACCTGAATCGCACGGTTGGCGGCCTCTCCTTCAACAAAGGGCGGGCGAGACAACGGATGCGCTTCGGGACCAGTGATGCCCTTATCCAGTATCTCCTGTTGCAATTGATGAACCAACTCACCATTTTCGGCATGGACTGTTGGCATGGCCCCAAGCTCCATGCAGCGCCGAAAGCTTTTCACCAACGTTTCATCATCGGCCATGATCGCATTCTTGTAAGCCATGAAGTGCTTGAAGCTGTTAACGCCATGCTCATCTACCAAGGTTTTCATGTCTTCATGAACAGACTCATCCCACCAGGTGATCGCCACATGAAACATGTAATCGGACGCCGACTTCTCAGCCCACTCTCGCCATTGATTATAAGCCTCCAAGAGGCGCTGCCCAGGCTTGGGGATAACAAAATCAATGATACTTGTTGTACCACCTGCCAGAGCTGCAGCTGTACCCGTATAGAAGTCGTCGCTGGCTACGGTGCCCATGAAAGGGAATTGCATATGCGTGTGCGGGTCAATACCTCCCGGCATGACGTATTGGCCACTTGCATCCACCACTTCAGCCGACGATGGAACATCCAGATTCTCTCCGATGGCTGCAATCTTTCCTTCGTCACAATATACATCAGCACGGAAGGTGTGGTCGGCCGTGACAACGGTGCCACCCTTAATCAAAACAGACATAGATCTCTCCTTTTGTTCTTTTATGGATAATCAGTTGTAGCTTGAGGTCGACCTCAAATTGGCCGTAACGGGTCGATACATTTTCATCAGACCCAGGTACACGACGATTCCGATCCCGGCACCGACAAACCACGCGTAGTTGTAGATGGTAGAGAAAACAACAGGAACGCTTTCAACAAAACCGGCAGCCGAAAGGAAACCCGGAATGTTAGGCAGTACCGCGACAATAAAAGCAATCCACGCCATGGGATTCCACCCGTTCGCGTAACTATATATGCCATTGTTCTTAAACAGGTCGTCAAGCGACAGTTCAGTTTTACGGAGCAGCAAATAGTCGGCGAGCATGATGCCGGCTAGTGGACCAAGAAGTGCCGAATAGCCAATCAGCCAAGTGAAGATATAGGCGCCTGTAGTTGCCAACAGCTTCCAAGGCATAATGGCAATACCCAGCCCGGCGGTGATGTAGCCGCCCATGCGGAAAGAAATCTTTCCTGGGGACAAGTTGGCGAAGCCGTTGGCGGGCGCAACCATGTTAGCTGCTAGGTTGGTGGTCAATGTGGCAATAACCAAGGCAATCAGGGCAATGACGACGGCGAATCCGCCCATGCGCTCGGTAATCGCAACCGGATCCCACAATGCTTCGCCATAGATCACTACGGTGGCAGAGGCAACGGCAACCGCTATAAAGGCAAGGATTGCCATGGGGATCGGCAGACCCAACGCCTGACCGATGAGCTGATCGCGCTGACTCTTGGCAAACCGTGTGAAGTCAGGAATGTTCAATGCCAGTGTCGCCCAGAAACCAACCATGGCAGTCAAGCCCGGCCAGAAGACCTGCCAAAACTCGCCTTCTCTGGTTCCGCCTTTCACAAAGTCAGACGGGGTAGAGAGCATGGCTCCAAAGCCGCCCGCATTTACCACCGCCCAGGTCAGCAGCCCCAAGGACATAGCGATCAGAAAAGGAGCCGCATAGGTTTCCAGGAAACGGATAGATTCTGTGCCACGCGAAATGAAGTAGACATGCATACCCCAAAAAGCGAGGAAACTGAGCAGTTGGGCCAAATCAATGCCAACCCAGGGTATAGGGTCCCCTATCAGAGCGCCATCGGTGAGAATGTTAAGAATTGCATAGATAGCAGCCCCTCCAATCCAGGTTTGAATGCCAAACCAACCGCAGCCCACGATACCGCGCATCATGGCTGCCAGCTTTGCGCCGGAGGTACCGAAGGAAGCTCTGAGTAGAACCGGGAATGGAATTCCATGCTTGGCCCCTGCGTGCCCCAGTAACAACATTGGAATGAGAATTATAGTGTTGGCAAGGAAAACAGTCAGCACCGCCTGCCACCAGTTCATCCCCTGAGGTATAAGGCTTGCCGCAAGCATGTAAGCTGGAACACAGACCACCATAGACACCCACAAAGCGGAAATATTCTGCCAAGACCAGGTGCGATCTGCCTGCTGTGCCGGTGCCAAGTCGACATTCCACAAGTCACCGCTATAACCGTCTTTCATCTCGATATTGTTTGTTGTTTCGTTCATTGTTCAATTCTCTGTATCGTTATTTTAATGTCAGAGCCAGTCATTTTCCCCCAGGCTCCCGGCTGGAAAATAGCCTCAGCTATTAACCAAGTCCGCATACGAATCCGGTCGACGATCTCGGAAGAACTGCCATCCTTTGCGAACCTCGCGAATCATATTCAGGTCAATCTCGTGGACAAGGAGCTCGTCTTTGTCCGCACAGGCCTGGGCTTCAATCTGTCCCAGAGGATTGACGATGTAACTGGACCCGTAAAACTCACCCATTTCGTCATCCCAAGGAGCTTCGCGGCCAACACGATTGATTGCACCGATGAACACGGCATTCGCAGCAGCAGAGGCTGGCTGCTCAAGCTCCCAGAGATAGCGGCTCTTTCCGTTCACTGTGGCGGAGGGGTTAACAATGTACTCAGCACCATTTAACGCAAGAGCACGCCATCCTTCCGGAAAGTGACGGTCATAGCATATGTAGACACCCAGTTTGCAGTAAGCGGTGTCGAAAACTGGGTAGCCGCTGTTCCCGGGCTTGAAATAGAGTTTCTCCCAGAACCCTGGCGCCGTATCGGGAATGTGGTTCTTGCGATATTTCCCAAGATAGCTGCCATCTGCATCGATGACCGCTGCGGTGTTGTAGAAAACACCCGGCATATCTTCTTCATAGATCGGAACCACGATGACCATGTGGTGTTTCTTGGCATATTCCTGCATCAACTTTGTCGTCGGCCCATTAGGAATATTTTCTGCCGAGTCGTACCATTTTTTGTCCTGGCTTGGACAGAAGTAGGGCTGAGTGAATACTTCCTGAAAGCAGAGAACTTGCACTCCCTGTTTCCCCGCCTCGTCGATCAGGGGCAGATGTGCCGCGATCATCTTTTCTCGGATCTCGTCCGGGCTCATCGAGGTGTCACCTTTCAGAGACATCTGGATCAGACCACACTTCACTTTATTCGACATGTCATACCTCATTATTGTATTTATTAGCTTTCTTAATACTTTCAAGGCACTTCAATAATTTCTTACGGAAAAAATAATTCTCTACGGCGAGACTTCTTATATGACCATCAATTTTATTTGAAAGGAGATATGTGATTTAGCCTTTCAATCGGCGCCTACCTGATACTGCACATCACGATCTCCTAACGCCTTAATATTTTGTTAGCCTTTAATATGAATTTATTTCAAATTTCATATAAATTGAAAAACACGCTGTAATTTTTTACCGTATGTTCAAAGTAGAAGCTACGACTGGGTTGGTCAAGCTTTTTTTTACCCCATCGCTCCGCGCTGTCGATCTTCTTTTTGGAATCGGTGAAACGTAGGGGTTTCTCCAGCCGTTCAGCTAAGGCGGATCTGCCTTCTATGTCAGCGTAGGTGTGGTACACACGCCCGCCCTATGTGTCAGCGTAGTTGTGGCCAGTTCACAGGAGCACTCTCACTTCTAGAAGTGCTCCTGTGAACTGGCCACAGCGAACGCGTCAGAACGAGCCAGCAGACGCTGGCTTCAATCTTATCCATGGCGTCTGTTAAAAATGCCACTGAGCCATCAGATTCGGATTGCGTTCATCAACCCCTTCGATACCAAACTTATTGGTCCAATAAACATATTCAACCCCAACATATACTGCAGATTCAATGCCTATTAATTTACCGACGTTCCATTTTAACTGAGAGGTGAAATTCATCTCCGCAGCATGGTCGCTCTCTGCAGAACTCCAATCTACAAAACCATCATAAATAAACTCAGCGGAACCAATAGAGAACGGCAAACCCCAAGTTAACGTAAGCTGTTGATCATCTTCCAAAATATCATTAGATACCTGATAAAAGTTTAATCCAAAATATTGGAATCCTGGAACATTTATATTGAAACCAACACCATAAAGGTAGTTATCGAATCCTTGACCTGCTTCCCAAGTGCTTGCTATCAAGATATCGCTAATTGGCCCGAACGCTAACCCATCGTCAGTAAAAGCACCCAAACTCAACCGTGGTGCTAACTCAAAGTAACTTTCGGTAGTGCCGTCTTCTGAATTGAGTCGATCGATAAAAAAGAAGTTATCTCCCCAGCTGTGGGCGCTAGTATGCTCGGCAGTAAAAACGGTTCTATCAGAATCACCGACTTCGTAATTGCTACCCTCCATAAAGGTCAGGCTAAAATTGCTCCACTGCATCTCTGCAGACACCGACGTTGAAACCAGTATACAAATAAACCCTAGGAAGCTTGATACAGATTTTTTTATATTTTTTTTCATTTTTTATACCTTATAGAATTTTAATTTTATAATTAGTCAAAGATCATATTTTATGATCCTGGCAACGAACAATGATTAAAATATCGAAAACAGCGTGCTAATAAACTAAGCTCAGGAATCGAGAGTTAAGAAATGTCCCACGCGGCGTTTCTTAGCAGCCAATTGCAACATCGCGAGCTCCTGTAATTAATAAAATGCAGATTTCTACCACATAGGTCATCACTGTTAGTGTTTAGATAGAATGGCAATCGATTGAGTTGCAGACTTTTTCAACTAAGCCGCCCAGTTTTGCCAGGCGGTCTACAGTCAAAAAGGTACAGGCCTATTTTTGAAATTTTGGAATGATTGCTTCCGCATAATCAGCAATGATGCGTTCTTCATCCCCGCTATCTAGGTAAATATTAAACTGCGTAGTACCAGCCGCTTCCAGCTCCTTTAATTTTTCGATATGGGAATCGATATCACCTAGAACACAGAAACTTTCGACAATATCCGGGGTGATGAAATCCAGATAGGGGTTATCGCTCTGACCGTGCTTAGAATAATCGTAACCTTTACGGTTCTCGATATACGCCGTCAGACTCTCCGGTACTGCGCCGCTAGTGGCCCCGTATTTTTCGACGATATCTGCGACATGATTACCAACCATCGCTGGGAACCACTTGGTCGCTTCGATACCCGCGGCCTTGTCACCGGTAAACGCTGGGGCAGAAGTGATCACTTCGAAATTACTCATATCACGACCGGCCTCCTCACCGGCCTTAATCGCTTCATCGGCGAGCCATTTCACAATAGAAGGTTCGCCAACCTGTAGTATTACACCATCACCAACCTCACCAGCCGTCTTTAATGCCATTGGACCATATGCACCGATATAGACCGGTAGTTCATAACCATTTGCCCACGGCAGTTTGACCGGTTCAGGGCAATCTCCGTACATCACCTCTTCACCGCGCACCATCGCTTTCACTTTTTGAGTGAACTCGGCCACTCGCGCCAGATTCGCCGGTTTTTTGCCCATGACACGCACCGCACTATCACCGCGGCCCAGGCCGACATGGAAACGACCATTGCTTTGCAGCGCAAGCGAACCGAACAGACTGGCCGCTAGCGACCAATCGCGAGAGTTAGGATTAGTGACGCAAGGACCAAAGCTAATCTTCGAGGTATGCTCCATACACATCGCAATAGCCGGATAACATTCGCGCCAGAGGATGTGTGAATCGTAAAACCAACAGTGGGTAAAGCCACCATCTTCAGCTTGTTTAACTAGCTTACGGGCGCGTTCTGGGCTTACAAAGCCCTTAAAAGTAATACCAAATTTCATAGTTATTCTCCGATTTATACACAGTTGTTGTTATTCAGGGTGAACTTAAATTTATAAATTAAGATAAAGTCAGGTTCCGGGAGCCCAGATTTTTATCCCCGCATGGGAGAACGGTACTTTCTTCGAGATATTTAGGCGGATCAACATCGGCGTGATCGCCTCGACACAGCGAGCATTGACGGCCGGGCCGACGTTATAAGCTTTCACGCCTAATCGCTCAATCAATTCGATCACACGCTCTTTAGCGTCCAGATCGTTGCCGCAGACGAGGATGTCGCAATTGATAGGGTGGTCCAGTTTATTCAACGTTACTGCAGAGACATTGTGCAGGGCTCCAACCACCGGAATATCGGCTCCTAACAGCGCTTGAGCCGCTTCGGTGGCCGAGCCTTCAGCAGGCATCGCTACCGACTTGGGGTCGCCTTCTGCAAGTGGTACCACAATATCGACCAGAATTTTTCCAATAAGAGCTGACTTGATGGCATCCAGTGTTGCAGCGTGTGCTGCATAGGGAACAGCCAGGATGACCATTTCATCCGCCGCGTGCACTGCAGCAATATTGTCCGCACCGCTTATTTCAGCAGCTTGCGTATTAAGTTGCTGGTTCAACTCAGCAGCAATCTGTGATGCGCGATCGCCATCTCTCGACCCAATAACAACATCAATACCCGCTGCAGAAAAGCGCAACGCCAAGCCTTTGCCCTGCGGCCCGGTACCACCTAAAATTGCAATTTTCATCGGAATAGATCCTCCTGTTGGGGGCGTATCAGGTCGAGTGCTGAGCTGTTGCCCGGCGTCCAACCAACCCCTTTAAAAATCAGTGCGGGCGTTTTGCCCTCCTTACTCATCAGCAGCCCGGAAGCAGCGGCTAATTCATCGGCCAAGGCCGGAACGGTGACTGACAATTCCCGACCATAGGCATCATTTTCACCCGCCATATCGATCTTGCTAGGCACCTTCGCCAACCCGATCGCGACGTTGACCAAGCCCATCCGCCAAGGGCGCCCGAATGTATCGGTGATCACAACGCCCAGTTTCCTTCCGGTAGCTTTTTCCAGAGCCAGACACAGATTCCAGGCGCTTTGATCGGGATCCTCCGGTAGCAGAATCACGCTACCGGGGGTACCAACGTTGGATTCATCGACCGCTGCATTGGCGCATATAAAGCCCAGCCGATGTTCGGCGATCAGCGTGCCTTCCTCCTGCCCCGGCCGTTTAACTGCTCGCACCACTCGTTTGGACTCACCCAGAATCACCTCAATCTTGCGCGGGTCCTTGTTGAGGGTATTAGCCAGTTCCAGCGCCTGTGCTGAGGGTTTTACATCCTCCAACCGCACGATGCGGCCTTCCGATTTAGAAACGACTTTGTGGGCGATTACCAGGATATCGCCATCATCTAGGCTGATCTGGTGCTGATCCATTGAGGCCAAAAGCAGTTCAACCAAATCATCCCCGGGTTGAATATCCGGCAGACCGGGGATCACTTGGATGCGTACTTCAGTATTAACAGCGACCTCAACGGAAGACTGGTCGCTAGAGCTCAGTAAAGGTTGCATGCGCTCAATACCTCTTGTGCTGGAATTCTGTGGGGTAAGCTGGCCAGCTGTTCCAGATCAACGGGACGATCAACGTCAAAAGCCAGATGCTTCATCTGTATCACCACAGTGCGTACCCCGAGCCTGAGTGCAGCAGCCCGATGCGACTCACTGGAGTCGGAGCCAAATTGAAACGGCAGGACATCCGGCGGCGATGTCATCAGTGCATTAGTACCGCCATCGTCGGCGGGGCAGATTGAGACCCAAGGGGTATCCCAACGCTGGCCCAGCAATTGGCCGATTTCCCGCTTATCCAACACCGCGATATCCGCCGGTATCAGCAACTGAGTATCAAAACCATGCGCGCAGCTCCACTGGGCCGCCAAACTGGCTGCATCGTTGAGTCCGGTAGCTCGGTTTTCCATCAGTACCCTAGCGCCATAACGCTCGGCTATCGCCCGCACCTGTCTGGCACTGGTCACCACCAGCATCGGATAGTCCCCAAAGCAATCACGAAAGAAACGCAACGTCTGCTCAAACAGCGACAGCGCTAACTGCTGTCGGTGACTGGAGCTGAGCGCAGCGGACAAGCGCTGTTTGGATTGCTGCGGATCTTTCATCGGTATCACGATAAGGGTCTTCATCGTCGTTTCTCCGGTTATCACTCAGCCGTCATCAATGGCGGACGATCATCTGCCGCGACAGAGTCACCATCGGCAACCGATTTGGTTACAAAGAATTCAACCAGCGATTCTGCTAGGTCAATTTTATGCTGCCTCGTAGTCATCAGCGTTGGGACAGTCAAAACGGCAAGCCCGCGAGCCGTTAGTTCCGCTGCCGCATCACGATCAGACTCGTCGATCACCAGCGCATCGATCAGTCCCTGGTAGCAGTCGGCAATCCCATTTTGATCACAGCGATAGCCGGCGGCGACCATCATCTTGTCGGCGGGACCCTTGACGGCCTGGCCATTGATCAGCGGAGAGACAGCGATTTTATAAGCCGATGAGCGAAGCAATGCCTGACGAATACCCGAGACCGCTAGGATCGCGCCGATACTGACGATCGGATTGCTGGGCGCAAAAACGATCAGGTCAGCCTCACTAATCGCTCGCAATGCCTCTTCGGTTGCAGTGGCCTGCTCAATGCCGTCAATAGCAAATTCGCGGATCACAGGCTGGCATCCTTCGCGCACAAAGTAGCTTTGAAAATCAAGCCAACCCTGGTCGGTTTTTACCCGTGTTTGGATACGGTCATCAGTGGGTAAAATAATATTAGCTTTCACCCCCAGACGACTGGCGATGTGGCTGGCGATCGCCGAAGGTCGCACACCTTGGCGACGCAGTTCGCTGCGGTAGATATGGGTGGCGAAATCCTGGTCACCCAGATACATCCAAGTATCGACGCCCAATCGATTCAGTGCATCCAGGACGCGATTGCTTTCATCCTTTAGCCCCCAGCCTTTATCACGATCGATCAGGCCCGCGAGGGTATAGGTCAGAGTATCGATATCGGGCGAGACCCAGAGACCATGAAATTGCTGATCATCGGCGACGTTCCCGATGATGTTGAGCTGCTCGCTGTAACGGCTAAAAGCTAAACCTTCGGCCATCTTGGCGCCGCCAACGCCACCAGCCAGCACAGTGATTTTGTAGGGCTGCTCGGTCCGGGCATTCATACTGCACCTGTTGCGCTGGTCGCGATCAGCGGCTGGCTATAATAGTAGTTAGCCGGAGCACCTCCGGCGCTATTGTGGTCTTCGCTATGATCAGAACCGGTTATCTCGAACGTCTCTAGCGATTGGTACAGTGTTCCCCGACGTACAGGATCCCGACCAGCCTGACGAATCATCCTGATCATTTCCTCAGGTACAATTTCCTGACCGTGCTTACCACCGGATGAGCGTGTAATACTTTCGTTCATCAAAGTGCCTCCCAGATCATTGGCCCCAGAGCGCAACATCTGCTGGGCATATTCCGGGCCCAGCTTGACCCAGGAGGCCTGGATATTGTCGATCCAGCCGTTGAGCATCAACCGAGATACCGCGTGCATGCAGATATTCTCGTGCGGGGTTGGCCCCGGGCGTACATCTTTGTTATTCAGGTACAACGGCGATTCGTAGTGGACAAACCCTAGCGGTACAAATTCGGTAAAGCCGCCGGTCTCCTTTTGGATCTCGCGCAACAGGGCCAGATGCGCCGCCCAGTGGCGGGGCTGATCGATATGGCCGTACATGATGGTTGAGGTCGTCGGCAAGCCCAATCGATGGGCGGTCTTGATAATATCCACCCACTGCTCAGCGGTCAGTTTGTCCTTGGTTAGCTGCTTGCGGATCTCGACATCGAGGATCTCTGCCGCGGTACCAGGCATAGAGCCCAGGCCGTGATCCATAAGATCTTGAATGAACTCGGCCGTGGTCATCTTGCTTTTAAGCGCACCAAACCATATTTCAAACGGCGAGAAAGCATGAATATGTATCTCCGGTAACCGCTGCTTGATCGCGATCAAAATATTGCGATAGTGGTCACCTTTAATATTGGGGTGTAAGCCGCCCTGAATGCAGACTTCGGTAGCTCCGCGATCCCAGGCCTCTTGTGCTCGATTGACAATTTCATCCATCGATAACAGCTCGGCCCCCGCATCCTCCTTGCGCTTAGCAAAGCCGCAGAACTTACACCCCATATAACAGACATTGGTGAAGTTGATATTGCGGGTAATCACGAAGCTGGCGCGGTTCCCAACGCTCTTCTCACGCAGAAAATCTGCCGTGGCAACCAAGGCATCCCGGTCCGGACCTTCAGCACCAAACAAACTAACAGCATCCGGCTCACTCAACTCCTGGCCATTGATGACATCCAGCAGAATCTGCTGAGTCCGCCTATCGGCTACAGCCAAGGACTTGAACAGCGCATCGCTGATCGCCGGCTGCTGGGTCGCTAAATTGGAGGCTACAGTGTTAAAACTGTTCATGATGGATTTCCTCTTTTTTCTCTGGAAGCTATGCAAGCTTTGCGGCTAGATCGGGGATTCGATCAAACTGACTGCATCGCTGCCAAGCCGTCTGGCCGGGCGATAGCCTCGACACGATCGGCAATCCGCGAAGAAAAATAGACATTTGGAAGATTCTGATAGGAGGGGTATACCGCCAGACGCTCTGTCAGTTGGTAACCGCAAGCAGCGCTCGCACGTTGCAACTGATCGATCTGCGGCCAGGCCCGCTCTGGATTGATATGATCCAGGGTCAGCGGCGAGATGCCGCCCCAATCGTTAATACCGGAACCGATATAATGGGCGTAGCGTTGCTGTAGATTTGGCGGTGCCTGCAGACTGATCGTCGGATCCAGCAGCAAACGTGCCACCACCAAAGTCCGCAGCATGTCATCGAGATCTGGTTCTGGGTGGTTGGCCATCGCCGTCCCAGGCTTGGCGCAGAAGTTCTGCACGATGACTTCTTGAATATGACCATACTGGAGGTGCAGCTCGTTGATCGCCAATAAGCTGTCAACACGCTCTTCCCAGGTCTCGCCGATCCCGATCAGAATACCCGTTGTGAACGGCACATCATGTAGACCGGCACGATCCAAGGTGCGCAATCGTTGTACAGGAACTTTATCAGGGCAGGCATAGTGGGCTTCGCCCTTCACCAACAATCGACGACTAATGTTTTCCAGCATCATGCCCATGCTGGCACTAACCGGCTTGAGCTTGATGATTTCGTCTTCGGTCAACGTCCCTGCGTTGACGTGAGGCAGCATGCCAGTTTCTTTGATGACGAGCTCACACATCGCCTTTAGGTAATCGGTCATCGACTCATAACCGAGCTCGGTCAACGCATCTTTTGCCTGGCTATAACGCAATTCGGGCTTTTCTCCGAGACTGAAAAGCACCTCTTTACAGCCCATAGTCTCGCCTTCGCGCACCACCGCCATCACCTGCTCGGGGGTCATAACCCGCGCACTAGGCGAACCCGGTTTTTGCACGAAGGTGCAATAGCCGCAATCGTCACGACACATGTTCGTCAGTGGTACGAAGACTTTTCGAGAATACGTTAGAGTGTGACCCCAATGCCAATCCCGTACGGCTGACGCTTGTTCTTGCAGTCGTTCTAACTCGACCCCTTTTACCGTGCCTAAATCTAATGCTTGTGAGCGTGACAACATTTCAGTCAAGCCTCCATTGTTATATTTATTGTCGGACTCTGCTGGCAAACCTACACCTCAGTGAGTTGCGATATATCCAGCTTTATAACTATTACCTTTGTCTAAATTGATCCTAGCGTTTTTTTTACCATGTGGTCAAGATATTTTTCCAGAGCAGCAAAACCTTCAATTTATCAATGCAGGAATCTAATAAAACCATTTTAAATTAGACACTTAAATAGCATAAAAAGAAGAGAGAGGGAGGCTAGCCAACGATATTCTTGGCAAAATAAGTCACCATTTATTGTAATAAATTGCCAAAGAAACACTGATAGCCCAAGGGTAAACAGAAAATTCGTGTTCTGTTCTGAAATATTTTGCTCTTTACGATAGCGTATTAACGTCGAGTGGAGAGATGGACCCCAGACATGGCCCCCCACTCGTTAAACAGTAACTGGACGATCATAAGTGTTTTCCGTCAAGCTGAGCACAGCTTTCTGAAGAAACGCAATGAGAAGATCGAGACGAACCCATCCACCTGAGTTTAAGGCCAAGGTTGCCCTGGCCGCGCTCAAGGGTGACCTGACACTTGCGCAGCTTGTCGATAAGTTCGATGTCGCCGCCAATCAGATTACCGAATGGAAGACGCAGTTGCTGGGTTGCGCTGGTGATCTCTTTGGCAAAGGCGAGAAGCGTCAACAGCAAACCGAGGAGGACGTCGCCAAGCTGCATGCGAAGATCGGGCAGCTGACGATGGAAAACGATTTTTTAGAACGAGGGCTCGAGCGGATGCACGGGCCCAGAGGAAAGCAGTCGTGAGTCGCTCTGAGGCGCTGTCTATTGTTCGGCAGTGCGAGCTTCTGGACCTTCCACGATCGACGTCCTATCACGTGCCCCTTCCGGTCAGTAACGATGAGCTCAAGCTGATGCGTCTGATCGACGAATGTCACTTGAAGCTGCCGTTCTATGGCGCTCGACGAATTCGGGGCTGGCTGGCTTATCGAGGTCTGATCGTCAACAGAAAACGAATTCAGCGGCTTATGCGAACGATGGGCCTGACAGCGATTTACCCGAAGCGGAACACCAGCAAAGCGAACCATGCACACAAGGTCTATCCGTACCGTCTCAAAGGTCTCACAATCGACCAGCCGAACATGGTGTGGTCGACCTATATCACGTATATCCCGATGGCCAGAGGGTTCGTCTACCTGGTGGCTGTGATCGACTGGTACTCTCGACGCGTGTTGTCGTGGCGCCTGTCGAACACGCTGGACACGGCCTTCTTTGTTGATGCGCTCGAAGACCCTATCGAGTCCCACGGGCCCCCTATGTGTCAGCGTAGTTGTCGCCTGATTATTTCAGAGGACAACCATGCCCCATTATTCACCGGAACGTAAGGAAGCCATACTCCAAAAGATGGCTCCACCTCAGAGCCTGACCGTGGCAGAACTCTCCAGTCAGGAAGGCATCAGTACCGCAACTCTGTACAATTGGCGAACAGCCGCCAGAAAACGAGGTGCCGTTTTGCCATCGAATTCAGCCATTCCTGACAAGTGGAGTAGCGAAGAAAAATTCCGCATTGTGCTAGAGACTGCCCCGATGACGGTGGCAGAACTCGGCGAATATTGCCGTAAACAAGGACTATATCCCGAACAGATTGAAGCTTGGAAAACAGCATGCATAGGTGCCAATTCCCAAGCGGATGTACAGTCCAAGGGCAGCCGACAAGCCGCCCAGGCTGAAAAAAAGCGTGTTAAGAAGCTTGAGTTCGAACTGCGGCGCAAAGAAAAAGCTTTGGCAGAAGTGGCGGCGCTACTAACACTGTCAAAAAAAGCCGAGGCGATCTGGGGCCCCAAAAACGAGGACGAATGACCAGCCTCCCAGATCGCCAGCAGGCGGTTGCTCTGATCGAAGATGCTCAGAGCAACGGAGCCCGGCTGACAAAGGCTTGTGCTTTACTGAACGTGAGCGTGCGCACCTATCAACGATGGAGTTCTGACTCTGCCGTCAGTGCGGACAGACGACCGCTGGCGCCCAGACCTGAACCTCACAATAAACTCTCGGTAGAGGAGCGCGAAGCTGTTCTGGCGCTATGCAATCAATCAGAATATCAAAGCTGCCCGCCTGCGTTTATCGTCGCCGATCAGCTGGATCAAGGCTGTTATTTAGCGTCGGAATCGACGCTTTATCGAGTGCTTGCGTATTCCAGACCAAGGTTGCCACTGATTCCAGACGAAGCCTGCCACCCATTCCACGCGAAAGCTGCCACTGATTCCACGGCAAAGCTGCCACCTCGGCAGGCTGCCTGACTCACCCCATCAAAACCGTCCGACGCGGGATAACTTAACGGTACTCTGAGTCTTTTCATCCGGAGAAGACCAGATGCCTGCGAAGAGGTTATCCATGCGTAAGATCAAAGAAGTCCTTCGCCTCAAATGGGAGCGAGG
>Ga0307976_1000525_pt1 | contig 21267 bp, 16 predicted proteins | sample OrgLakmetagen919_FD_201836 | JGI IMG/M metagenome (GOLD analysis project Ga0307976, IMG submission 201836) | Saline water microbial communities from Organic Lake, Antarctica - #919 | ecosystem: Environmental > Aquatic > Non-marine Saline and Alkaline > Saline | place: Antarctica: Organic Lake... | reverse complement strand
GAAGACTTTGTAGACAGAATTCCATTTGCCGAAATGCTCTGGCAGATCTCTCCATGGTATGCCAGTACGCATTCTGAACAGAATACCTTCGACTGTCCTGCGCAGGCCTGCCTTGTCATAGAGGCTGAATTAAAGCCATATTTCACTTAGCTTGGACCACAGCTCCTCTGTGAGCATGTATCTGGGCATTGCGGGCTCGTATGATTGTTGTTTCGGAACTTCATTATACGAGCTTGCTATTACCTTTCAAAGACTTACGAGCAATTGTCAACAGACCCTAGCAACCAAAAAAAACTTTCTGAACCTTTTTTCTAATACACTTGCCTTATAGCGTTGATTATTTCGCATAATCGATTACCAAATCTTTTACTGCCATGCCCAGTTTGCGGCAGTCTATAGACTCACCCACTTCACAAGGTGCAGTTGGATCGCTGATATCAAATACTAGGCTTACTTTGCCATCTTCGGATACCAACCCAGCAGGAACACTTGCTTTATACACGGATTGGCCAATCATTTCCCAGCGAGCCACATGAGTGTCATTGATATTCACATCAATTTTCTGATTTTCTAAACCTCCGCCCAAATAACCAGTAGCATTTAAGCGTAGTACCAAATCATGAGATTTATAGTCGTCCAGACGGAATCGCAGGCTGGCTTTACTTCCCTCGGTCCAGCGGTGGTTAGATTCTTGATTACCCCAACCCTGAAATGTTAAACTACTAGTAGAATTTTCACTATGAAATGTAACAGATTCACCAACACCAACTCTCGCTTGATCTGAATATGTGAATCTTATTTCTTTAAAAGCAAGCCCTAGCTTTCGACGATCCCCACTTAAGCCGAGCTCAGATGGTGAAATTGCATCTGGCAACATAAATTTGAGTAAAAGCTCTTCATTGACCAAGGCCCTAGGAAAGTAAATTTCAAGTGGTGATTCTTTACCAGAAACCACACCTTCAAATATTTTATAACCATTAGCCATAACAACTAAATTTTGTGAAGTATTGTATACATCAAATTTTAATTTCATCAACAAGTCATCAGACACCGCGCGCGCTCAATAACTAAGTGCAACACCCTCTAATCGAGTACCGTGTTGCCATGGAAAAACACTATCATCACCTCAGTACCACCGACCGCGTTACGCTCATGTTCCTGAAGCGTTAGGGGCTCAGCCTTCGTGCCATTGCCAGTGAGCTGAACCGTTCACCCAGCACCCTGAGCCGGGAATTGCAGCGTCGTACGATTGAAGGCCAACCCTATGATGCCGAAGCAGCAGGACTCGCAGCGCGTTCAGCACGTTTGCACTGCCGGCCCCGGCGCAAGTTGGTCGAGGGCACTGATCTTCATGAGGTGGTCGTCGACATGCTGCGAAACAAGTGGTCTCCTCAGCAAATCAGCGGCACACTGAAGGCTATGTTTCCTCATCATCGCGAATTACACGTCTCACATGAGACCGTGTACAAAGCCATTTATGCCCAGCCTCACGGCGAGCTGCGTAAGGAGCTTATTACCTGCTTGCGTCAGGGTCACACCAAGCGCCGCCCCCGTGCTGGCGGGGTTGATCGCCGCCAACAAATCCCGGATCTGGTCAGCATCCACTTGCGACCGCCGGAAGTCGAAGAGCGGCTGCTGCCTGGGCATTGGGAAGGCGATTTGATCAAGAGTGCCTTCAATCGCTCGGCCGTTGGCACCTTGGTGGAGCGTGTCAGTGGTCTGGTGTTCCTGGCCAAGATGGACGGTGGCACCGCTACAGCGGCCGTTCAGGGATTCAGCGCCGCGTTGAATCGGGTACCACTGGAGATGCGCCAGACCTTCACTTACGATCAAGGCCGCGAGCTGGTGCGACATGCTGAGATCACCCAAAAGACCGGTACGGCGATCTACTTTGCTGACCCACACAGCCCCTGGCAGCGAGCCATTAATGAGAACACCAATGGCTTGTTGCGGCAGTACATGCCCAAGGGAACTGATCTGTCTGTGTACAGTCAGGATGAGTTGGACGCTTTTGCCTTCCAGCTCAACACACGGCCTCGGAAGCGGCTAGGCTTCAAGTCGCCGCTGGAGGTCTTTATGGATCTGATCAACCGTACCCAGGAAGCGCCATTAGGCGTTCATTAAACCGGGTGTTGCACTTGGAGTTGGAGACCGCCCCGTCTTAGAAACTGCAAAAGGAATATTAATTTCCGCAAGGTTACCATCTGTCCAAGTATGACTAGCCTCATTTTTGCTGAAGCCAATTACTGTATAAGAATTACCATTGCCATCGCTCATGAAATCGAGTGTTTCGCCAACCGCATAATCATCCTTTTCAGTGGATATAAGGTTATTTATTATACCTGTCTTGGTGAAATTCTGGTATTCTAAAGCATGTCCATAAGTTTCGAATTGAATAATCTTAGAATCATCATTAGTACCGTGCTGCACATAAAATAATCTACTTTCATCGTCACGGTAATAATTTTTAAAACAAAAATTAAAATTATTATTAAACATAGTATCAACTAGACACTTGTGCATAGCCTCATGGGATACGCGTGCATCACTTACCTTTAGACCACTCATATCATCTTTTTTTCTACGCACCAACATCAATGGGTTCTGCTCCATCTTTCTCAATCCATGGTCCGATGTAATTATAATGTTAGCATCATCATAAACGCCCAGCTTTTTCATCTTAGCAAGATATTGACTAACAATGTAAAGCGCACCAATTGCTTGCTCATGCTCAGTAGATTCAAGCACTTTTTCTGCCTTTGCATTCATGGTAAACGGCGCATGCGGCCCCATCATATGAATGAACCTGAAAGAGGAATCTTTATCATTCAAACTCAAATCATTTTTATGCAAATTTCTATAAAATGCAACATCATCTATTCTATAAGGAGACAAACCATCTACATTTGATGTTTGCAAAAAATCAAAATCACCAGTATAAAGCCAAAAATAGTCTTTTAAAAACTGAGGCATATAAGTAAAAGCTGTAAATGAATACAGCAGCTTTGAAAATTCGATATAAGAGCTAACCTTACTATCAGCGCTCACTACATTATTAACCGCATAACTCATTGCGGCAGAGGCGTAAATACCCGATGTATATATACCTGCATTAATATGATTTTCAGCGAAAAATCGTAATAAAGGTGACTGCGAATAGACAACATCTTTATATTCGCTATAAGAAAAAGGTTTTAAATAAGGAATATTAGATAACATCAAAGGAATTGAAATTTTTGTGCGTGTTGCAGCTGCAACCATATCAGGGTACCAGGTAAAGTCTGAAAACCACTCATCTACATTATTATTTGAACCCAGTATTTCTTTAAACGTCTGAGCATCGAATGCATCAAGAACAAATACGACCACATTATTATTGCTCGATACTTCATATAAACCTTTATCACTCACTAAATACACAGTATTTTTTGGTTCAGTCGTCTCGTAGCCAAGAATCAATAGATCTGACACCTGAACAAGTAAAAAAATATAACAGACGGAGGTCATAATTTTTTTAGAAAACTTACCCTTCACTACGAAATAAAGGGAAAAAATATAAACAATTAACCATACGGTAAGCGATAAAACACCATAAAAACTGTATTTTCCCCAATCTATCTCAGCCCCATCAAGCACTCTTAAGTCTGGATTAAGAAATGCACCCTGCACATACCAAAGCAGTGAAGTAACCAGCAAAAAAACCGAAACGAGTTGCATCGCTGTTTTACTGTTATAAAGCCCTAGCACTAATAGTGCACAAAATATAAATACTGTAACTACAGCCGCACTGAAAGCAACATCGCCAACACCAAACCAAAAATCACCCGTATTACTAAAGAAGCGCTCCAGCGGCGAATAGAAAAAAATCGTAAAAGTACCAACAAATATTGCCAATAAGGTGGGGAATTAAGCTCTATTTTTTTCAAAATACACTCAAACTCCTATATTATATTTTCCCAGTAACTATCTTTAATATGGACAAAGAACTTTGCTTCCATGTCAGTGAGGGCATATTGTCAGATTTAGTATAGCACGACAATTAACTTGGCCGTATTGCCTCAGTAAAAAACCAAACTCGCCGCCAGATTGACTCACCAGGATTGTTGAGTGGTTAACCGCTCATTAGCTGAGTCATTTTAGCCTGATAGCTCTGAAAAGGATCATCGACTCACATCATGCCGAAGGTGTACATTGGAAATTTCAAAGTCTTCTGTATGCCGCGCCATTGCTGATGGCTTCATGCGTTTTCCCTGATCGCCAGCGTGCTTTATTCATTACAATAGGATATCTGAGTAATGAGTTTCAAAATCGATTCCGCCGACGCGACTTTTATTGATAATCCCCTCTAGCAGATCAATTGCTGATACACACCGAGCGTCTCAGTGGCGCAGCGTTGCCAGGTAAACCGCCTCGTTTGCTCGCTTGCAGTCAAGATCAGACGTTCTCTCTGCTCCTTGTTATCCAAAACCCCCAAAAAAGCTTCTGCCAAACCCTCAAGATCATCAGGGTCTTTTAATAATGCAGCATCCCCCGCCACCTCCGGTAAAGAAGCCCGATCAGAACAAACCACAGGCACACCCGATTGCATAGCTTCCAACACCGGAAGCCCAAACCCTTCATAAAGCGACGGGAACACAAAAAGTCTCGCCCCTGAGTACAGCAATGGCAGTTCTTCTGCTGGCAAAAAACCAAGGTATTTAGCCCAGCCCTGTCGCTCCGCGTCTTTAATTCGCGCGTGGATGTCGTCACTTTTCCAGCCCCCGTAGCCGGTCAGAATCAAAGGCCATTTCTGCCGGATGGCCTTTGGTAACATCTCGTAGGCGTCCAGCAGGCGGATGATGTTCTTGCGCGGTTCAATGGTGCCCACAAACAGGCTATAACCCTGATAGGTCAATCCATGGCGTTCCAGTGTCGTTCGAACTTCGTCCTCTGTTCTAGGCCGAAATTCCGGACCCGCCGCCAAAGGAATGGCGTGAATTTTCTCCAGAGGCCAACTGGCAAACTCTGCCAGCTCCTGACGGGTGTATTCGGAATCGGTGATGAGGGCATCAGCGTTGGCCAGCGTTTTGTGTAACTCTTGCTGGAGGTATTTCACCTTGACGGGGTCAAAACACTCAGCCCACTTAAAAGGAGACAAATCATGAAAAGTAGCTATTTTCCGGCCGGGAAACGGGGGTAGGAAAAAATTGGGGCCGTGGTAAATAAAGTCATCGTGGCCTTTCAGGGAACGTTTACGGACCAGCGGCATTAGCAGTCGGTAGGCTTCCATAGCCAGGCTACTTTTCTGAACCAGCTGTTTAAAGCCATGTGTCCCACCGGAGGTGTTGGCAGGTTCCGGCAAGCCCGGAAAAAACCGAGTTCCGGAAAACAGCTTGAGCTCTTCAATCTGTTGGCTGGCCTGCATACCCTTCGCGAGTTCGTAAGCGTATCGACCAATTCCGGTTAGCGGGAAACGAACTGGCTCAACGGAAAGAATAACCTTCACGCATCACCCTTCAGCATCCAGCGAAGCGTATCGACCAGTTTCGGGGTGTCCCATTGACCAATACTCTGCCAAAGCTTTGAAGCATCACCACAGAGTGTTTTTACTTCATTGGCCCTTACAAAGGCCGGATTTACTTCAACCTTGATGTCGTAGCCAGTAATCTCTTTACACATGTCCAACACTTCCCTGAGCGAGTGAACTTCGCCGGAAGCGACATTGAAGGTTTCACCAACTGGCTGCTTTTCAATCAGCTTACGATACGCCTGAACAACGGTTCGCACATCGCTAAAATCGCGCCACACATCCAGGTTACCGAGCTCAATCAGGTCTGCCTTTCGCTTGAAGTGAGACACAATTTTTGGCAACAGAAAGTTTTCTGTCTGGCCAACACCGGTGTAGTTAAAAGGCCGGGCAAAGGTAATGGGCAACTCCGGTAGCCAGGTTTTTGCCATGTATTCCATGGCCAGTTTGCTGACAGCGTAGTCGTTCGCTGGCGCGGGAGGAGTGTGTTCGTCTAATACACCGTCTGACTGATTGCCGTAAACGTTGGCACTGCTGGCAAGAAGCACGCTCTCTGGCGTTTTCCCGGCCGCTGCGACGGCCTCTAACAGGTTGCGTGTACCCATCAGATTGACTTGGTAGAACGCACTCGGGTCGCCATGGCCGACAAAGGCCAAAGCAGCCAAATGCACAATCACGTCAGGCTGAACCTTGACCAATGCGGCTTTGAGGGCCGGCAAGTCGGTAAGGTTACCCTGAATGTAGCTCGGCGAAGCCGAGGCATGACTGCCTATACCTACTACGCCGTACCCTGCGGCTTCCAACTCAGCCACCAAATAGCGACCGGTGAAACCTTCACTTCCTGTTACCAACACGCGCTTAATCACTAGAACAAGAACCTTATTTTGTTGAGGCACAGCCCCGCTTCTACTCTCGCTTAAAAACACTATTCTAGCGTAGTTTTTTTCAACCCAGCTCTGCTAGGGCTTTGCTTACTCCGCCAATTAATAAATCGCCTTCAACGAGACTATTGCGTAAGTGTTGCCACCAAAAACTATTTTCCAAATGTTGACGTCAATCGCTTTTTCCGATTCATCTTTACATCACCCTCAATACGAACACACAAATCTTTACATTTTTACTCAAAAGCCCGGACCAATTTCGGTCAGATTATCAGTGAACGCGCGGTGTTTCACTCATCAATCTGTAGTGATCACAACCTCCTACAATTATATGATATTTGGCGTGACCCAAGCAAGTCCTGCTTAACATCTGTGTCGTTGAGCTACAGTCAGCTCTGCTTGTCGATCTCGTTTCGAACACTGGAGTTGATGACTTTAAAAGATACACGTTTCCACCCGCACTCAAATATTTTTAATACCCAAATTTTTGAGATGCCGAAATCTACAGAACTTTTTTCGCAAGACGAGGCTGCGTAAGAAATAGCTTTTTTGCACAGGAGCTGCGATCGGCAAGCTCTTTCTTAAACAGTGATTGCCCCAAAAAACTCTCTTTGAACAACTTGAATCATCTTTTCAACATCATTATGACGCTGGCCCCGGATGCAAATTAAACCAAACCATACCTAAACCTAACCTCCTTGCGTCGCCACTTATCATCAAAGATAGTGGGGACGCTGGACTCATAATTTTAAATGAAATTCTTAGTATTCCTTCATTTTTATAAAAGAGAGAGTTCGGAATTTTCACTTCTCGAACCCAATCCTTTAAATCTCGCGGATATGCATACTCGAAGTCCTCCAACGGCACGCCATTAGCATAAAGCCTAACATTCAATTTAGCATGTCCTGGAGTCAAAAAACTATGCGATGAAAATTGAAAAATAACATCTTGATCTACTAGCTGAGGGATCTTAACTTTTATACTGGCCCGGTCCGAATCAGACCAAACACCCCAGATTTCAGATTGAGACCAACCATCAATCAGGTACTTTTCATAATTTTTGGCCGAAGATACAAATATTTTTTCCCCAAAGCTATAACTACCCCAATCTATAGACTGCGGGAATGTTGGCCAAGGTAACAAAGTTTTTAACTTAGATAGGCCACATAAATATGCGCTTTCATCAATGTTGCTAGAAATTCCAGAACACTCACCTTTTGGATAAAGCGAGAATTTCTCTAGAATGTGTGAAGAAGAAATCGTTTCTTTTCGGGCCACGTAAAAAATGTCACCGCTCCAGCCATTTATCTTTTCATCTACTTTTCTAGTAAGTAAAAAATCTCTTCGATCCAACACGTTATCCGCAATTCCAATAAACTCAACTCCCTGATTGTCGACCGCTAAAAAAGGCGCCAAGTAAGCAATCGGCTTACCTAATAGTAGAATTAATGAATTACTCGGGACCTTTGGAGTATTTATATCAAACACATTATCTGAAAACTCCACACGCCCCCAATTAGGATAGGAAGTCATAAACGCAGAATATAAAAATGCTATAGATATAATTAAAAATGAAGATTCAAAGACTTTTTTTATACTCCAAGTGTAAAAAATTTTCATCAAGAGTGAAAACATTAACACACCGAGTATTGATTCAAGTACAACCGCATAACGTAGTATTGAAAACAAAGATTGCCAAATAACGTAAGAGATAATGAAGAATATTAAAATACAATTCAAAACCATATTTGAACCTACAGGTGGTTCATTTTTTTGAGGCTTGATGAATAATTTAGGCAGGTAAGAAAGTAAAAAAATAATAAGGAGAGAATACGCCAAAGCAAATCTGGGATCCGAAAAACTTGGCTCCATAACTGTCATTGAATTACTAACACTCCAGAAAAAAGGATAGAATGCAAACTCTAAAAAGTTTTCGGGCAAGAACCGTAAATCAAGTCCTCCGGAGGAAGTAATCCATGGTGATTGAAAAATTGAATTCAATAATGGGAAAAACGGATTATTCGTTAATTTGTATAAGCTAACGGCCCAAGCTCCCCAAAAAACAAAAAACGAAACACACCATGCAGTGGAAAAAATTATTACTCGAGCCAACCTTTGCTTCATACTTCCATTAACGAAAAAAATGGCAACAGCAGCACCAGGGGCGTAGATACAAGCCGTTAATTTTAAACCTGCTGCTGCGCCAAATAAAAGACCCGATAGAATAAAATAATTACATAAGATAGTCGATTTTTTATCGCTATTCGACTGTCTGACAGCATCGATAATGAAAAAAAGACCAGTCACTATAATCGCGGCCAGCACTACCTCATTGAATGTTGTTCCTACTTGGGAAATTGTGGCAACACCACTGACGCCAAAACCAGTAACCACTGTAGCCAGAAAAAATCGGCGCATGGGACTCAAAACGAAAGGCGCTATGACTAACCTACTAAGGACCACAGTCATAAAGATCAAGAAACCGTATGGCAACCCCATGACAAAAGCCACAAGTCGAGGCTGATTAGGAAACCATTGCGTGGATAACATGTAGTATGGAATATCCAGAATAGGTGAAAAATAAGACTGAGTGCCAGCTGCAAAAAGATCTATTGATAACCTACTTTGGAAATAAGCCCATGGATTATACAAATGGTAATTCTTTAAGTCCCAATTTGCATCCTGACCCAACACAACGGATAAAAAACCACCTATGACCAAGCTCGCCAAAAGCAGAAAAAGGCGTTCTCCAACAAAATTAGTAAGTTTCATTTGAAAAAACTCTTCTTGAAAAAATAAAATTAAGTATCATCCCACTAAGAGATCCAGCGGCAACTGCAATTAATGGATTTTGATAAACAAAACTAACGTTCAAAATCAAAAAAAAGTAGGTGCCATTATTAATGGCCCATCCTAATAAATTGCCCAAAAGATAACGATAAAATTCTTGGCACCAAGAATACCGGCTAATCCCAAAAGTATAATTTCGATTCAACAACCACGTAATAAATACTGCAATAGGAAAAGCTATCATTTGGGAATATATTGGACCAATATTTGATGAAAAGTAAACTACGATTCCTGCATTTGTAATAAACCCAACAGTACCAACAACGCCAAATTTGATTACCTGCGTTAAAATACTTAACTTTCTTACATGATTCCTATTTTTCATCTTTATCTTAATAGTCAATCACCATTGTTCTCGAGTTTGCTATCACTCACAATTTATCATAAAAAATTCGACTATTAATTAATAATTTGAGAGATTATCCATGCTCGTCACATTCCAACAAAAAAGGTTTATATTGGAGATATGCAAGTAACCTCACTTCCCTGCGCCCCCTACTTACGGTATCTAGAATAAGGCCTGAGAAGAAAGAGAGTGCAGCCAATAACACAATACCGGTTGACAAAAGAGCAGTTGGCATCCTTGGAACCAATCCCGAATCCAAATAAGTTAGGCCGATAGGAATTGCGATTGTTACGGAAATGATTGCTAGCAGGCTAGCTATAACATTAAAGAAAAAGAAAGGCCGCTCATGCCTTACTAATTTAAAAATCATCATCAATATTTTCCAGCCGTCTCTGTAGGTACTCAACTTGCTTTCAGAGCCAGCAGGTCGCCCTTGATACTTACCTTTGACGTGGCCGACTGGCATAGATAGCTCCAGCGCATGGACAGTCAATTCAGTTTCGATGTCAAACCCCTTGGACAATGCAGGGAAGGTCTTCACGAAACGACGAGAGAAGATCTTGTAACCCGAAAGCATATCCTGAACACGATTTCCAAAGATTTTACGTACCACTCCTGTTAGAAGAAAATTACCCCACTGATGCCCTCCTCTATATGCTTTTCCTTCAACTTCAGCCCTAATACAATTAACCAAATCATAGCCACCGTGTTTCGAGTATTCTAACATCGCGCTGGCTATCGATGAGTCATAGGTATCATCTCCGTCGACCATGATGTAAAAGTCGGCGTCAATGTCACGGAACATACGACTTACTACAAACCCTTTTCCTTGTTGGCTTTCCTTTTTAACAACAGCTCCAGCGCTAAGAGCCAGTTCAGACGTCCGATCTGTTGAATTATTGTCATACACATATATAGTTGCATCTGGCAGGGCAAATTTAAAATCAAAAATGACCTTTTTGATAGCGACCTCTTCATTATAACAAGGAATAATTATCGCAATTTTTGGCTTCATGTATAGATCTTCTCATTAATTTTTAACAATGAATTTTTTACAGTTTAAAAATATTTACTTACCAATGTGAACGGCATAAGTTGCTGCAACTTCCAGTTCTTATGAGGAATGGCGTTTTGGCGCGGGTTCAATTACTGAGTGCGATACTCGCTAATTAAGTGCCGAGTGGCCATGGGAAAAATTGTCTTCACCTACAGCCTTTCTTATATTCCTGAAGCCCTTCGACTTCAGGCTTCGTGCGCTACCGATGAATTCAACCGTTCTCCCAGCTTCCTGATATAGGAACTGCACCGCAATGATCCTATGATATAACATTAGGCGGAATCCGGGCACGTTCGGACTGATCGCAACCTGCCCAAGCACGAGTTAGTCAAGAGCACGAGCTTCCTTGAGATAGCCGTCAGCATGTTGCGAAACACGTAGCTCGTCAGAAAATCCGCGACACGCTGAAAGCTAATTGCGTCATCTTCCCGAGTTTCGAGCTCCGCATAGGCTCGTCTACAAAGCTATCCATACATAACCACGTGGCTAATCGCGAAAAAATTCTTGCCTACCTGCAGTAATGTCGATGCTAGGTACTACCCCCGCGCAGGTAGAGTTGATAAACCTAGGCCCGCTCAGCATCGACCTGCGACCACCGGAAGCCGAAGAGCGGTGACTGCTACAAACTTGATCACCTGTGCCTCCTTTCGCTCAACCGCCGGTGTTATAGGGTAGGACCTTGATAGTCTCGTATTCTCGCCAACGCGGATATATCGCCGCTACAGCGGCTTTCCAAGGCTTCAAGCCCGTGAACTGATACATCATGCTTACACTTACCAAAAGACCGAAACGTCATTCTACTTCGTTGGCCCACATAACCCTCGCAGCGAGTCATTGACGAAAACTCCAGTGGCTTTATTAAGTAGCACATGTACAAGGGCTGCCTATCTGTGCTTCGTTCGGATAGGCTCTACGTGTTTGCCTTCCAGCTAAACAACCGATTTCGACGGCGGGTAAACTCAAAGCCACCGACTCTCCCAAATCAGGCAACCCCTCTACCAATGCCGCTTTAAACTTCGAGAAAACGTTGACGGTTAAGCCCCGTCTGAATGTCGACTAGAAAAGCCGAGGCATGACTGCCTATACCTACTACGCCGTACCCTGCGGCTTCCAACTCAGCCATCAAGTAACGACCGGTGAAACCTTCACTCCCGGTGACCAAGACACTTTTTTTCATCAGAACGAAAATCCTATTTTATTCCGACGAAGATCGGCCTCAACCATCATCTGGCAGAGTTCTTCTAAAGTGGTTTTTGGCGCCCAGCCCAGCTTTTCGCGGGCTTTGCTTGGGTCGCCAATCAACAACTCCACTTCAGCGGGGCGGTAGAAGCGGGGGTTGACTGTCACAATCGTTTTACCGGTAGCCGTATCAATCGCTTTTTCAGATCCACCCTCGCCCTGCCACTCAATGCCAATATGTGCAGCTTTACAGGCAAGGGTTACGAAATCCCGTACAGTCTCAGTGCGGTTGGTCGCCAGTACGTAGGTATCTGGCTCATCTGCCTGCAGCATACGCCACATGCCATCAACATAGTCTTTGGCGTACCCCCAGTCCCGCTTGGCATCTATGTTGCCAAGCTCCAGCACATTCTGTTTGCCGAGCTTGATGCGTGCAATGGAGTTGGTGATTTTTCGGGTAACAAACTCCTGCCCGCGCAGAGGCGATTCATGGTTAAACAGAATGCCGCTGGTACCAAAGATATCGTAAGACTCCCGATAATTAATGGTCATCCAGTGAGCGTATAGCTTGGCTACACCGTAAGGGCTACGGGGATAGAACGGGGTATCTTCTTTCTGGGGTATGGCCTGAACCTTACCGAACATCTCAGATGTGGATGCCTGATAAAACCGGATTTTTGGATCCACAATCCGGATCGCTTCCAACAGGTTTACCGGACCCAAGCCGGTGATGTCGCCCGTGGTGATCGGCTGGTCAAACGACACACCCACAAAACTCTGAGCTGCGAGGTTGTATACCTCCATCGCCTCCGTTTTCTGCAACAACCGGATGCTTGAGGACAGATCCGTTAGATCATATTCTACCAGGTGAAGATTCGGATGCTGATCGATACCGAGTTCTTCAATCCGCCAAAAGTTAACCGAAGCCGTGCGGCGGAATGTACCGTACACCGTATAACCCTTTTCCAGCAGGAGTTCAGCGAGGTAGGGGCCGTCTTGCCCGGTGATGCCGGTGATGATTGCTTTTTTCACGTTGTTTCCTTCTTAGTTTCTTTAAACATATCGTTATCGGAAATGATCAGATCCAGCAATTGCTGGGCACTTATTTTCCAGGTGAGCCATGGCATGTGCTTCGAAGAAGGGTGTTCATTATTTTCGTAAAGACCCAGCCATTTGTGGATTGATAGGGCCAACTTTTCGGGTTTTTTGCTGGAAAAATAAAAAGCATGCTCACCCGCCACCTCTCTGAATACAGGAATGTCCCGCGCAATTATGGGAAGAGCTTGCTGGGCAGCTTCTATGAGCGGCAGGCCGAAACCTTCGTCGAAAGACGCTGCAATGAGGCAGGTGCTGGAAGCGTAGATTTGTTCCAAGTATTCGTCGCTGACTTCCTCTAGCCAGAACAGTCGCTTGGAGAGTTCTGGATGACACCTCAGCCGAGCAACAGTCTCCGGAATATTTCGACGCGATTCATCTGAAACCCATCCTTTCCAACCTTCCTTGCCGACGATAGCCAAATTAATGTCCATCGAATCAGCCCAAAGTTTGGTAAAGGCATCAATAACTTGCAAATATGCCTTTCTTGGTTCGATTGTACCAACCATCAGGAAAGTCGGACGGGTCTTCAGCCGTTCAAGTATGTACTCCGCATCATTAGGTAATCCATATGATGGTGCTGAATTAGAAACGTCCGCCCCTAAGTGAAACCAGTCGATAGTATATGGGCGTCGATTATCCCAATTAAGTCCGGTCTGGTTTTGCCACGCTCTCAAGTCTTTTGAGACAGATTTTGAAATGCATACAGCCCCATCCAGTTCACTAACTTTTTTAAGCCATTTGTAATGACTTTCGTCAGCACCTGGAGGAAATGCTTCAGGCATCAATATTGGAAGCAAGTCATAAACCGCTGCAATGCAGTAAACGCCGCGATCGCGATAGTTCCTGAAAAGCCCAGACTCTGCCGCGCGAACCAGCATATCGCCGGCCAGATCAAGCAATAGGATAATGTCTCCGCACTGAGGATCGATCGGCTCATCAACCAATAGATGTTCCGGGCAGTCAATTAAACCTAGGGTATAACTTCTCGCATAGCGGTAATGCCATACGCCACCAGAATCGCTGAGGTAAACAGGCTCTACTCGGTATCCCCTTGGTGGCGATTCTAAGAGGGCACAAGTTAGTGCTCGGACGACACGTTGTATGCCTGACTTGAGGTCGTTACGACTGGTGATCGATACATCAATATAAAAGCACTTGACCGGACGCGGCATCGGTAAAGAGATCGAAATAGCCTCGGAAAGTCGTAAGAGCGACGCATCATCATCCGGTAAGAAGGTCTCCTGTCCTGCAATAGCCTTAAGCAATAAAGGGAGGGCTGTTGTAGAACATTGATGAAAGCGTTCGATGGCGGCAGCATAATGTGTAGCGCATTTGCCCGGGGAATGGCGATCAAGAATTATCGTCTTCGCCCGATTACCGAGCGATTGTCTGAGCTCTAAGTCACGCCATAGGGCCTCTAAGGCTTCAATGAGCTGCTCGTTGGTAAACTCGTCTGAAAGCTTCCACACGGCTTCCGTGTCAAGATCGGCCATGCTCCCATTGGCATTAACAATAGTCGGCAGGCCGTGATTCATGCAGTCGAGCACTGCTGCTGAAGTTTCACCGCGCGACTGAGTGCGCAGTTGAACACCGACATCTGCAGCAGCGAGATACTGGCGAAATTCTTCTTTCTCCGTCCAACCAGTTATTTGAATACGACCTTTCACTTTAGCTTTTCGGGTCATAGCCGACACTTCCTCTCCGTAATCGCTGGGAGGATTCTCGCCAACAAAAACCAGGTGGCACGTCGTCTCTCGGCTCAAGCTAGACTCTAGCCATGCCTGAAGCAGACGATGATTGAGCTTGGTCGGCCCTAGCATGCCGAATGTACAAACTAGAAAATCATGGGGACCCAAGCCCAAAAATTTTCGGGCCCGAGTTCTGTCAGCATCGACTTGAGGATGCCGCAAGAGGGGAATGACACTCCAGCCGTCGGTTTCTGCTCCATACCACTGTTGCGCGAGATGAAGAGAATGATGGGAATGAACAATGACTCCTTGGGCTTGCCGGAGAACACGCCAGTTTGCCGGAAAGTCAAATTTTGCAGCCTCCTCATCGCCGTATAAGTTTCTTAGAGAGTTATAGCCATGGCTATCATATACGGCGCGACACCATTCATGAGGCTGTTGATGCGCCTCGACCCATGAAAGCAGATGACCCAGATAGAAGTCATGTAATACTACTGTTCCCGGTATTTCTTCTAGTAATGGAAGCATGTGGGCGTGAAAAGGCGAGTTGCCAATGTGATATAGAACCCGATCAATCTTTTCATAATTGGCCCGCAACCAAGTAACATCACGCACCATACAAAACTGGTTTATTCTCGGATCATCGACCTGATCCTGTGCGACGACAAGTTCGATGTCGTAATATGCAGCTAATGCTGGGATTAGTTCTGCACTGTAGTCTGCAATGCCCGTCCTCTGAGGGGGAAGGGGGGAGACAAACGCGAGTCTTGGTTTTTGGTCTTTACATACTGCTAGGATTTGACCGTTGTTTCGTGAGAATAGTGTCTCCCAATGCTGAATTGCGTGCAAGGCGGTATCGTTGGAAGAAAAAACTGCGCTCGCGCGCTCAAGAAAGCCTTGTTTGCGATTGAGAAATACCTCCCATAGTGCTTGGTTGGTAGCGGTTATGGCGATGCTCTCATTGTGGAAGCTCACACTTACTGGAATATTCATTTCAAAGCTTCCAATACTTGTCACGGCATCGTCAATATAACCTTCAAAAAGGCTGCTGATGTGGATTACATCCGGTTGCAGTGCTGCAAGGAATGCTTCGCGGACGAGTTCGGCTGTTCCTCGACGTAAATAGTTACTCGGATCACACTCTCGCACAGGCCCCGGAGCCTGCCACACTAGGATGTTTTCTTGAGGCAAGAGACCATGAAACTCAGCGCGTATATGCTCAATTGTGTCGGGGAACAGGCCGCTTAGTGCGAGGATGATTTCGTGTTCCTCGCGGTCGTGGACGACCGCCTTTGCGAATGCCATAGTATAGCGACCGACGCTTTTTAAGCGATTTTCGTTCTGTGCGCTCTGCATATCAATAACGATGCGCATTAGTTCTTCCCCTTATTCTGTTCCATAGCTGCTTTTAGTTGCCGGTATATCTGACGAGCGCGGGGAGTTAGCAAAGACAAATCAACTTGCTCTGAATGACGAGTTTTATGAGCTACATCGGGTTGTGAAGCATTTTCGTACTCGGCAGACATTGGTTGTATGGGCGCATGTGCACCAGGCAGCAGCCCTCTTCGCTGGGCAAACAGTCTCACGTGATTCTTAATGCGTGGATGCTTGTTCAGCCAACGTGTTGCGCGCAGCCGAATACTGTGGTGTTTAGTGGCAAAACGGATCAGCCTAGTTAATAAATGTCGTACGACTTTTTTTGGTAAAGCAAGCATCCATAACGTCAGCATTAACGGCAAGCGCAGAAGCCATTTAGTAAACTGCATTAATTTGCGAAGGAGCCAAGTGATACGCCAGGATTTGCTGTTAAGCACAGCATGTAACTGAGCATCACGCTCTTGCAGCAAGCTCCAATGGTGATGATTTGCTTGATGGACTTCATCAAGCTGTTGCTGGCGCTCTTGCGACAATGTCCAGTGATGGTGGTTGGCCTGATGCAGAGCATCCAACTGCTGCCTCCACTCTTCAGCGAGTGACCAGTGGTGGTGATTTGATTGGTGAACCTCATGTAACTCTGCTTTGGTTTGGCTTGCCAGGGCATCTTTTTGTGATTGCGCAATGGCATGCTGGACTAGCGCATCTCTGAGCTCTTGCTCTAATCGAGTCGTTTTTTCTTCTGCCTGACGTAGGCTGGTATCTTTTTCGGCTAACTGTGTTTGCAGCGCTCCCTCTTTTAAACCAGCGTCATAAGCTTTTGCGCCTTCATCTGCCTTGTTTTCTACATGGCTCAATTTCTGCTCAACACCACTGTGGCGTGCATCCCAGCGGCCAAGCAGGTTCTCCAGGCTGAGGCCATAGTCCTGATTAAAGGCCGTATCAAACTTGGCCATCTGCTCCGCTGTAGCAAGCTTTTGAGCGACAACGGCATAATCCGGGCTGGCTCCGGCAAACACATCGAGAATAGTCACTTCTGGTTTTTCCCGCAGTTCGGGAGGTTCTTGGAGGCGTACAATTTTTGATCTGCTGAAACCTGCATGTTCACTGACAAAGTGCAATAAGTCTGGTGGAATGGGGTTTTGGTGTGTTGGGTCCAGGTAGAAATTGCGGGTGGCAACCACAATGTTTTCTGGGTTGGGCGTTTCCATAATCAAAAGCCCGCCCGGCTGAAGTACACGCAAGGCTTCTTGTACAAAAATTTTAACGTCTTCAAAGCGGATGTGTTCAACCACATGAAACGCAGAAACCACCATGCAGCTTGCATCCGGCAAAGTGCCGATGAACTCGATCATCTCGCCTTTTTTTGCCGACAAGCCAAGCTCTTGGCAGGCCTCAAGCATGCCCTCATCCAGGTCGACACCCTGGGCATTGAACCCGAGGCTTTTCAGGTACTCCAGCCACTCGCCACGGCCACAGCCCAGATCAATTGCCTGAGGTTTATTAGTAATACTCAGGATGGCGTCCAGGAACGGTAAGTAGGCACTCAGTCGCTCTTTAATCAACTCTCGCGGTCCACGATACTTCTCTTCAAAGGCCCGGTAAAAATTGTCGGTCATGATGAGTACTCGATGTCTGGTGGCAACCAGGCTGTACCCACAAATGGCGCTACAGAAGTGTTGATCACGCTGAATACCAGTGCGCGGTCAGACCACTGATAATTTCTGGCCACATGGGTGTCATCGCCATGCATGGCAACGGTGACTGAGTAGCTACCTTCACCCAACGCCAGTGTGAAGCTGAAGTCACAAACGATTTCTTGTTCGCTACTGAGCTTGTGCAGTGCTTTTTTGTGATGAAAGGTGTTGGTGCCAAAAACGGCTTGGCCCAATCGATCCTTGATCAGGTAACCGATCACCAGATCTTCCACGTCTTCGTATGTTTGAGCGGTCACTCTCAGTTTCACGCGCTGGTTGACGACACCGACTTCAATTGGCTCATCGGCTTCGTTAAGCAGCTGAACGGAATTCAGCTGAACCTCACCCGTACCAGAAACGGTTTTGGTTCTGCCGCCTTCCTGCACCTGTTGATCAACCGAATGGTTTTCTTTATCGGCCAGCATGGCATTGTAGTAATCCATCACAGCTTCTGGCTCACCTTCCATTGCCAAGCTACCGGCACTTAGCAGGATGGCCCTGTCACACAGCGCCTGTATCGCTGCCTTGTCATGAGACACCAGGAGCAGTGTAGTGCCCTGTTTTCTGAACTGACGAATGCGGTCGAAGCTTTTGTGCTGGAAGTAGGCATCGCCCACGGAAAGTGCTTCGTCAACAATGAGAATGTCTGGCCGTTTTGCGGTCGCCACGCTGAATGCCAGGCGCATTTGCATGCCACTTGAATACACCCGCACTGGTTGATCGATGTAATCACCGATTTCCGCAAAGGCTTCGATTTCGGGCATCAGTTGATGCAGATCTTCAGCGGTGTATCCCAGTAACTGGCCAGACATGTAAGCGTTTTGCCGCCCGGTGAAATCAGGATGAAACCCCATACCCAATTCGAGCAAAGCCGCGACCCGCCCCGTCATTTCTACCGAGCCGGTTGTTGGTTGGGTGGTTCCGGTGATCAGCTTCAGCAGGGTGCTCTTACCGGCACCGTTCATACCAATGATGCCGAGGGCCTGCCCGGCATCTACTTTGAAGTTGATATCCCGCAGCACCCAAGTCAGGTTATGGCGTGGTTTGTTGTCGGGTATAAGCCATTCCGCCAAACGGGACCAGCGGTTGGTGTACTTTTTATAGGCTTTACCCAAGTCGCGAACAAATATTTGCCCCATCAGAGTTCGTCCACCATATCACCGGCGTGTTTACGAAAAAGGCGCAGGCCAATGATACAAAAGAAAACGGCTAATGCTGCAATAGACCAGAGACTGCTCCAGTCGGGCATGACGCCGCGAGCAAGAATATCCTGATACGCGCCGATTAGGTGCATCATCGGGTTATAGGCCATCATCGCCTGGCCACTCTCCGGCAGTACGGTGATCGGGTAAACAATCGGGGTCAGCCAGAACCAGAACCACAAGATCACTCCCATGGCCTTGCCGACGTCACGAAAGAAAACATTCAGCACACCGAAGGTAATGCCCAGCCCTATCGCAAAAAGAATGTGCAAGGCCAATAATGGAAAAATCGCGAAATACACCCAGCCAGAAAAAGTGCCAGAAATTAGCAAAAACAATGTGAACAGCCCTAAAATTATCGCAAAATTCACGCTGGCATTGGCCACCACCGTTACCGGTAGACACAGCCTTGGGAAGCTGAGCTTTTTTAGCAGGTTGGCGTGATCTAGGAACGTTGTTAGTGATCGGGTGACGATTTCCGCAAACAAACCCCAAGTTAAAATGCCGGCGCACAAGTAAATACTGTAACCGAAGCCGCTTTCCACGCCCGGGAGTTTTGCGCCCATGAGCTGCGAGAAAATAAGGGTGTACACCACGATCATGGATAACGGCTGAATGATGGTCCACAGCACCCCTAGCAGGGAGTTGAGGTACTGGGACTGAAACTCCCGCTTTACACTGCCAAGAATAAAGCCGCGGTAAGCCCAAAGTGCATTAAGAGCGCCCATAGGTATCCTCAAAGCGAACGATATCGTCTTCACCCACGTACGCTCCAGACTGGACTTCCACAAGTTCCAGCGGAATTTTCCCGGGATTGCCCAGCCGGTGAGTAGCGCCCATCGGGATGTAGGTGGACTGGTTTTCGGTAAACAGCGTTTCCTCTCCGTTGCATTCCACAATGGCGGTGCCTTTCACCACGATCCAATGTTCTGCGCGATGGTAGTGCATTTGCAGTGAGAGCTTTTCGCCGGGTTTTACGGTGATGCGCTTCACCTGGAAGCGATGGCCTTCGTCGATAGATTCGTAATCGCCCCAAGGGCGGTATACCCGCACGTGCGAGTGGTGTTCGTTGCGATCGTTGCCCTTGATTTTCTCAACGATTTTCTTAACGTCCTGCACGTTGTTCTTGTGGACAACGAGCACGGCGTCTTTGGTTTCAACAATGACCACGTCTTGCATGCCCACGGCAGCCACTAGGCGGCTCTCGGCCCGGATATAAGCGTTGCAAGTATCGTAGGTAATTACGTCACCAATGGCCACATTTCCGCTTTCGTCTTTTTCTTCCACATCCCAAAGGGCAGCCCAGGAGCCGAGGTCGTTCCAGGCCGCATCGAAAGGAACCACAGCGGCTTTCGTGGTTTTCTCCATTACCGCGTAGTCAATGGATTCGTCCGGGCAGGCCCGGAATAGGTCTGCCGGTACGCGATCAAAGTCGGCGTCCTGCTTCATGGCCGCTACGGCGTTCTCGCAAACGTCGTAAATGTCCGGGCGGGAGGTTTTGAGCTCTTCCAGATACACCGAGGCTTTGAAGATGAACATGCCGCTGTTCCAATAAAAATTGCCAGCGGCGATGAATTCTTCGGCGGTTTTCTGGTCAGGCTTTTCGACAAATCGCCTGACTTTGTAGGCCTTTTCTTCAGGAGTGAGTGTTTCGCCGGCGTCGATATAGCCAAATCCAGTTTCAGGGCCGTCGGGCACAATACCGAAGGTAACCAAATGGCCGCTTTCCGCCACTTTCGCGCCTTGTTCGATGAGCGCGACAAAGCGCTCGTCGTCATCAATCAGGTGGTCGGAAGGAAGCACCAGTAGCAGTGGGTCCTCATTTTTAGCCTGTTGTTGCATGGCAACTAACGCTATGGCGGGCGCCGTGTTGCGGCCGAATGGCTCTAGCATGATTCTGTCCAGCGCCATGTCTGCTTGCCGAGCCTGCTCTGCCACAATAAAACGATGCTCTTCATTACAAACCACCACGGGCGCTTTGGCATTCAAGCCAGAGGAGCGTGCCAGGGTTTGCTGCAGCATGGTCTGGTTGCCAGTCAAGCGGATAAACTGCTTAGGCATCAGTGTTCTGGACAGGGGCCAGAGCCGTGAGCCGGTGCCGCCGGCTAGAAGAACTGGCAGAATGGGTGTCGCTATTGTCATTAATTTACATCCTTGAACTTTTGGTAAAGGATTACACGTTGAGCAGTTGGCGATAGAGCTCCACGTAAGCTTGGCCAACTTCTTCGCCGCTAAACAGGGCCTCCATACGCTGTTTTGCCGCCATTCCCATGGCAGCTGCTTGCTCGGGCTGGCTGTAAAGTTCGCTCATTGCGTTGGCAAGTGCTGCCGGGTTATTTGGAGGAACAACAATGCCGGTTTTACCGTGTAGATTGACATAACATGTACC
>Ga0307976_1000521_pt1 | contig 21376 bp, 22 predicted proteins | sample OrgLakmetagen919_FD_201836 | JGI IMG/M metagenome (GOLD analysis project Ga0307976, IMG submission 201836) | Saline water microbial communities from Organic Lake, Antarctica - #919 | ecosystem: Environmental > Aquatic > Non-marine Saline and Alkaline > Saline | place: Antarctica: Organic Lake... | reverse complement strand
TTACGTAATTTTAGAATTGAATTGGTATAAAGGCCTTGCTTGAAAGAGACTTTTACTACTAAAAATTAGGTTCTCCCACGAATTCTGTGGAATTGAGTTTTTGAATGTTCAGATATATTTCATAAACTCTGATATAATAGCGCCTTAATTATATAATTAACTGAAAATCAAGTTTTTGATGGTTAAATCCTAAGTCCTATGTCTTTTCGTCTTCAGTCCTTTAAAAATTTTAATCACACAACCTGTCTGCTGACAGGCAAGAAAATATTCGACCTTAAAATTAAAGTATAATTAATATATCATTTTAACATATACCGCATTCATTTTTGTATAAATAAAAAACCTGAGATTATTAATCTCAGGTTTTTTTGTAAAAAGAAAATCAGATGAAATTATTCACCTTTAAAGATAGAATGCATCAAGCGTTTCTTGTCGTTGAGGCTTTCCTCCATTGAAATCATTGTTTCGGTGCGGTAAACACCTTCAATATCATCTAATTTAAAAATCACGTCTTTTGCGTGATCTGTATCTTTGGCACGGATTTTACAGAAAACATTAAATTTTCCTGTGGTCACGTGGGCATCTGTTACGTGGGAAATTTCTTTGATGCGTTGCAAGACAAATTTTGTTTGAGATGTTTTCTGTAAGTAAACACCCACATAGGCGATGAAATTATAACCTAATTTTTTGTAATCCAATACTAAAGATGATCCTTTGATAATCCCCGCTTCTTCTAACTTTCGTACACGCACGTGCACTGTTCCGGCTGATATACCCAATTTTTTTGCGATATCGGTAAAAGCAGTTCGGGTGTCGTCGATTAAGATATCTAAAATTTTGTGATCAACTTCGTCTAATTTTTTTTTAGCCATTTTTTTAAGTTTTTATTGATGGTAAACTAATAAGGCAAAAATAATGGTTTTATTCCATATATTCTCCAATATTAATTAATGATTTGTTAAACTTAAACTCAATTTTTCTTTACCGAGCCATAAGGCTTTGATATAGCGTATTTCAGGGTTTTTAACCCCAGTTTCAAATTTTAAAATCCTTTGTTGACCTGAAATTTTCCGATGGGCATAAAGCAAATCACTATCTTGACTTTCAGTTACTTGTGGGTAAAATTTTATTTTTCCCGCTTCTAAATATTCTTCAAATCGGATTGTAAAATCCATAATTTGTGATTTGTAACGCACTTGCCTTATAATGATGTCATAAAAGAGTTTTTGGTTCTCAGGGACTCTTAAATAGTCAGAAATGTTAAAATTTTTAATATTTAATGCTTGATTAGATTTCAAGATAACGCACACGAGAGCTAAAAAAATATATTCCCGTGTTTTCTCCCTTTTATAATCACCTGGAAAATGTCCGGCTTCAAAAAGGACCGTCGGCACCCCTTCATGGGTAAAATAATCCCCCACGCAATTTAAATTGAATTTATCATCATACCGCCCGATTTGGTTTGGAATGAATTTAGACAACTCTTGCGAGGCTTCCACGATGAGCTTCATTGCTATTTTTCTCGTCCTGTTTATAGTGCGGCCTTCATCAAAAGCCGGTGCCAAAAAAGAAACAGTCGCTGGGTTGGGTTTATCCCCGGCGCTGAAGATTGTGCGTTGGTCATGAAGGTTTAAACACAAGTCCGGATTAAATTCTTCAAAGGCCTGCAGCAGTAGTTTACTTTCAGGTTGAGAACATTCCAGTGCATCGCGGTTTAAATCCACATTGTTTGCGTTTTTTCGCTGGTAAAGCTCTGCGCCATCTGGGTTGAGCATCGGGATGATGTGAAAACTAAATTGGTTCAAAACCTGATTAACCCATTCTGCTTTACTGCTCAATATTACAGAAACAAAATCCAATAGGGCTTTAGTGGTTGTGGATTCATTGCCGTGCATCTGCGACCAAATCATAATTTTATATGGGCCGTGCCCAAATTTCAATTCGTGGAGAGGCCGGTTTTCTACAGAGTATTTTCTTAGAAACCGATTTTTGACGGGAACGATTTTTTTTAAAGTGTCGAGAAGCGTTTGCTCGTTTAAATAGCGTCCAGAAATGGAATCGATGTGGTGTTTTCCGAGCTCGTTTAAAAGTGTCTTATTATCCATATTACAAAAGTAAACAATTTAAAATTCACAATTGTAAATCATTTTCAGAATGGATTACTTTATAATTGTGAACAGCTCTGTTGATTTTCATCAACACTCAATCGGTTGAAAGGCTTCACGATGTGGATAATTTCCGATATGAATTATCAATAAGCATAATTATCTTAATATCAAATTGTTATATAGGTTTAATTAGACTGTTTATTTATACTTAATCAGAAGAATAACCGAGACCTTGCAGGACTCTTTAGATTGTTTTACATTTGTAAATCCACTTTTTTGAAACATTTGTTTACAATGATAAACACACAAGAGTTTACTGTCCGACTACAAAAGATAATGGAAGAATATGAACTGAGTTCTTCCGCATTTGCCGAAAAAATTGATGTCGGTCGCTCCTCTATTTCCCATTTAGTTTCAGGGCGGAATAAACCTAGCCTCGATATAATTTTAAAAATATTAGATGAATTTCCACAAGTTGAATTTGATTGGCTTGTGCGTGGAAAAGGCAATTTTGAAATTGGGACTGAAACTGATGAAGCACCAGATTTTGAACCGGACGAAACTAAAATGAAAAAAAATACTGATGTCGATGAGCTAAATGCGGCTTCTCGTTTATCAGATTTGCAATCACCTGATTCTAAACCTACTTCGCCTTTGAACCGGACTGTATCAAAAATTGTATTTTTTTATCGGGACGGAAGCTTTGATATTTTCCAAAATAATTGATCTGCATTTCTTATTTTTGCATAAATTCCCGATTATGCGATTTTTGTTACCATTATTAAGCCTGTGCTTTCTTTTTGCGTCTTGCTATTCCCCAGAACGCGACTGTGAAAAATTTAAAACAGGAACCTTTGTTTATCAGCAGTATTTAGATGGTGAGTTAAAGGAAAGTAAGTTTATCCGTAATGACTCCATTGAAATTGATGTTTTTGAAGGCAAGGCCGATACCTCCTCAATTCGTTGGATTAACGATTGTGAGTATATTCTCAGAAACTTAAATCCAAAAAACCGCGCCGAAAAACAGGCTGTTCATATGAAAATCTTGACCACTGACGGAAATAAATATACCTTTGAATTTTCAATGGTTGGCCAGGGTAAAAAACAAAAAGGAACCGTAACAAAAATAGACTGATGTTTGAAATATTTGCTACCGCTGATGCCTGGGTTGCCTTGCTTACACTGACTTTTCTCGAAATCGTCCTCGGTGTCGATAATATAGTTTTTATTTCCCTTATCGCCAATAAACTCCCTGAGGATCAACAGAAAAAAGCCACAAACTGGGGCTTGATCCTCGCAATGGTCCAACGGATTATCCTGCTTTTTCTCGTCTCAATGTTGGTCGCCCTGCAAGAACCGTTCACGGTCATTGATTTGTCATGGTTTCATTTTAAAGTGAGCGGTCAGGCATTGATTTTAATGCTCGGCGGGTTGTTTTTACTTTATAAAAGCACCTCTGAAATCCACGAAAAACTCGACCAGCCGGGCGAAAAAGAAAAAACGGCAAAAAACAAAACCATTTCCTCCCTTGGAAAAGCCCTGGTCCAGATTATGCTCATTGATTTTATCTTTTCGATCGACTCTATTTTAACAGCCATCGGAATGACAAACGGGGTTGGTACGCCAGATCAAGCATTGCTATTGATGATCATTGCCGTCGTCATTTCAATTATTATTATGATGAGCTTTGCCAATGCCATCAGGAATTTTATCAGCGAGCATCCTTCAATGCAATTACTGGCGCTTTCTTTTTTGATTTTGATCGGTTTTATGCTCATAACAGAATCAGCACACCTCGCTGAAGCTGAAGTGTTTGGGAAAACAATCGGCGCAATCCCGAAAGGATATCTCTATTTTGCCATTGCCTTTTCACTTCTTGTTGAATTTCTCAAAATGCGGCTCAAAAAAAGAAAAAAACCCAAAAACGTTGAGTAGAGCTTTTGAAATAAATTAGTAGTTATCATTGCTGTTTGACAAAACTTTAGACTGGAACTAAGATCCTGGTCTTTTTAAAGTCTAATCAAAAAAGGTAGCAGAACTCACTTTTTATTTTTTTTTCGCTATTCTTCAAAAACTCATTCTTTTATTAATTTTTTCAAATCAGAAAACAGTTGAATATTACTGGACGTGTTAACACTTGGGTTATCAGTGTCTTGAGGTTTTATCTTAAGCTATTTGCTATCTTTATCACGACAAAACAGTTAGGGAAACGAGGAAAAAATTGATCAAAATAGTGATGAGTTCGCCATATTCCACAGCCACTTCAGAAGTGATCACTTTTCCGCTTTTTTCCACGGCTTCGCGCAGGACCCATTTTTGGTTTTCAAAATTGATAACATCGGTCAGTAACGACAAAAAGGTGGGGTGATGATCTTTTTGACCAGCACATCGGTCACTTGGTTAAAAGCAGCACCAAAATGATGACCCCAATCGCAATATCCACCATATTTCCTTTGATGGCAAATTCCTTAAATTCCTGGATAATGGTTTTCATAAATTAGAATAATTCAGGTTGGTCACTATTTTGATCCTTGTCTTCGTCATTTTCTAAGTCATCAGGGTTTTCTGTAGCTTCAGGTTCAAGCGGTTCCAAAAAATTAATTTCCAACACCTCCTCAGTTGTGAGCCGATTCCCCAGGGCGTTGATCCCTTTCACAGAAATAAATTCTTTTAAATTAATTTCCTCGTTATCCTTGCGGTCCTTGCCCTTTTTCTTTTTAAATACTAATTCTATTCTCGGAGTCACGGCTGTCGAAACCAGTTCCAGAAAAGAATCCTTGTGATCGCTGATGAATTTTTCTTCCTTACCAGGATTCTCAACCAGAAAACGCTTGATGTAATAACGTTCTTTTCCACCTTCCCAATACACTGCACTGATTGGGATTTCCGGGTTCCATTTTTTTAGAATGGTATATTGATCATCAAAGCGGTGGGTGATCTCTGGTGTCAGTGTTTTGACAACACCATCTTGAGTGACCAAAAGCAATCGGTCATCACCCTTGAAATTACCTAAAAACACCCCGCGTTCTTCAGTGTTGAGGCGCTTGACGGTTTCATCAAACCAGATTTTCCGGGGTTTTAAGGTTGAAACACCTTTCTCTTTAAGTTCGATGCGCTTTATTGGATGTTTGGAAACGAGGTTCCCTTTGACAGCCTTACTCTTGATATCCATCTCGGCAAGGTCCACATCAAATTTCAGTTTCTTCAATTTTCCTTTTTGGCGCAACTGCACATTCACAATTTCCGCTTCACCATTAGGGTTTGCCGAAAAATAAAGCACCCTTGTCCCAGGTTTTCCTTTGCTCATGCTATAATCGCGGTTCCGTGTGATAGATGTTACCGGAAAGCGCTTCATATAAGCATTTCCCCCTTTTCCGTTTTGGTAAATTAAATTGTAGATCGTCCGCTTGTCTTTTTTCTTAAAAATGGCGACGTGGATAATTTTCTTGCCAATAAAAACTTTAGAATCCACTTTGACCACTTTCATGATCCCGTTTTCGGTAAAGCAGATAATATCGTCAATATCGCTGCACGTGAGCACGTGCTCGCTTTTTTTCAATCCCGTGCCGATAAAACCTTCTTTGCGGTTGACATAAAGTTTTGTATTGCGAATCACCACTTTAGCGGCTTCAATATCTTCAAACCTTTGAATTTCTGTTTTCCGTTCGCGGCCTTCGCCAAATTTCTTTTTTAAGCCCTTAAAATAATCAATGGCAAAATCAACCAAATTGTTCAAGTGATGAATCACTTCATCTATTTCGCCTTCCAGAGCTTCAATTTTTTGCTGGGCCTTGTCCAGGTCAAATTTTGAAATGCGCTTGATCTTGATTTCCGTGAGCCGAACGATATCTTCTTCCGTCACTTCCCTGGTCAAATGTTTTATATGCGGCTGTAAACCTTTATCGATCGCAGAAATAACACCTTCCCAGGTTTCTTCCTCTTCAATGTCGCGGTAAATCCTGTTTTCAATAAAAATGCGTTCCAGCGAAGCAAAATGCCATTTTTCCCGCAGCTCGTGCAATTTGATTTCCAGCTCGAGTTTCAGCAAATTGAGCGTGCGGTCTGTGCTGCGTTTTAAGATTTCAGTAACCCCCACAAATTCTGGGCTGTTATCATAAATGACGCAGCTCAACGGTGAAATGGAGAGTTCGCAATTTGTAAAGGCATAAAGCGCATCGATCATTTTATCTGGCGAAAGGCTTTTGGCCAGTTTAATATTGATTTCCACCTCACCAGCGGTATTGTCCTCAACGCGTTTGATTTTTATTTTCCCTTTATCATTGGCTTTTAAAATGGAATCAATTAAACTCGATGTGTTTGTGCTAAAAGGGATTTCAGTAATCGAAAGCACGTTATCTTCCTTTTGAGTGATTTTTGCGCGGACCCTTATTTTTCCACCGCGCAGACCTTCATTATATTTAGAAGTATCCATAATTCCGCCAGTCGGGAAATCTGGAAAAAGCTTGAACCCCTTACCTTTTAAATGCTTGATCGAGGCATCGATGAGTTCGTTAAAGTTATGCGGTAAAATTTTAGTACTCAGGCCAACGGCGATGCCTTCTGCACCGTGGGTCAACAATAACGGGAATTTTGCCGGCAGGTTAATGGGCTCTTTTTTTCGTCCATCATAAGATGATTGCCATTCGGTCACTTTCGGGTTGAAGACCACTTCAAGGGCAAATTTTGACAAACGGGCTTCGATATACCTTGGCGCGGCAGCCCTGTCACCGGTGAAAATATTCCCCCAGTTTCCCTGTGTGTCGATCAAGAGTTCTTTCTGGCCCATTTGCACCATCGCGTCGCCAATGCTGGCATCGCCGTGCGGATGATATTGCATTGTGTGGCCGACGATATTGGCAACTTTATTGTAGCGCCCATCGTCGAGGTCTTTCATCGAATGCATTATGCGACGGTGAACGGGTTTAAAACCGTCCTCAATTGCGGGCACGGCGCGTTCTAAAATCACATAGGAAGCATAATCCAAAAACCAATCTTGATACATCCCGTCAATCGGACGGATGGTTTCTTGTGGGGATTGGTTTTCTTCTCGGTTTTCCTCTTCAGGCGTGTGTTCTTCTGACATAGTTTAATTTAAATAATACTCTGGTTATCAGTTTCCAAAGGTTTTTCGGGGTTCAGACCCCTTTGGGGTCTAATTTGAAACCTAATTATTCTAAATAAATTTCTTCTTCTGAAAACTCTAATTTTTTATCATTATGAACCTTTTTAAAATTATCTACATTATCAAATAAACCCACTACGTCATTTCTTTCTAATAATGTTGGTTTTTTTGATAACATCGAATTATACGATGAATAAGGATATTCCTTGAAATCTTCCATAAAACCGTGAGCTTGCGGATTAAAATGTATGTAAAGGATTAATTTTTTTAAATAATTTTCTTCATCGATTTTTATTCGGCCAAATTTTCTCTGAAATAAACTTCCCTTTCTATTATAGGCTTTATTTATTGCTTTGGCGTAAGCATTAAATAAATTGGAAAACCCATAAGATATCTTTTTTTCTTCCTGAATTTCTTTGGTTTTAATGAGTAGATGAAAATGATTTTTCAACAAACAATACGAATATATTTCAACAATCGGCAACAGATGCTTCTTCATTAATTCCAAAAAATAATTTCTGAATTATTTTCCCGATTATAAAAATGGTAATACCTGTCGCTTATTAATGGTTCATATTTCATTGTCTTAGTTTTGGTTGTCAGACCCCAAAGGTTTTTTTAGCACTTTCCACATAAACCTTTGGGGTCTAACCGATTAAAAAATAAAACCTTTAGAAAATAACCTTAAAAATTTTCCTCCAAACAAATATTTAAAACTGGATTAAATTCATCTTTTTATAAAATATAATTCCGGTTTTGGTTCAAACCAAATATAGGGTTTCCGAGGTTCAGGCCCCAAAGGTCTCAGAGACCTTTGGGGCCTATTCTATTCCACGGGATCCAACTCAACCCGCAAGTTGTCGATAATAAATTTTTGACGGTCGCTGGTATTTTTACCCATATAAAATTTCAATAATTTTTCAATTCCGGTATCTTTGTTCAAACTCACTGGATCAAGCCGGATGTCGTCACCGATAAAATATTTGAACTCATCTGGTGAAATTTCGCCCAGACCTTTAAAACGCGTGATTTCGGGCGTACCCTTTAATTTTGCACTGGCAGCTCGTTTTTCTTCTTCGGAATAGCAGTAAAAGGTTTCTTTTTTATTGCGCACCCTAAAAAGCGGGGTTTCCAGAATATAAAGATGGCCTTCTTTGATGAGTTCTGGGAAAAATTGAAGAAAAAAAGTGATGAGCAACAACCGGATGTGCATTCCGTCAACATCGGCATCGGTGGCAATCACAATATTGTTATATCGCAAATCTTCCAGCGAATCCTCAATGTTCAGGGCAGCTTGCAACAGATTGAATTCTTCATTTTCATAAACGATTTTTTTACTCAGGCCATAAGAATTCAGTGGCTTTCCTTTTAAACTGAAAACCGCTTGGGTGTTGACTTTCCTGGATTTTGTAATACTTCCACTTGCCGAGTCGCCCTCTGTGATAAATAAAGTGGTATCGAGATAGCCTTCCTTTTTCACATCACCCAAGTGAATGCGGCAATCGCGCAGTTTTTTATTGTGCAAACTCGCTTTTTTTGCGCGTTCCTTGGCAAGTTTTCGAATGCCTGAAAGGTCTTTTCTTTCGCGTTCTGCCTGAAGGATTTTGCGGTGCAGCTTGTCAGCGGTTTCTGGATTTTTGTGTAAATAATTGTCTAATTTACGTTTTACAAAATCAACGATATAGGTTCTAACGGTGGGCAAGTTTCCGCCCATATCGGACGAGCCGAGCTTGGTTTTTGTCTGGCTTTCAAAAACGGGTTCCAAAACTTTGATGCTCACCGCCGAAACAATGGATTTCCGGATATCGCTGGGGTCGTGTTTTTTGCCAAAATATTCGCGTGCCGTTTTTACGATCGCCTCGCGAAAAGCCGCCTGGTGCGACCCGCCCTGGGTCGTGTGCTGGCCGTTTACAAAACTGTTGTATTCCTCGCTATATTGCGATTTGTGATAAGTGATGGCAACTTCAATATCATTGCCACGCAAATGAATTATAGGGAAAAGCCGGTCGTCCTCATTAATGCGGTCAGAAAGTAAATCTTTCAAGCCATCTTCAGAATAAAAGCGCTCGCCGTTAAAATTAATGCTCAATCCTGGATTGAGATAGACATAATTCTTAAGCATTTTAGCCACATATTCAGGACGGTAATTATACTTTTTAAAAATTTCTTCATCGGGAATAAAAGTCACTTTGGTCCCTTTGCGGCGCGAGGTTTCTTCCAGAAACTCTTCATCTTTGAGTGTTCCCTGTGAATATTCTGCGGCAGCCGACTTTCCATCGCGGGTGGATTCTACGCGAAAATAGGACGATAACGCATTCACGGCTTTAGTTCCGACACCGTTCAGTCCCACAGATTTTTTAAAGGCCTTGGTGTCATATTTTCCGCCGGTATTCATTTTTGACACGACGTCCTGAACTTTTCCCAGCGGGATTCCGCGGCCATAATCGCGCACGATCACACGTTGTCCTTGGATGGATACATCGATTTTTTTACCTGCGCCCATCACAAATTCGTCAATCGAATTATCGAGACATTCTTTTAACAAAATATAAATGCCATCATCGGCACTTGAACCGTCGCCAAGTTTTCCGATATACATTCCCGGCCGCATCTGGATGTGCTCTTTCCAGTCTAATGAGCGGATATTTTCTTCTGTGTAATTTGATTTTGCCATGTGCTTAAAATCTGTGGCTAATATAATAGGAAAACTGAGATAATTAAAACCCGAATGGCAGGTATTTTTGAGATAAAGTAAACAACCCGCTTTGGTCAAATCCAAAAAATAAAAATCACCCAAGAATTCTTAATAAAAGTTAAATTTAAAGACTTTTTTCTTAAATTATGTTATAACTTAGATGCCTATTATTTTCATTTTATAGATTGAAATAGAAATATTATTTTTGCTAGACCTTTTGCTTAATTTTTCGTCATAATATGAAATTTTCAATAAGTGTAAACGTCATAAATAGTTACGGAATAATTAACCACTGAACCAAAACCGATGAAAAAACTTCAGACCAACAAGCTTTTTAAACATACTGAAGACCGCTTGCACCAAATTAAAGAGGCTTTTGAAGAAAATCAGGAGTTGATCAATTTGGTTTTTGAACGTATGCCCATCGGCATTTGCATTACAGATGAAGAAGGGGATTTTGTGAATGTTAATAAATCTTACACTGAAATCTATGGCTATTCCAAAGCTGAATTGATCGGTAAACCTTTCACCTGTGTCGTTCCCGAAGAAGGGAAAAAAGAAATGCAAAAATTGCACGATGCCTTTATGAACAGGGAAGAGGAGTTAACTGGAAATTGGGAAGTGATCAATAAAGACAATGAAGTGTTTAATGTTTTGATGAACGCGGCATATATTGAAGAACCAGATTCTAACACGTCTTTTAAAATGACCTTTGTGGTGAAGCTGGACGATGCAAATGATGCCCATGAAAAACTGGAAGGCACGGTCAAGGTTTTGGAGCATAAAATTGAGGCCCAGGAATCGGCGATGAGCCTGACGGAGCACGACATTCGGAAAAACATTAGCACAATGGTAACCATTGCCGATATTATGATGAAAATGGACCGGTCTGAAAAAGATAAAAAATGGCTGAAAATGATTAAAACTTCTGGCTATGATACCTTGGATTTATTGCAGGCAACAGAGGATTATATTTTGATGGAAAGCGGCAATTATGATCCTGAGCTGGAAGACTTTGATATTATAACCCTTCTGGAAAAAATAAAGTTTGATTCTAAAGATTTTATAAGAAGTAAAAATTGCCAATTTAGCATCAAACTTACCGGAAGTTCAAAAACTAATTCTCTGATCATCAAAGCAGATTTGTTTTATTTCACAAGAATGTTGAAAAACCTGATCACCAATGCAATTGAAGCCTGTCCAGAAAATTCTGTGATTCAATTGAAGCTTCATGCAAACGAAAATTTTGAGATCGATATCCACAATGAAGGAGTAATACCTGAGGAAATCAGGAATGAATTTTTTGAAAAATACATTACTTCCGGAAAAAGCACCGGTACAGGCCTGGGCACCTATATCGCTCAATTGATTGCAAACGTCCATGAGGGAAATATTACTTTTGACACTTCAGAAAAAAATGGGACAAGCTTGAGAATCCAACTTCCAAAGAATACAGTTCAAAAACAGGATGTAGTAGAAAAAGACGTGAAACAGTCTAAGTATGCTTAACAAAAAAATCAGCATCTTAAATTTGGGTGAACGTGATTATCGTGAAACCTGGTCCATGCAAGAAGAATTGTTTCAGAAGGTAATCGATCAAAAAATAAATAACCAACGCCACGATGCTGGGGAAATTACCAAAAACCATTTACTTTTTGTCGAACACCCACATGTTTATACTTTGGGAAAAAGCGGCGACCTGAAAAATTTGCTTTTATCTGAAACCGGTTTAAAAGATAAAGGTGCTACTTTTTATAAAATAAACCGTGGTGGCGATATCACTTATCACGGTCCCGGTCAAATTGTGGGCTACCCGATTTTAGACTTGGACAATTTTTTTACTGATATTCATAAGTATTTGCGCACACTTGAAGAAATGGTGATCCGCACTTTAGCTGAATATGGCATTCAAGGTGAACGCAGCAAAGGTGAGACGGGCGTTTGGCTGGATGTGGGAACCCCCTTCGCCCGAAAAATCTGCGCGATGGGCGTCCGCGCCAGCCGCTGGGTCACGATGCACGGTTTTGCATTGAATATCAATGCAGATTTAGGTTATTTTGACTACATCGTTCCCTGCGGCATTAAAGACAAAGCGGTCACTTCGCTCAATGTGGAACTCGGCAAAAAATTGATTGATTTAGAAGAAGTCCGCGGGAAATTGCTGAGCCATTTCCTCAAACTTTTTGAAGCGGAAGTTGAGGGAAATTCTTAAACACATCCCTCTAGTTTTGACAAAATTGACTTCGACCTTTATTCCACCACCATTTTAATTGTTCTTTGAGCTCCTTTATCCTTTTTCAAAATCACAATGAAACCCCAGCTGATAATTTCCGCAAGTTGATTTGCATTTTTTCCTGCCCGTCTTTGGGCGTTTTGCAGTAAATTGAATTTCACTAAATATCAAAAATTTTGCTCCTTGCGTTCTGAACGTGATCAATGGAAAATTTACCATTATTCGGATTGGGACAAGGCCTTATATTATTTATTTTTTTTGGATCAATACTGAAACCTTTGGCATCAAAGCCCACTAGATGAACATTAATACCGAAGGACTATAATAATGCGTTTATCAAATCTCAGCTCTCTGATAGTCTTGGCATTATTCCAACAAGTTTTACGCAATTTTAGAGTTGAATTGATATTAAAACGCCCTGCCTAGTTGACTTCGAGAGGCAATATCTCTTTAATTCTTCAATCCCAGTTCTGCTTTAATGGGATAGTGATCGGAAAGCTGAATATCATAATTTTTGAAGCTCAGGACTTCAAATCCTGGGTCAACGAGAAGGAAATCAATGCGAATAGGGATAAAATCAAACACAAAAGTCCTTCCAAAACCCTGTCCGGCTTCTTTAAAACTATCTTTCAAGTCATTGGATAATTGCCGATATACATAAGAAAATGCACTGTTATTAAAATCCCCTCCAAGAATAATTTTATAAGGTGTGGCTTTCATCTTGACAAGCATTTTTTTTGTTTGCCGTTGTTGAAGGACAAAACTGTGCCCCACTCTACTTATCAACTTTTTGCCGTCTTCCTTTCTCAACTCTTCAACTTTGGATTCAATTTTCAAGCTTTCCAGATGTAAATTAAACACTCTAATGGTATCATTATTAAAAAGGATATCGGCATAGATCGCTCGATTAGCAGAGTTTTGAAAATCAATGATGCCTTTATTTACAATTTTTTGGTTTGTAAAAATGGCCTGACCGGGATCACCGTCATCGTTTTGATAGATGTGATGAAATTTAAAATAATTAAAATCATCAGCGGTGGCTTCCATAAATTCTTGGGCCAAAAAAATATCTGGATCTTCATTCTCGACAAAATCGATAATTTCAGTTTTGATATCTCGATCCTCAATCCATTCGAATTTATTGAACAAACGCACGTTATAACTTAAGATAGACAGGGTTGAAAAGGCTTGTTTGTCTTTGGGGCCTTCCTGAAAACTTATGCGCATGAGAGAGGAAAGATGGGTAAATCCAATGAGCAATACAATGAGCGACAAGAGAAATTGAATTTTAAATCGTATGCCCCAATAAACTGCAAATAGGATGTTTAGAGAAATTAAAGCTGGCATTCCCAAGCTCAAAATGGAAAGAAAGGGGAAAGTTTTGGGCGGAATAAATGGTAAAAGGTAAGCCATTAGCAGGGCCGCTGCCGCTAAAATATTAAAAACGAAAACCCCTTTATCAAACCATTTCAGTTTTTTCATAATCGGGATTTTAATCCTTTCCAGCGTTGAAGAGGTAATCTTTTTCAGATTTTGAAAGGCTTTCATAACCACTCTTACTTATTTTATCTAAAATTACATCGACCTTTTTCTGTTCTTTATTCTTGCTATCTTTTGAGGATTTAGTTTTATAAGACGCTTTTTTCGTCTTTTTATTGCGATAAACTTTTTTAAAGGGTTTCTTTTTTCCCGGCACAAACCAGCCGACAATGCCGTCCACCATGCTTTCAAACCAAGCGCCAATATCGTTCCCTTTATGCAATTGAATGGTGTATAGATAACCTAATGCCGCTCCTCCCAAATGCGCAATGTGGCCGCCGGGGTTTTCAATGGGGATAAAAACCAAATCCTTTATGACAAAAAATGCGGCGATCCACCAGAGTTTTATATCGAACATAAAAAATTTGAGCTGCATATTTGGGGCTTGAGCTGCAACACCAACCAAAATAGCCATCACCGAAGCCGATGCACCAATGAGATGGTTCCTGCCAGTACTGGCAAAGGCGGGGAAAATATTATAACTCAACATAAATAAAACAGCCCCGGCAATAGCGCCGAGAAAATAATAATTCAGCATTTTTTTAGCCGAAAAAAAGTTTAAAAAGAAGCGCCCTGAAAAATAAAGGATAATCATATTGCCAATAATATGCCAGAAGCCGGCATGCATAAAAGCATAAGTGACAATCGTCCAGGGCCGAAACACAAATTCATCGAGGTGGTCTGGAAAGATCAACCATCTTGTTATTTCACTTAAAATGCCTTCCGGAAGCCCAAAGAGAAAAAAGAAGAGTTGCAACAGCAGAAAAAAAGCAAAAACCACCACATTGACCGCGATCAGTTTTTCTGTCACGCCAGCCATATTGTATTGATATTGCAATTTATCCCGCCAGTTCATTTAGTTCCACCTGTTTTCGTTAAAGCTGTTCTTTTTCCAATACCACATCGTAAAAAACCCAATAACCGCTCCTCCAATATGCGCCCAATAGGCAGTGTTTGATGGACCAAAAAGGCTCATTCCCGTCACTGCGGAAAAAACATTCAAAGCAAAATAGCCACCGATCAAATATTTTGATTTGATTGGAATGGGAATAAACATCAAATATAAGGGTAAGTTTGGATAAATCACGGCAAAAGCTGCCATCACACCAAATACAGCTCCGGAGGCCCCAAGCATTGGAACAGAATATACCCTGAATAGCTGATTGAGATCTTCATTGTTAAATGTGGGCACACGCGAGGAATATTTACTGAGCAGGCCACTAATTTCATCGGGCTTTATGCCAGCATTGAGACAGGCATTATAAGCCTCATTGAAGCTGATATAACTGAACAGGATTTGTAAACCCGCCGCCGCAAATCCGGCTGAAAAATAAAGAAATAAAAACCGGTTTTGTCCCAGAGACTCTTCTAATAAACTGCCAAAAATATAAAGGGCGAACATATTGAAGAGAATGTGTGAAAATCCGCCGTGCATAAACATATGCGTGATGAGTTGCCAAAAGTGAAAGTTTTCATTTTTTGGAAACCACAGCGAAAACAGCTCAATGGCCTGATCACCCAGGAATTGAGTACCGACAAAAAACAGGATATTAATGATGAGTAATATCTTGACAGTTTCTGAAATGCGACCCATTTAATCAAATTTTTTATCTAAATCTTCGGCGGTCAAAATAACATAAATTTTTTGGTTGGACGGACTTAATTTGGGTTCTTTACACGCAAAAAGTTCGTTTAAAATAGCAACCTGCTCACTTGCTTTCAGTTGACTGCCACTTTTGATCGCCATCCCTTTTGCCAGGGAACGTGCCATCAAATCTGTTTTTTCAAATCCACTATTGGGGACCTGGTTCTCAAAATTGGATAAAAGCTCTGTCATCAACTGTTCCACTTCACTTTCTGCGATGCTTGTCGGGATTCCAGTGATGTGGATTTCATCTTTTTCCTTTTCCTCAAATAAAAAACCTGTTTGAAGAAGGGAATCGCTCATCCTTTCTAAAAGTTCGAGATCGGGCTTTGAAAAAGTCAATTTTAAAGGAAATAACAATTGCTGACTCAAGGCCGGTTCATCAGTAATATTTTTTAAAAGGCGTTCATAGAGAATCCTGAAGTGCGCCCGGTTTTGATTGATCGCCAGCATTCCAGTTTTAATCGAGCTGATAATGTATTTTCTGTGCAATTGGAAGGTTTTCGGACCATCCCCCATTTCCTCCTGTGAAGAAAAAAGTTTACCGGAAACCTGTTCACTTTCAATTTCAAAATTTTCAGAAGAATGCTCCTTTCGCTCCAGATCGGCATAAAGCTCTTTCCAATCGCCGGGATTTGACTGTTTTTGCCTGAATTCGGGTTGTGCCAGACCGGCATTTCCCCTGCTTTCTTTTTCAAAGGGGTTGAAGTTGCGGTCCACATCAATTTTTGGGGTTTGCGCAGGTTTGTGTTCCAGGTCATAAGGGGTGTCCAGCCCAGAATCTTTTTGAAAATCCAGAACCGGCGAGATATTGAATTGCCCAAGGCTGTGTTTTACCGAACTCCGTAAAATGGAATACAACGCGTGTTCATCATCAAATTTAATCTCTGTTTTTGTGGGATGAATATTGATGTCAATGCGTTTAGGATCGATTTTGAGGCATAAAAAATAGCTGGGATATGCTTTATCTTTCAACAATCCTTCGAAAGAAGATTTTACAGCGTGATTTAAATAATTGCTCTTTATAAACCTATTGTTGACAAAGAAAAACTGCTCGCCTTTCGTGCGTTTGGCAAATTCAGGTTTACCCACAAAGCCTTCGATTTTTGCAATTTCGGTTTCTTCCTGCACCGGGACGAGTTTTTCATTGGTTTTACCACCAAAAATATTAACGATGCGCTGCCTTAAATTTGTCGCCGGCAATTGAAAAAGTTCACTGCTATTGTGGTGAAATGAAAAGCTAACATTGGGATGTGCTAAAGCCACGCGTTGAAATTCATCGATAATGTGGCGCGTTTCCACGGCATCTGATTTTAAAAAATTGCGCCTTGCAGGAATATTAAAAAAAAGGTTTTTGACCTTAAAAGCGGTTCCGCGTGAAGTCACGCAAGCCTCTTGACTTTCAACCTCCCCGCCACTGATTTTCAGCTGTGTGCCCACCTCATCTGCTTCGGGTTTGGTTTTGAGTTCCACTTGTGAAATGGCGGCAATAGAAGCCAGCGCCTCTCCTCGAAAACCTTTTGTTTGTAGTGAAAATAAATCTTTGGCGGTTTTAATTTTAGAAGTTGCGTGACGCTCAAAACTCAAACGTGCATCGGTAACCGACATCCCGCTCCCGTTATCGACAACCTGGATCAATGTTTTTCCGGCATCTTTGACCATTAGATGGACCGACGTCGATTGCGCGTCGATGGAATTTTCCAAAAGTTCTTTGACAACAGAAGCCGGACGTTGAATAACTTCGCCAGCAGCAATTTGATTTGCTACATTATCGGGTAATAATTGAATGATATCACTCATTGAGCTAAAGAAAATATAGAGAGGTCAAAATCGATTAGATAAAGAAAAATCAAAACCAAAACTGCGATTATGTAGAGCGTCCGGCGTGTTGCCTTTTGATTTTCGTTATCGCGATAGTCTGCCCAGGCACTTTTGAATTTATTTACAAGCCCTTTTGAACCGTCTATAGTTGTGCGGTGCTCATCAAAGCGCTGCTTCATTTTAAACGGACTGCCTTCCCCTCCATTATCGTAAAAACGGGGACTGTAATCATATTTTTTATTCGATCTGCGTTTGAGAATTCCCATAAAGTTCAAATATAATTAAGATAATCCAAAAACGATACCATGGTAGGGAAGTTTTAGGATTGCTTTTTCAATACCACAGGATAAGGAAGCATTCTTCCTCTTATCAATGCGTTTGCGGTTGGTTTTGGGTCAGGTCCCTGAACAATTCTTCCAGGTTTTTATTTTTTGTGTGCAGCTGCAAAATTTTCAAACCGCTGTCGTGGGCATAATCGAAAACGGCGGGCCGCATATCCTTCTTCGTGTCAAAAGTGAGCTCATATTTAAATCCCTGCGGATTGATAACGTGTTTTACCTTTGCAATGCGTTCCAAAGCAATTTTTTCTACCCTGAAATTAAATTCCACAACAATAATCTGTTCATTCTCCTCACGCAATTCTTCCAAGTTTCGATCGGCCACAACTTCGCCGTTGTTAATGATAATAACACGATCGCAAATAGCTTCAACTTCCCGCATAATATGGGTGGATAAAAAAATGGTTTTTTCCTTTCCAATTGACTTGATGAGCTCCCTGATTTCTGAAAGTTGATTGGGATCGAGGCCAGTTGTTGGCTCGTCTAAAATCAACACCGGCGGATCGTGCAACAGGGTCGCTGCTAGACCCAGGCGTTGTTGATAACCTTTGCTGAGCTGTTCTATTTTTTTATTGGCTTCCGGCAGTAAACCTGTTTGTTTAATGACGGTTTCAATACGCCCCTTTGAGGTGTGGTGAATTTTAGCCTGAAACCTCAAATATTCACGCACATATTGATCGGGATAAAGTGGGTTCTGTTCGGGTAAATAACCAATTTGCCGTTGGACTTTAAGGCGGTCGCTTAAAACAGAATTTCCCTGAATTTCAGCCTCCCCCATTGAAGGCCTGATATAACCGGTTAAAATTTTCATCAGTGTGGATTTCCCAGCTCCGTTTGGCCCGAGGAACCCAATTATTTCTCCATTCCCGACTTCAAATGAAACTTTATTTAAAGCTTTTTGACGGCCATAATATTTTGAAATATTTCTAGCGGTAATACTCATAATTCAAATTTTGGGGTAACTCCACTTAAAATTCAGTTGGAATTTTTAAGCTTTTATTTCTTCAAAAACAATTGATCTAAAGAAAAACGACCGGCGCCGGTATAGAAAAGCATTAGATATCCCGCGAGATAAAGCAGTGGTGTTTCTTGACCGGAAATTCCTTCTGGAGCCATCACAATTGAAGCCGCAATGACCATCGTCACAATCAAAGGAATGACGGCCAAACGCGTTCCGAGACCAATAATCACCAAAATTGAACAAATAAATTCTGCAAATGTAGCGAGTGCTAAACTCGCTGTGACCCCAATGCCCACCGGATCCATATTAAACTGACTCGGTTCGTCACCAAAAAGCATTATCAATTTATCGGTGCCGTGCACCAGCAGCATCAGTGATGAAATCGCAATGCGAAAAAACAAAATTGCAAAATCAGTTCGTTCTAAACTCAATAAAGTCTTATAATTTCCACTCATAATAAAATGTTTTTCGATGGGTGAATTTACTTATTTTTTAGAACATCACGCGCCTCCTTAAGACTTTCTTGCGTCATTTCCTTAATATCCTGCATTTTACGCTTTTCATCTTTTATGGCGGGCAGCTTTTTCTTCAACTGTTTTTCAGATAATTTTTTCTCATCCAGTGCATTTGGAAACGACTTGCCAAATTCTTGCATCCAAGTCATCATTTTATCGTGGGATTTTTCAAGGTTAGCTATCAATTTTTCTTTTTTCCCTTGATCTATTCCCTCTCTATCCTTGAGTTTTTGGATATTTTTATTGATCGGCCCCATCTTGGTCATCAAGCTGTCGTGCATCACCAAAACTTCATCCATAGTTGTTTTATATTCGGCTTGTTTATCTGAGATCTTTTCTTGACAGGCCGTAAAACAGAAAGCCACAAAAAGGAAGGTCATAAACTTTTGAGCGTTTTTCATAGTACAAGGTTTTAATTTAATAGTCAATTTTATTGCTTTTCGTTTTCCAGTGCTCAAAAACAGCGAGGTGATCGCGTTCATCGAGTTGTGTAAATGGAATTTTCTGTTCGCCTTTTGTTTTTTCCAGTTCTTCGTAAATAAAAGAATCATCAAACCCGGCATCGGCGGCGTCTTTATGGGTGAAGGCATAAAAAACTTTATCTAAGCGCGCCCAATAAATCGCCCCAAAACACATCGGGCAAGGTTCACAGGATGAATAAAGTATGCAATCTTGAAGTGAAAAATCGTTTTTGTGTTTACAGGCTTTTCTAATCGCCCGGATTTCAGCGTGGCCAGTGGGGTCGTTTGTTGAAGAAACGGCATTGCTGGCTTCGGCAATAATTTCACCATTTTCAACGATAAGCGCACCAAAAGGCCCGCCTTTATTTTTATTCATCCCCTGCTCTGCCAGTTCAAGCGCATGGCGGATAAATTTTTGATGTTGATTTTTTTCCATGGCACAAAAATACTGTTTTTGGTTGAAAAGGGATTTTGGTTTGAGGTTAATTTTGATTTTGAGTCTAAGCCCAAGAAAGCACTGTGATTATAAGGAACAAAAACGAAATTGCAAATGTACTGATAGCCACTTTTTTCAATTCGGGATCAAAATTTTGAGGTTTTTTAATGCGGCTTACTTTTCTGAGGTGAAGGAATAAAATTAAAAAAGGAAGCAAACTGAAATACTGCCACGAAAGGTTTTCAAGCCAAAGAAAAAGCAGGAGCGAAGCAAAGGCGGCAATAATCAAACTGAAGTGATAAAACTTTACTCGTTTTTCGCCCAAACGCACGGCCAAGGTGATTTTTCCTGAATTGCGGTCGCTCAGGCGATCGCGCATATTGTTGAGATTGAGCACGGCGGCACTCAAGAAACCAACACAAAAAGCCAGTAAAAAAGAGCTGGCGTTCAATTCTTTGGTAAATAAAAACGCAGAACCCACAACGCCGAGCAGACCAAAAAAGAGAAAGACAAAAATATCGCCCAGCCCGCGGTAACCATAAGCATTTTTTCCCACGGTATAAGTAATCGCAGCAACAATGGCCAAAATTCCAAGTCCAAAAAACAGGAAAGCAAAAATCAGTTCATCGGCCTGAAAAACGTGAACAATCAACAGAACCGCAAGGATCAACGTAATGATCGAGGTAATATAAATGCCGAGTTTCAATTCTTTATCAGAAATAATACCGCTTTGAATCGCGCGCTGCGGTCCCAAACGCTCGTGGTTATCAGTACCCTTGACGCCATCGCCATAATCATTTGCAAAATTTGACAGGATCTGCAAACCGAGTGTTGTGGCGAGTGCCAGTGAAAAAATTGTCCAGTCAAATTCCCCGTTCAAAGCGCCAAAAGCAGTTCCCATCAAAATCCCCGAAATGGATAAAGGCAAAGTGCGCAGCCGGGCCGCAGAAATCCAGGTTTTCAATTTCTCCATTAATCGATGATTTTATAAAGCAGGTCTTTCAGCAAATCCGGTTGCCGCACAGAAGAAACGCCAACGCCCTTACTTTTCACATCGGCTTCGCGCAAAATTTGAACCACCTCACTCACTTTTTTCATTGGAAGGTTTGACGCGGCGATGCGATAATCGTCAAGAAAAAATGGACTGATGCCCAAAGCATTTGCAGCCTGGTATTTTGATTTATCTTGAAGGCTGTGATAAATCAAGAGCTTTGAGAAAAATGAAAATAAAATGGGAACGGTTTTAAAAATGGGATTGTCTTTTGGGTTTTGCGAAAAGTAATTGATAATCCGATAAGCTTTTTCCGGTTGTCGCTGTGCCAGGGCTTTTTGAAGTTCAAAATTATTAAAGTCCTTGCTAATACCGATATTGCGCTCAATGTGATCAGGGGTTATGGTCCTTTCACCAGAAAGCAACATTGTCAATTTTTTAAGCTCGTTGTCAATCCGACCCAGATCGCTGCCGAGAAATTCTTCCATTAATTTTGCCGCTTTGGGCTCAA
>Ga0307976_1000503_pt1 | contig 22032 bp, 38 predicted proteins | sample OrgLakmetagen919_FD_201836 | JGI IMG/M metagenome (GOLD analysis project Ga0307976, IMG submission 201836) | Saline water microbial communities from Organic Lake, Antarctica - #919 | ecosystem: Environmental > Aquatic > Non-marine Saline and Alkaline > Saline | place: Antarctica: Organic Lake... | reverse complement strand
TACCACAATGACGGATATGTGATAGTGTTAAAAAATAAATGGTTGCTTCCTTTAGCAATATCTTCTGAAAAGATACGGTTGTTTAAATGGTGGGTAACGGCTATTGTATGAATAGTAGCCGTAAAAAGCGAGAAAAATTGAATTATAAACTAAATTAATTAATACACAATAGCCTTTAAAAAGACCACATAACAGGCTATTATTTATACAAATTATTATGGAAGTAGAAAAGCAATGGATAGTTAATGCTTATGAATTATTATTACTTTTAAAAGATGGAACTTATAGAATTGGTAAAAGCTCTAATCTTTACGGATTTGACTTAATAGATAAAGAAAAGGCGTTGGCTCTTATTAATGCCACATAACGTACTTATGTATGGTGTGTAGCGTTTAAAAAGCAGAAAGTTTCAGTTAAGAACTAAAGTAATAATTATTAATTTTTTTGTGGTGGCAAATTGCTGACGCAGGAAGCAAAACAGAGTAAAAATGAGATATATTATATATGATTTTATAAATAACAAAACAATAGGAACAAATCTAAAAGAAAATGATGTGTTGAAGTTTCTAAAGAATAAAAAAGCAAGCTTAAATATTAAGCACATTAAAGAATATATTAGAGATAAAACTTCATTTAATAAGCAATATGTTTTTTTAGACTACGATAAACCTAAAAGTGAATATGATTTAAACGATGTCCCTTCTGCTTATATGCAAAAATGTAAAGAAGAATATATCAATGAAATTAAAAAAATAATACCCAAAAGAACAGCAATACATCAATTAGATGAATTTGGGAATATTTTACAAACTTTTTTATCCTATGAAAATGCGTCTTTAAAAACAGGTTATACTTCTGAAAAAATAAGAGTAGATATACATAGGACTTTTGAAAAACCAAGTAATCCTGAATTTTGCAAACACCAAGACTATAAAGAAGTTTTGAGTAAGTTTTTTTAAAAGCGGTGGCAAAAAATAATTGTTACTAACGCTAAGTATAACAAACGAAAAATTTACGATATGAAACCACAAGACTTTATTGGAAAGAAAGCGACTTACTTTGAATATGGCACTCAAATATTTGGAGAGAACGAAAAAGGAGAACTACAAATGATATTAGATGTAAGAGGTTGGGGAGCAATCCAAAACTTATTTAAAGGTAATGCACAAAAAGCATCGGATTTTCAAGATGAATTGGGAGCGTGGTTTGTTGATGCGATCAATGAAAAATTGGAACGAGAAACTAAGTAAATTTTATGGATTGTATGAAATTACTTAAATTTAGAAAAAAAGAAATTGTTGATAAAAAAGTTTTTAAAATAAACTTAGGCGATGGTATTGAAATTCTTACTTGTGAGGAATTGCGGTACAGATTTGATAATCTAACCAAAAAAGAGCAGGATTATTTAAACAAAAACGCTAGAAAATGCACCAATATTACTGAGATAAATCTTGACATTAGCAATGTAACCAGCTGCAAGGATGTGTTTAATGCACCCTAACCCAGATAAGATAAAAGAAATATACACAAGACTAAACAACTAAAGACATGGAAGAGATAGAACAACTACTAGCAAAACTAAAGCGAGACCAAAACGCTTTACATACAGAATTTAAACACAAAATAACATTAATCTATACTGGCAATCAAAAAAAGTTCAAAGATGATACTTTTAGAGAGCTTGAAGACATTATAAGCTCGGTATTCAGTCTAACTTATATGTTCAAAAAAAGCAGAGAGCAACACTATGTAAGGGCTAGATCAGTATTTGATTATATACTTATAAGAAATGTAGGTTTTTCATGTAACGAAGTAGGTGCAGAAACAAGCAGGCATAGGACAACTATAATGAACTCATTATTTATCTTTGACTCATACATGAGAGAGAGAGAGTTTAAGAACAACTATGAAAAGGTAATGACTTTATTTGAAGAATATAAGAGTAGAAACTAACGGAATGAATAAGAATAGTAGCGATTAAAAACACAGAATTATGAAAATTATACATTACTTATATTGGGCGAAAAACTTAGTTAATATGCTATGGTGGAAGCTATTATTTTTATTTGGTGTTAGGCGTAGTGCGTTGCCTATACCTGAAGGAATGTACTGTTATAGCCCTGATATAGAAAAGAACAAAGCAAAGAAAGACTTTAGTACATATTATATAAACCATTGCAAATATTACAAAACTTTAGGGCGTAGATATAATGGATGTAGTTACTTAGGAATAATTACTGATGATATGACCTTTGGTGACCAATGTAAAATGTGTGGCGAGAATTATGGTGATGAAGACGAATAGTATTACGCCTAACGTTTGGTATATGATTTCGGTTGTTTTTCACAACTGAATTATATACGGTGTTATGTACTGGTACGGTGATTTACCACAAAAATTGATTAAATGAACGAAACTAATAATTTTTAAAAATGAGCGATAGTAAATATACTTTTGAAAAAAGTAAAATAATACAAGGTGATTGCCTTGAAAAGATGAAACTAATACCTGATGGTAGTATTGATTTGGTGGTAACAGACCCTCCGTACGAAATTGAGAATATGAAGCCATACTTTGATGAAATGTTGAGATGTTTAAAAAAAGATGGTTCTATATATGTATTTGGTAATAAAAATATGATTGCCGAACATTGGTTTTCACAAATGAAAATTGATAAGAAAGAATTGTTAGTGTGGCATTATAAAAACTCACCCAAACCAAAAGGTAGATGGAGAATGAGTATGCAACCTATTATTTATGGATATAGACCAAATTCATATTTTAATGAAGATGCTGTTAGAGTTGAATACAAAGAAAGCACCAAAAAGTTAAACGGTAGGATTAGACCGAGTAGTGGTAGAATGGATAAATGTAGTGCTTACGACACAAGTAAAGGGGCTTTACCGAGAGATGTAATTGAAAGACCTGCATTGCTTGGACATTTAGCAAAAGAAAGAGTTGGACACCGTGACCAAAAACCAAAAAGTATTGTGACTGATTTGATATTGGCAAGTAGTAAAGAGGGTGATTTAATACTTGACTGCTTTGGTGGTAGCGGAACTACTTTTGAATGTTCTATTGAAAATAACCGAGATTGTATAACTATTGAGGAAGGTGATATTAATTACAATATGATAAAAGAAAGGGTGGGAAAGATTTTTGAAGATTATGAAGTAATTGAAAAAAGGGAATACAGCTCAGGTTTTAAGGCTTGCTTTAATTGGCTTAAAATAAAGCAAATGAAAAGTAAAGGCAATTAAACCCAACGAATTGTATAAGATACGTTGCTTTTCGCAATGCATTATAGCACGTGTTGTACACTGTATGGCGGTTAAATAGAAATGAACTTTAAAATGAAAAACGAAATGAGTAATAATATTTTTTTGAGCGGTGGCAAATGCCCCAAAGGGCAAATTACATACAGTTATGAAACCATTAGGGAATAAGAATTACGGAAGCATACCACATTTATCTAATAGTAAATTAGATTCTGGTGACCATTTTGTAAACCATGGACAAGAAAGGATATTGACCGAAAAGAAACGAGATAAGCAAGATGAAATATTTGTGTTTGAAAAATATGATGGATCAAATGTTGGAATTGGTAAAATAGATAATAAAATAATTGCTGTAACTCGAAGCGGTTATGTGGCAAATACAAGCCCTTATAAACAACATCATTTATTTAGTGATTGGGTTTATAAAAATATAATGACTTGGATGGACTTATTGAAAAATGGTGAAAGAATTACAGGTGAGTGGTTAGCACAAGCACACGGAATTAAATATAATATTCACGAAAAGTTACAACCTATTGTTTTCTTTGACCACTTTAACGAAAATAACAAAAGAAGTAATTTTGATGTATTAGATAATTTTTATAAAAAATACGAAATACAATTACCAAGGCTTTTACATAGAGGTGATGCAAAAAGTGTTGAAGATTTAAAAACTGAACTTAATAAAAAAACCTACGGAATAACACCTGAAGGAAAACCCGAAGGAATGGTTTATAGAGTTGAACGAAAAGGCAAAGTAGATTTTCTTGCTAAATGGGTAAGAAGTGATTTTGAAGCAGGTAAATATATTATTGATAAAGAGGAACACGAATTGATTTGGAACACGCAAACTAGCTAAAAAAGGAAGGAAAAAAAGAGTGTATTATGGACAAATACAAAAAGACCTTTGAATTAAGCACAAACTAAGCACTTGCAGGTAACGTAATGCGTGTATGAGTAGTGCGTGGAATAATAAAATACCTTGAAGAAATTAAAAAACATCAAATGCAAACAGTACAGTTGGCAAGAAGTACAGAAGTTTACAAACTTGCAGATAAAGCACTTGCCAAAGCATTACTTATACACGGTGTTGTAAAATCGTTTTATTGCCAATGCGATGAGCCTTATGAACAGATATTGCCACATAGCAACACACCCTACTGTGGGGAATGTTCAAAAAACATTAAGCAATAATATGTTTTACAACAACGGATATGAATAACAAAACAAAACAGTAATACAAATAATAACATTTTGATCCGTGTATAGCTTTGTAAGCTCTAACATCAAATTTGCAGAAACAAAAAACCCTCGTTATTGATTTAACGGGGGTTTATTTTTTCACTAGCAGATAAACTATTAGTTTACTTCAGACATTATAGTTATAGGTAAATAGCTTAAATTATCACTCTTAGAATCGTTAGGTCGAGCTTCAAGTGCTATCGTTTGGTTCTCACTAATGAGTACCTCAAAGAAGCTTACTACTTTTAAGCGTAAGAGGAATTGAGGTACAAATATACTAGAGTTGGGGCGTCAACTCATGGAAGTCAACGTAGGCCATTAGGCCAAGCGTTTTCCAAGAATCTCATGCCTAAAGGCAAATGAGATAGTAATTAAAAACTTCGTAAAACAATACACTTTAACACAAAATTTAAAACCCCCTCCACAACAAAGCAAAGGGGGTAAAACAAACATAAACACTTAACTAGATGCGATTCTATCAACTCTATTTAAAAGTGGTGTATTTACCTTTAATAATGTTTACAAGCTGTACTTTACCGTTAGAATAGCCTAATCCTAATCCATGCATCCAATTACTTAAACCGTTATTGTATCCTAATCTTAGTTTTGTTAAAGTCCCTACCGATACGTGACCGTCTTCCTTGTGTGGATGATGTCCGTGAGCAGTGACGTTTTTGGTGTTAAGGTTTTTAAATTGGGTGTGTGAACCTCTACTTCCACTACTCCCTACATGACCGTGCAAAGCTAACTCCCAATCTAAAACTCTGTAACTGTCATTAATGCCTAAAGTTCTAACTTCTCCTTGAAATTTTTCGTCTATAAGGAAAGGAACCAAACCTTTATGAGCCTTACCTTCAGCTAAAATAGAGCCGTATTTGAAATACTCAAATTTATTATAATCTTTACGCCAGTCGGTTTGTTTTAACCATCTGTCAAGCATATCTTCGTGGTTTCCTCTAGTTATGACAAGATTGTACTTTTTATTTTCTTCTAACCAATCGTACATATATTGTAACTCCGCTTCTAGATTCAAAGAGCCTTCTTTTTCTTTTTGTAGCATAATAAAAGGGTCTCTCCTATCGTGGTGAGATACAGTAGATGCATCAAATATATCGTGTATAATCGTAGTAGAGGGTTTCATTATATCTAAAAGCGAAGTAGCTGTATGCAAAGCTTCCTCGTCCTCTTGTGTCAAGTGCAAGTCGCCAAGAACAGCAAACTCTGCACCATCTTCGTTGTCAAACACCTCTCCATCACAAACTTTATAAAATAAGTCATAAAAGTTACCATTGTTGTCAGCTTCTATATGGCGTATATGGAAGTCATCCCCGTCTAACTCAACCATCACAGCACCAATGATATGATGAAAAACCCCTTTAGCTCCAGCTTTAGAGTCAGTATAGTTTTCTATAGTACAAGCACCTGTACTCACTAACAGTTTATTGGGGTATCCGTCTAAAACAGGCAAACTCTTTAAATGTTGTCTAGGATGACCTACAACACAAGTTTCAAGGTCAGAAATACCGTTTAGACCCGATAGAGGTGTGGCAGCAGTAGGAGATATTTTAACATCCGATAATAATTGTAAATGAGGATGAATATTGTGTCTGTTGGCATCTAAGTAAGGCATAACGTCATCAACCCACTCTTCGTGTTTTGCATCTGTAAATACTGATGTAGGGTTCTTGTATCTACCTGCCTGTATGTGTAGACCAGCTTTATGAAAGTCTGCATAAGCTAATAGGTTGCTAAAGAACTCTTCGTTTACAGGAGTTCCGTTTTGAGCCCATGTAATGATAAACTTTTTTCTCCGTTTGTCAAACTTTTTCTTTTGTGCCTTTTTGAATGTGGCAGTGTCTTCAATAACTTTCACATTTTTAGTTACACCCATTTTTTGCATTTTACTACGGAAAGCTCTTCCAACTGTGTCATTAAACATAATATTAAACTTTTCACACATTTGTCTAGTTGCAGGAGTAACTTGTATGCCTTTATCTTTCACTAACCACTTTACGTAATCTACCTGTTCGTCGGTATACCTTTTTATCATATTGTTTGTTTTACGGTATCAAATATACCATTGTTTACTTTATTATACAAATTTATTAAATTTTTACACCCTCTTGTAAGTTCCAAATTACCATTTCACAGTTAAATAGGTCTTTTTCATAACTCATATTTTTCAAATATTATTTCTTTAAGTGTCTGTTCAGAGCCTTCAATATGCTCCATAACCATTTCAGTTACGTCCTCGCCACTTAATAGTTCTACTTTATCTATCTCTACTTCCGCAGAATAACCTGGATACATATAATCACCTTTTTCGGCAGGAGTATAACCCGCCTCGATAACTAAATTCTTACCGTAACACTCTACTTGGAAAACTTTATTTCTCATTTTTTAATTGTTTTAATAGTTTGATTAACTGTTCCAATCTGGAAGCATGTTTAACAATAATAGAATCCCCACATTCCAAAATAGAAACCGTAAGGTTAGCATCACTTTCTATATCATTAGACGAACTAATAAGAGTCAGATACTCTCCAATTTTTTTAGTGTAAAAATAGAAAGGTCTATCGCATGCAGATTCTTCTATCGAAACGTCTTTCCTGCTAAACCCTAAATATTGAAGCACTTCTTCGTCAATGTAGAATCTGAACTGTTTTGAATCTTCTGTAATGTTCATGTATTTTGCGACTTTAAAAATTCCTCTAATTCTTGTTTATTGATTTTGTCAAAACCTTCTAAAAGTCTAACCATGAGGTCGTACCCAACAATATCTATCTTGTCAATTTGTCTAACTAATTCTAATTCTAAATAATCTCTACCCATAGTTTTTTCTAATTATTTTAAGGTGTTCCTCTAACTCTTTTATTTCTTGTTCTATTTGCTCTTCTTTAGATTTTATTTTAGCTCCGTTATCACCTCTATATACATTCCATCCTTTCTGTTTTTCTTCTTCGGTAAACATAATATCCATAAAAGAGAAGCTGTTAAAGTCTCTATATAACTCAAAAAACTTAGGCCCATTTGCCACCCAGAAGTTAAAAATGTATTGATTATCTATCTCAATAACTAAGTTAGTAGTATCCATTTTCTTTATAACGTAGTCCCCCTCTAAAATTTTTTGTTTAAAATAATCTTGTATTTCTTTTATCTTATCGTCCATTACATTTTGTTTTGGGCAAATATACGTAATAACTAGGTAACTACGCAAAACTTTTTAAAAACTTTAACAATAAAAAACCCCCACAAATTAATGTGAGGGTTAGTTGGTTTTAGTTTTTTGTTGTTTTACTCTACTAAAATCTTCCTAGAGGGTTCCGAATCTTTTCTTGGTAGTTTTACAATAAGTATACCTGCGTCATACTCCGCAGTTATGTTTTTGAGTTCTACTTGATTGGTTAACTTAAATCTGTCTTCGTAGCCTCCTACTGAAACCACAAGATTACTACCTTGTAGTTCGATAGTGAAGTCTTCTTTCTTTTTCCCAGGCGAAACGATGTTCACAGTTTGTACTCCGTCAACGGTTTCGCTGTAAGTGTAAAAGTAATATTTTTCTAAATCTTTAAACATAGTTTTATCTTTTTTTTGTTTGGTTACATTTAACCAAATGCCATGCCTAAACAATAGTATGACATTCTGTCAAAAATTCTATTGGTAAGGAAGCATTGGAACTTTATAGTGTCTGTAACTATCGTAGTTTTCTAACCTGACAGCATCTAAAGGAAGGCCGTCCCAAAATGCTTTGTAGTTCTTAATATCGCCAAATAGATAATCAGAAAAAACTAGGTTCTCCAACTTATGAATGTGTTTAGGTTTATTTAAAATTACATCTCGTGCATCGTCTATACTGTTACCATATAAATGTACATTATGTAAGTCTCCTGTAAGAGATAGCATTTTATGACCTGTAACAACCTCTAAAACCTTACCCAAATAGAAATAATACATTATATTCATAGGTAGCCCTAAAAACACATCAGAACTCCTCATAACCCAACTTAAATGGAAACCATAGCCTGTTTTACTACCGTACTCTACTTTCTCCATATCTACATTAAAGCCGTAGTGACATGGGGCGAGAGTCATTTGCTTTCTTTCCCTAGGATTCCAAATGTTAACCACAATGGAGCTATCCATAGGTCTTTCAATCATTTTACGCATAATATCCTCCATCTGGTCAAAAGTGCCACCAAACTTCCTATATTGATAAGAGTACACCTTGCCCATATCAAATAGTTCAAAATCTATATCACTGTGGTTATCTTTTATATCTTCAATAGGGATACCAGTTTTGTAACCCCTGAAATTATACCAATCCTTAGTCCAGAAGTTCACACCTGCTTCCCAATACTTTCTTATGTCTGTTTCACCTCGCATGAAAAGGGAAAGCTCTTTCATAGCCATCATAGGAAACGACTTCTTAAGGGAAATCGCAGGAACAGTATCAATGGGAACTTGAAACTGATATTTAGGCACATTGAGTCTTCTAACATTAACCCTATTAGGATCGTTATGGAATTTACCTGTTTTTAAAATGTATCTTAATAAATCTCTGTATTGTACGTCTACTGTCATTTAGTCTTTGTTTTTTAGTTCGATGTGTATTTTGTTGTTGTGTCTAAGTGATGTTTTCCAATTCTTACCCGAAATCAAACCTTTTGATTTTCTACGTATGGAGCTGAATCCAAATAAGCAAAACCCCAACCACCTTTTACACCTTCTTTTCTCAATCTTTCTTTAGCCCATTTTTCCCATGCATCATGTTGCTCTTGAGTAACAGGGTATAGCTTAAACCAATCAGGAGATTTAGCCTCTTTTGGGTGGTTGTTAACTACTTCCTTAGAGTTGGTATTATAGTACTCTTCTAGCCACCAATCTCTAAGCTCTTCTATTGTTGTTTCTTTTTTCATAATTTAAATAAATATATGTATATGAAATAATTGATATGTTATAATTTTCCCCAACCAAAGTATAAGTGACCGTTATCACTTACATTGCTGTTTGGTTTTAGTTTCCGCATAAGCTAATTCTATAACCTTTTTCAAGTAGTTTTCTACTAACTGCTTTGCTTTTTCTTTTGGTGTCATAGTGAACTTTGGATTATATTTTGTTTGTGATACAAATATACAAAAAACAAACAGATAAATAAATAAACTATGTGTTAAAGTTCATATTGTTATTAGTCAGTTAGACTACTAGAGCTTAGTAGAATTCAAATCTGTTAACATAGTGTAAACCTTTGGTGCTTTCTCTGTTACTCAACTTCTGCACATCTAAAACAGCCTTTAGAGCCTCAAGCTCCTTAAAATGAATAAGTTCATGCGTATAAGTACTATCTTTTGTGTTAATAATAACAAAGTCGTGTATGCTATTAACTACATTAGCATTTTTAAATATTCTGTATGTCATGTCTTAAGGTATGAAAATGTTTGTTGGGTTGTTTTTCTGAACGTCAATTAACGTGTACTTTTCTTTAAACTTACTTAAATTGAAAGGCTTTACTATGAGGTGGGAACCGCTTTTGCTAGGTATTCTATCTATAATTTTATCACCATGAGGGACTATATCATTAACAAAGCGTCCTAAGTCTCGAACGTAGTCTGGATCATTCTGTTCTTCTCCATCTAAATCTATTATCCACTTCTTATTCTTATCATGCGAAAATTTACCACAAGCAGAAGTGTAAGTTTTGTAAACTTTATCATAATTCTCATTGATAAGGTTATCTGTCACTAATTTTAAATTCTGTAAAGCTGTCTTTTTAAAAGACCTTTTATTTAGATTAATTCCTGCACGAGCATTGAACACATTACACAATTCAATAACTTCGGGTTTTATAAACTCCAAGTAATCTAAACTCTTGACAAAGTAAGCCTTGATTAACCTACTGTTATTATTAGTACCATTTACTTTTACACCTTCTTTAGCGTCCTTTTTTCTTTGGATGACGCTTAGAAAGTAGAATTCATCACTGTTGTTCCACTCTAATAACTTATTAATTTGCTTAAAATTATCTACCATAACTAAATTTGTTTTTTCAAATATACAAATAAAAAGTGTCTATGAAAGATGTTTTAACAAAAGGTTATTATTTTAATAACAATTCTCTAGCTTCTTTCATTTTTACAATTTTTAGTTTTAATTAATCGTAATAATCACACCCTCATCTGTCAAAAAACATTAAAACGATTTTACGACACGGTACGAACGTTAAGGATTACTTTCTGAATACAACCCTATATTAATGAACATCTCCATATGAATCTGCATATTCAGCAGAAGCTCCAAATTCCACCCCATAATTAAAGATCTTATTTACTTTCCTAACACATTCAGCTAAATCTTTATCAAATTTATTTTTAGCTTCCTCTGTTTTATCTATGTATAAGCTTGCTTCATCATGTACATTCATAATAGGCTTATACCCCTTTTTCATAAGAAAGTACAAAAGGGAAAAATGTATTTTGCTACCAAAATTCTGGTTACAAGCCGAAAATTTAATGTGGTTAGAAGATAAGTATAGCCACATGTTAGTAAAAGGATTAAATACCCACTCTAAACCCCTAACAGTTTTAACTTGCAAAGAGTTTGTAAAAATTTTTACAGCTTTGTTTTTTGACCAGTACGCTGCGTGTAACTTTTCTCCCTCTTTTAAGCTTATGTCTGCTGTTTCTGCTATTTTTTTAGCGGATGCGGAGTAAGTAGCAGCATAATTAGTTGTCTTCGCAGAGCTTCTTATCTTATTCAACTTTTGAAATAGCTTAGACATCTCCTCTTCTGGAATGTCCTCAAAAAACTGAGGGACTTTACCCTCTTTACCTTTTTTATACCACTTAAAGAATTCAGCCTCTTCCTCAGACAACATCCCAGACTCTATTCCAATAGATAAATGTGGGTCATAAGAAGGGTCAGACATTTCTTTTACATACTCAGGGTCTATATCAATAATACAACTCCTCTTAGTCCTATCTTCTAAAGAGTCCAAATCATAGTTTACGAAGTACTTATCTTCAGGGGCAATTAGAACCTTTCTTACAAGTTCACCATAGTCTGAGTCATTACTAGGTAAGTTTACTATAGGTTTAGTATGCTTTACACGCCATGTCTTTGCAATAGAATTAAATCTGGAAGTTACATACCCATCTTCTGTCATAGTGTCTAAGAAGGCCTTTAGATAGCCTCTACGGTGTTGTGCTACACTCATGCCTTGTAAAGCCTCTAGTTCAGGAAAGCCCTCAAACATGCTAGTTATAGAGATACATAGATTTTTATCATCATCCCTTAATTGAGGAACTTTACCATTAGCTCCATCTTTAAACAGTTTAGGCTTCCATTTTTTACTAAATAAGAAGTCTTTTACCTGCTTCGTTGATGAAGGATTAGGCTCCTCATATTTTATTATATATTCTAGCTCTCCTTCGTAATTTTCCGATACCCCATAGTGCTCTGTTAATTTTAACCATTTTTGACCAGAAACCGTTGGGTCTCCATCTTGTTTATATATTGATTTTGGTTTTTTCTTTTTAGCAGTGATCGCTATCTTAGGCATTATTTTTTTAAGCTCTTCTTCTTTCTTTTTTATAATGCTATCTACATATTCAAGGTTTTCTTTACATAGTTCTACGTGAAGCTTTATCTTATTTTCCTCTTGAGCTCTTATAACTTCCCTTATAAAATTACCTAAATTGATAATACCTTCTAAGCCTTCCCTATTTTCAACATACAACTCTTTTAGATAGGCGTAAAAATCCTCCCAAATTATTTGATTTATAGCAACATCAGCCTCACACCTTTCAACATACTCTTCATAAGTAAGGTTCTCCCAATCTGTCATTTCTACTTTATCGACTCCATTTATCTCTTTAGCCCAAGATTCTAAAGAATGAGAGTTTCTTTTAGGGTATAGGTATTGACTAAGGGTTAAAGTATCTACTATAAAAGCATTGAAATCTATATCAGGATACACCTTTTGAAGAGCAGGTTTATCAAAAGAAATAAAGTTATGTCCAACAATAATGTTATTAGGGTTTTCAAAAACTTTTCTAACGTCTTCTTTATTTGGAGTAGACTTAGTTTTCCACCCTTCAGATGTTAAATATCTCACAGACATTACATGCATCTTAGTAAGCACGCCTAAGAACCCATCAAACTCACAATCCACTATATAAACACTATCTAAATCAATCATAAAACTTCTTAATTTTTTAGTTGTTTAAATGTTGAGACCATTATCGCTATCAATACGATCGAAGAAAAGCTAAGCATCATCAGCGATATTTTTGAGATACCTATCATAAATCCATAGAAGGTTATGCTAGACATTATAGTCGATAAAATTAAACTAAGTATAAAGTTAAATATTTTTTCCATTACTTTCCAATTTTAAGCAAATATATAACAATTAGTTGGTTTGTCTTTTTAATAATGTGTTAAAGTTTTTATTTTTTGGCTCATCTACAATTTTTTAATTTGTAGTTCGCCTGTCTTACAGTACAACTTTATTTTAGACTTATAGCCTTTAGGTTGTAACATTGATTTAAGTTTTTGTACTTTAGTGGTTTCCATAACGAGTTTTTCAATTAATCTTTTAACGGTGTTGGATAACTAGTCCCTTTTGTGAACATTTGAGTAGCGGTTCTTAAATAGTTAGAAGTTCCCTTACTTAAATATTCATTCTCTATGATCCTATCTTGTAGCACATCCCACAACTCTTCTAAACCATAAAACATAGATAAGCCTCCTGCAATAAAACTAGCTGATAATACTTGGTTATGTCCGTTATCATCTATTCGGTCTATCAAAGTTTTTATTAATTTTTCACAACGCCTTTTTTCTTTATTTGTGTGTTCCCCTTTTGCTTCTGGTATGTTCTCTGGTATATCAAAAGTGTCTTCTTTATACCCTTTGAGGTCACTGCCTACAGCATTTTCTCTGAGTAAAGCTTCTTCGTCCCAAGAGTTGAACAGTGGTAAAACGCATCTGCAATTACTATAATCAAAACCTGCAAACTTATCTAGGTGATGCGCTATGCCAAAATAGTAATCTTTATATTCGTCTACATTTTTAGGAGCTTTTTCTAATAAAAAAATAAATTTCGCCCCTGTTTTAGAAGGACTAAGAAAAGCAAATATGCAACTTTGAAACTTATTAAACACATATTCTTTTAAGACTTCTGCATATTTTATTTTATCATATTCTAAAACAACAAAAGGTAAAAATTCTTTTATATTAGCATAATCTCTGTATGAACACCTAACAGAAGGTGTGGTGAAAAATAGGCTATCTTGTTTTAATTTATCTTTAAGTTTTAGATTTCCGTTTATTGCCGCCTGCTCAATATCTTTAAAAGCCTCTCTCATCTTCTCTTTAGGGTTCTTTATAGCATTTACAAACTGCCGTAAAGTTATATCGCCCGCAGGCACAACTGATTTAATCCCTTTGTTGTACCAAGAAAATTTTAAATCCATATAATTGCTCATAATTTTCTTTTAGTGTGTTATAGCAAAGTCTGCTTCTGTTTTCACAAATATAATCAAAAATAAAACCCCTGCAAAGCGCAAGGGTTGAAATTAATAATAGTTTAACATTTAAAATGGGACTTCATCATTGCTATTACTAAAATCTGGTGGGTCAAAGGCTGTAGAAGTATTCCCTTGTGGTAAGTCTTTATATGGATTTTCCTGTGTTTGTTTTGGTTTAGAAAAATCTGGTGGTGCTAATTTAGAGAAGGTATCATCTTTTTTGTTTTCAGACTTCATCCTGTTTAACTGCTCTTCTGTAAGCTCCATTTCTCTTATAAACAAGTTTCGGTAAGGTTGATCTGACTCCCTAGTTTTCAATACAAAGTAGAACATATTACCCGTGGTGTCAAAGGATACCTTGCCTTTACTGTCTTCATCTCCCATATAGTCTTCTAGCCAATCGTACCTTTCTTTGTTTACTTTTAAGAACTGTGATACCCCCATCTTAAATGGGTCCATTATGCCAATAATGTAAGAACTTAAAAATTCAAAATGAGAACTGCCGTATATCATGCTAGCTCTAGGTATCATATCATTATTCTTGTCGGCTATTGTGGAAAAACTAGACCTATTAAACTGAGAAAGTAATATAAAATATACATTCTTAAACTCTTTTCTTAATTGGTTTATATAAGCTGTAAGAGTCTCTAGAGGGTCTTCTGACCTATCAGTTTTCTTTAAAAGTAAAACGTGGTCTAAGCTGATAATTACACCCGCTTTATCTTTGTTTAGTTCGCAAAAGTTTCTTGTCATCTCGTAGAACTCTCTGGTAGTTATGCTTTCTTCACACACAAACCTTCTTTTATCTTGGAGTCCTTTGTAGTACCTTTTTACAATCTCTCTTTCTTCCTTTGTAAATTCCTCTTGCAGAATGTCACTTTTCTTTTTACCTGTTCTTTTGTTTGTGTCTCTAAGTATTCTATTTAAGAACTTCATTTCCAAACTATATTCCAGAGAAACTATTTCAGAGGCTTCAGGATTGACTTTTTCGTCTAATATTAAATCTAAGGTGTCAAACAGCAATTTAGTTTTACCTACACCACTGTTAGCAGCATAGACAATAACGTCTGAAGGTAAAAGACCTTGTATATGACAGTCAATAAAATCTTGACCTGACTTTATTATAGACCTGTCTCCTTTCTGTAAATCTGTTAAGTAAGAAAACGATTCCTTGGCTAAAGACCCTGCATTTTTAATTCTTGAATCTATTTTTATTTCTTCTGACATGTAATTATTTTTCGATTTTTAAACCTTTGTGTTTCCAATAGTTGTTGACATAGTTTTCATTGTCTTGATAATATGACCATAAAGGAGAGTTTTCTAACTGATATTCCCTAGCAAATCTGTCTGGTGGTGTCCATAAAACATTTTCCGCTTTAGAAGATAAAATGCCTCTTGGGTTTTCCTCTTTGAACTCATTAAACTTTATGTTAAAAGGTCTTTTATCATTTACATCTTCTATATAAGTATCGTTAATGAAGCATTCTAATAAGGCAGCTAAATAATTTTTATATATCTGTGTCTCATTACTGAACCAATGTATTCTTCTTTGCAACTCTTTTTGATTACTTTTTACACTTGTAACCCTTTTGCTATATAGTTTTTTAAGCCACTCTGCTATCTTTTCTGCGTCTTCATCAGGTTTACCATAAGAAGTCAAATCTCTTAATAGCTTGTTCCCTTTTTTAGTAAGTCTGTGTTTACTCAGCTCCGAATCTCCTTTCTTGCCTTTTATCGTATTAATATAGCCGTCCTCATAGGCTTTATACAAAAATTCATCAGTTACTACCATAGCAAGTGTGTTGTCTAACTCAGGTTGGTATTTTAACTGTTTCACTATCTGGAAAATTAAAACATCTAGGGGTGATAATCCTTTATTTTCTGCGTATTCAAAATTAAAATATGCCATAATTTTTCTTGATTTTTTAACTAAATGTTAAATACAGCACCACACCTATGAGCCCCAATAGAATACTAAGTATGAAAGGTATGAAATATGTAGAACTATTTGTAGGTAAACCTGTAACTGGATACCCCGTAAGTTCTGAATAAGCTATATAGTCTTCTTCCTTTAGTTTCTTTAAATAGTCCTTATCAATCATTTAAAAATTGTTTTAAATTAGGTTCAAAATAGTTCTCGCTTTTTAGTATCTTTCCAATAGGCCTTGTATTATCCATTTTACCATTCTGACCATTAATAATAGGTTCACTATTTTCATCTAACTTTGACATGTTTGACCTATGAATTTCTGAAAACACATCGTCTATAATATTTTGCATCCCATGAGAGACAATAGAGCCTAACACTATATATAATGAATCTCCAAGTGCATCTGCAATTTCAATCATATCATTATTTTGACATGCTTCTAGGTACTCTTCATTTTCTTCTCGGAGAAGTTTGAACCGTAATTCATAATCTTGCGGGGATATAAAAGAAGGCTTATCATTATAAGTGCTTTTAAATGCCTTTTGAAAATCTTCTAGTTTACTTAATTGTTCTTTCACTCCTTTAGTGTCTGTTAAATTTTTCGGTTTTTCTTTTTTTCGTGTTAAGCTCTCCCACTCATCGTCCGTATACTTATCTCTTAGATTTCCCATTGTCTTTATTTAAATTGTCAAACATTACTTTTTCGTAATTTATAGTTTTACTAGGGCTAACGCCTAGTACTCCATATTGGTTGTAGTTGTAAACCTCTAAAGTGTTCTCGTCTTTTACCTTTATGAACTGTGTGGGTCTTAAATCTCTCATCCCATACTCGTTGTATCTGTAAACTTTAAAACCCCTCTCAGTCTTTTCTATCGACTTGCTAGGTCTCAGCATTTTTAGACCAAATCTGTTATGATTGTAGATTTCTATATCTTGACCAAAGCCAAGCAAAGGTAGTAAAAATATTAAGAAATACTTCATGTTACTTGATTTAATTTACCATTTGTGACATAAATCTTTGGTAGTGCACTTATAATTTGCTCAATGCTAGATAATTTATCTAAGATACCTTGTACGGAATTTTGGGGCTTTACAACTTGCTCTATATAATCTCTTATACACGCACCTATAGTAGGAAAATAAACAGTCTCTGTTACCTCTTTTGGTTCTGTTTTTTCTGTCTTTCTTCTGCCCCCATTTTTAGTTTTCTCTGTGACTTCAACTTCTCTTTCGAAAGTTTTAAGAAGTTTCCAAGCGTAAGTATCTGGTTCAATTGTATAGTTTTCGTCTAGCTTTATCATTTTATTTAAGATTTTACTTTGTTAATCAATTCTTTACATTCATTTATTACTTTTAACATGTTTTCACATATCGTCTCATCGAGCTTACGCCCTTTATGGCAATTCAACTCTAGGACTATGTACTGCAACTTGTTAAGTATTTTCTCTTCCGTTGTTTCTTCCATTCACCGCTTAAATTTTAGATTTTGATAACTCTTTTAATTTTTGTAAACCTTTGACCTGATTGTCAAAAAAACTATTAAAGAATATTAGCCCTGTATTATTCTCGAAAACTTTGGTACAATGAGAAGGACATATTCCATCTTTCTCCCTTATTCCTCTAATTGTGCCAAAAACGTAGACAGTTCCTCCTTTAAATAGCAAGTGTGCTTTCATAATTATGTTTCTTTTACACAAATATACACCAAAGAAAAAGCCCTACAAAATGTAAGGCTTACTTTTAATATAGATTTAACTTTTCAAGATGAACTCTAATAGTTATAAATTTTAAATTTTTCACAATTTTATTTTTTTGAACACAGCCAATAAAATAAATATAAATATTATGGTTATACCATAGATAGGATTATCAATTGAAGATGCTGGTTCTCCTACATCATTACAATGAGGATTTTTTGGTCTTGATTCACACCAGCAAGGTGTAAATGGTGCTTTACATTCATCTTTTATTTTTTCAGGCTTGTTATTAGTGTATTGTTCTAATGCGTCTCCAAATCCTTGTGTAAAATAAACCATTGTATTTTGTATAAACTGTTATTACTGTTCACGGCCATGTCGTTGCCAACTCTTAAATCTCCGTTAGGTAGTATCGTACCGTTAAATTTTTCTTTCAACAACTGCTGATAGAGCTTTGACGAATCAACACAATATATCCTTTTACTTTTTCTCATAATTTTGATCCTTTTTTTCTACGTTCTTTCCTTAAATGAAGCGGTGTAAAAATCCCTATAAGAGCTATACCCATCATCAGTAAAACAACCGAATGACTAAAATTAATACGTGCTAAAGGTATTCCTACCACCAAGTTGAACAATGACACTAAGGTGAGCATTATTCCTATAATTACAATATTTTTCAAATTATCTATTTTAATGACAAATATAACACAACTACTCTATTGAAAAGTAGGGTTTAACAAAATTTTAACTAAAGAATTTAGTATAGGTTGAGTAACACCCGCTAATTTCTTTTGCTATTCTATCCATCTCTTCTAAAGCATACTTCACACGCTCTTTGTTATATTCGATTGGTATTTCAAACTGTTCTTTTGATAGGTTTAATGGTGGCTTTACATGACTTCCTGTTCTACGTATAAAATACACATCTGTTTTGTCTATCTCAAAACCTTGTTGTTCTAGCGCATAAGAATATAATACTACTTGTTTATAATCTTTTGACGCATACTTATCTTCCTTATTTTTACCCCCTGTTTTCATATCTCTCACCCAAGCTTTTTTATCTTCGGCTCTGAAAACATCTATAAAACCAATTATAACATATTCTCCTCTATCAATAAGAATCATTTTTTCGTATTCTGCCCCTTTGGGTCTTAATGCATTTAAATCTACATTATCTTCACCTGTAAAACCCAATGGATTTTCTCCAAATTTTCCTGTTTCAACAGCCTCTCCTAAATACGTACCTAAATGAGCGTAACTTCCTGATGGTATTTCTATGCCAACAAACTTCTTTTTTATTAGATCTTCTCTGTATCCTTGCCAGCTTTCTGACGTGCTGTAAGATAAATAGGGTTTTCCTAAATGAGGTTCACAAAGTTCTTTATTGTCTTCGTAAAACCAACTGTCTTTTGTAAGTGCTGTAGGTAAATTAATTTTATCCATTTATAATGTTTTGATAAATTCGTTTAACTCTTCTTCTATCAGTTTTATTTGCTTTTTGGATGTTTGATCTTTATTTTCAAAATCTGTTCTGACCATAAGGCCTCTAAGAATTGTAAAAATATTCTTTTTATCTTTAGCGGTCACTCTTTCCTTAGATAACACCTCTTTTAATTCTTTTTTGTCCTTGCTAGATATTTCTTTGTTGTCGTAAATCCTCTCAAGTAAAGGTTTCTCTTCTACCCCTTCTTTTAAATCTTCTAAACCGTTGTAAGCCAATATATAGTTTACATTGTTAAAGTCAAAAATAGGTTCCTTTTTAAGCTTTCTTATAATATTAAAAGTTGCGATTGTATCGTATGAGCAGTATCTGCCTATCCTTTCATATTCACTATTATAATAGGCTTTACCTACTTCGTCTCCTACTAAATCAACTTTGCTTATAGGTATCTGTAAAGCAGTACATAAAGCTTGCAGGGAGCTTCCTGGACCTGTTCCTCCCATTCGCCACAATTCATTAGTGCACAGATTCTTTTGTTCCCAAGGTTTGAGATGGAGCGAGTCTAATACAATTGGTATGTCCAAACTGTTTATTACAAACCTTTTACATAAAAAAGGATAATCAAAATATTTAGAAGCATGTCCCGCTAACCGATAATCCGAGCTGACTGCCACCATGTTATTGAGAACTATACCTAAACTTTCAAGAAGTTCTTTTTCATTCTCTCCATAAAATTCTTTACAGGTTAGATTATCATTGTTATCTAAGTATGTTAGGCTTACTGCGCATATTTTAGAAAACTCTGCATAGAGACTAGATCTTTTTTCCCAAAAATCTTTTAACTCTTCTTGCTCGGGTATTTCTCCATCTTGTTTGTTTTTATACTCCCAAGCAGATTGGTAATCGTCACTTAAAGATTCAAATTCTTTTTCTATTCTGACTGTTTCTACGTCTATGCCTACTACTCTGTTTGTAGGTATTGTTTTTAGTAGTTTCATTTTTTACACTTTAAAGTTATTAAAAGCGAACGGCTTTGTTATTGCACTTGTCCTTTGTTTTGTGAACTACCCGCCCACGGCAGATCCGATGGGTTGAGCTTCAAGGGTCAACGCTCCGACTAATGTCGGCAACTTACCTTGATTTTTAAGACTATGTTCCGTAGTCAATATATTTTTTAAAATCGTGTTTAGTGATTGTGAAGCTCTTTTGGTGTCTGCACCGTTACCATTGACTTAGCTCTGCAGTAGCAGATTCGAGTACTTCATACATAATCACAAGGCTTTAGTTTCAACCTACACTACTAATCTACTTTGCTCATCTTTAATTCTTCTAGTGGTACGGCTACACCGCTTTCAATGTTCTTACCGTGTTCTATCATAATCTCGTAGTACAGTCTTAAGAAATATCTTCCTCTATCTGTATAATACGTTTTTGGTTTTCTGTTTTCGAGCGTTGCTTCGATGTCAGCCTGATCGTCTTCATCTTGAATCTCTTCAAAAAACTCTTTACGTTCATCTTTCATAATGTCCATTAAGGACTTCTTCATTTGTGCGAATAGAAAACCGCTAACTTCTACAGCTTGATCTGGTTTGTAACCGAAATCAAATGGGTTTACACTTTCTAAATCTCTTTTTTCTTTTTTCTTACTCATTGGTTTTTAATTTTAAAATTTATTTGTTGATACAAACTTAAGGTTTATTAATTGATTCACCAAACCTTTTAACATAACTTTTATATAGGTCAGTGGTAACCCTGAGCTTTTGTTTTTGATTAATGTTCAGTTTTCAAAAATAGCTTAATTAGGCTTATTTTTTAACGAACTTTATAAATGGCGGGTCAAATACTACTATTTGAAAACTATTATCATCAAAAACCATATTTGTAAAATCACCCACTACATCGGGCTTTACTACAAGCGTCCGCTTCGGATGGCTTTTATCTGGCTTTATTTGGTATGTCTCATTTCTTTTGTCGTGGTACAAAACCCTATTATCGTTTTTATCAAACCAAAAGGCTCTGGTACTACAACAAACATCTAATACTTTTTTTCTTTATTCATTCTATTTAATTTTTAAGTTTAATAATCCGTACTAATGCTAACACTGGTTATAGTGCATTTGCGAAAAGCAAACGACACCATACCCTTAACGTTAGGCTTTAATATTTTTGCCAATCATTGTTATCTAAGTCATAATCTGCCAACATCATACCATTACCTGTTGGGTTGTGACTTTCTATTACGACCTTTGTTTTTTCTACACCTCTTACAATACCTGTGTATCTACCAAAAGGGCTGTCCATATAAACCTTGTCAAAAAGACTAAAGCTAACAAAGTGTATATCACATTGCTTTTTATCGCTTAATTTCTTACCTTTTTCCATTTTATTTAGTTTATTAATTATTCAAAGTTTCTGTTTATTTACACGCAACGTACCATACACGCATTACGTTACCTACAAGTGCTAAGTCAGTAGGTATTAATAATGCTTCTTCTTAAATTCTTCTGCCATTATATCTTTCATATTACCTTTGTAATATCGTGCTGTTTCAGGGTTGCTAATTTCATAACTACCTGAACCGTACTTTGGAATAATTAACCCGAAACTAAGGAAGTCAACACATAAGGAAATATTCTCTTCTCGTATTAAAAACTCTTCTTTAGTTAATCTAAACATTTCATCTACGTTATCACACATCTGAATATATTCATTGTACTTTTCGGTTATGGATTCCATTTTCTCAGGTGTAATACAATCTTTAATGTCAGGGTATTTTTGTATAGCTTCAATTGTTTTTAACCAGTACCCGCCTATACGCTCTCTATCTCTAATTAGTCTATCCATTTCATAAGCTCTAAAATGTTTATCATCTTCCATTTTTTGCTGAAATCTTAATGCAGGAGTATCAGTTTCA
>Ga0307976_1000483_pt1 | contig 22488 bp, 22 predicted proteins | sample OrgLakmetagen919_FD_201836 | JGI IMG/M metagenome (GOLD analysis project Ga0307976, IMG submission 201836) | Saline water microbial communities from Organic Lake, Antarctica - #919 | ecosystem: Environmental > Aquatic > Non-marine Saline and Alkaline > Saline | place: Antarctica: Organic Lake... | reverse complement strand
GGTCATGATTTTTATTCTATTTATTGGTGTAAATATACAACTTATTTATCTGTTATTGAAATGTTTATGCGAATTATTTGCACTTTTTATGAACTATTTTATAGTCGTAAAGTAGAATTAAGCATCTTTTTAGCTTTTTTTACGGCTTCTGCCAAATGGTCCGCATCCTCGCGGGTATTATACATTCCCAGCGAGGCCCTCACTGTGCCGGCAATACCAAAATGCTCCATCACCGGCTGAGCACAGTGGTGGCCGGTCCTTACGGCAATTCCCATCTTATCGATAATCATTCCCATATCATAAGGGTGGATATCTCCTATTAAAAAAGAAATAACACCAGCTTTCGCGGGTGCCTCACCATACATCTTAAACCCATCAATGGTGCTTAAGGCCTCCGTAGTATAGTGCAGCAGCTCTTGTTCATGCCGGCTGATATTTTCGATGCCTGTTTCCTGCATGTAGTCTATTGCTGCGCCATAAGCTACGATATCAGCTACATTGGGTGTGCCAGCCTCAAACTTGTAGGGCAATTCATTAAAAGTCACTCCCTCCAGCGTCACGCTATCGATCATCTCGCCCCCACTCTGATAGGGTGGCAGTTGTTCCAGCCACTTCTTTTTTCCGTAAAGGACGCCTACCCCTGTGGGGCCGTACATCTTATGAGCCGAAAAGCAATAAAAATCGCAATCCAGCTCCCTGACATCCACATTCATGTGAGGCGTAGCCTGTGCCCCGTCGATCATCACCGGAATATTTTTCTCATGCGCTATTGCTGTCATCTCTTTTACAGGATGGATAGTGCCCAGGGCATTGGAAACATGCCCAATAGCTACTAATTTAGTGCGATCATTCAATGCTTCCCTGTAGGCAGCTATATCAAGCACTCCCTGCTCATTGAAAGGAATATATTTTACCTTGGCACCATATTTCTCAGCCATCAACTTCCAGGGCACCAGGTTAGAGTGATGCTCCATAACGGTGGTAATAATTTCATCGCCCTGGCTTATAAAGGTTTCTCCATAAACAGCAGCAATAAAATTAACACTTTCTGTGGTTCCTTTTGTAAAAATAATTTCCTGGCGAAAGGCTGCGTTGATAAGTTCTTTTACCTGATCGCGCGTTTCTTCAAACATGCCGGTAGCCTTTTGGCTCAGGTAATGCACCCCGCGGTGTACATTGCTGTTGTAATTGCGGTAAAAATCGCTGAGCGCATTAATAACAGCTAAGGGCTTTTGCGTGGTAGCCGCATTATCGAGATAAACATAAGGTTTACCATACACCTCCTGATGAAGGATGGGAAAATCGTCTCTTATTTTACGAATATCAATACTCACAGCTGTTCCTTTCTGTTCATGGCTCTTTTATAATTTATCCATATCTATTTCAAAAGTATAAGATTTTTCGGGATGGCTGCAATGTAACACACATTGGTCGCATACCGAAAGCTCACCTCTGAGCCGCTTTTTCACCAGGTCGTCGATGCGCTCTTTCAAGGGCTGCAGCCTGATTTTCTCTATTACGCCGGCGGCGAAAGCATACATCAGCAACAAGCGTGCATCATCTTCATTAATTCCGCGCGTTTTGATGTAGAACATGGCGTTGTCGTCGAGTTGCCCTACCGTGGCGCCGTGACTGCATTTTACATCGTCAGCATAAATCTCCAGGAAAGGTTTTGCATTGATGGTGGCTTTATCGGTAATGGCAATGTTTTTACTATTCTGATACGCCTGCGTCCGCTGAGCATCTTTTCTTACCATGATTTGACCGTTGAATACAGCATGGGCGTGGTCATCGGCAATTCCTTTAAACAATTGGTTGCTGGTACAATCAGCCACAGCATGATCCATAAACACCTCATTATCCACATGCTGCTCCTTGTCAACAAGGTAAAGGCCAAACACATCGGCATTAGCATTTCGCCCGTTAATCTTTACATGAGCTTCATTGCGTATTTTGCCCCCATTCAATGTAATGGCATTGGTAGACATGTTAGAATTTTCCGATATCTCAAAAAAAGCAGCGCTCACCAGCGTAGAGCTATCATTAAGATTTTGCAGCTTATAATGATCGAGGTTCGCCCCTTCATCCAGGAAATACTCTGAAACAACATTGGAGAAACTTACCTGGTGGTTGGTGGAGTCGTCACACTGCACCATACTCATCTTACTGTTTTTCCCCATCACTATCAAATTGCGGTATTGCACGAAACTATAGTTTTCGTCCTGGGTCACATTTACCATTTGTATGGTTTTCTCCACCTTTACATTATCGGGCACATATATAAAAATACCATCCTGAGTAAAGGCAGTATTCAGGGCCACCAGGCCGTTGTACCTATAGTTGGCATAGCGCCCGAAGTGTCGTTCAACCAGCTCAGGATACTCCTGAAAAGCTGCCTTCAGACTTCCTATCACCACGCCGTTATCATATTTCGTCAGCGGTTGCTGCCAGTCTACGAAAAAGCCGTTGAGTTGCTTGTAGAGGGCGGTATCAAAATCGGGCACCTCACACTGAAAGAGTTTTTCGGTGTCCACGCTATCAAATTCAGGCTCCATAGCCACTTTATAGTCGTGCTTCAGATCCTCAATAATATCGGTGCTCCTCCATGCTTCCAGCTTTTGGGTGGGGAAGCCGTGTTCAGAAAAATAAGCTATAGCATCTTCCCTCATCTGATTGATGCGGGGATCGCCGTTGACAAAATGTTGCTTCTGGTTTTTATATAGATCTTGCAGTTCACCTTTTAATTGGGGCTGAACTATCTCTTTTCTTTTTTTCATCATAAGGCATTTTTAAACATTGCAAATCATGAGAAGCTTAAAGTGCTTTTTCATGTGTTTTCAACCACTCATAGCCTTTCTCTTCCAGCTCTATAGCCAGTTCTTTTCCTCCAGATTTTACGATGCGTCCGTCATATATCACATGTACCTTGTCGGGGATAATGTAATCGAGCAGGCGCTGATAGTGCGTAATCAAAATCGTGGCATTATCTTCCCTCCTGAGGGCATTGACGCCATGAGCCACAATTTTCAGCGCATCGATATCAAGGCCGGAATCTGTTTCGTCGAGAATAGAAAGCCTGGGGTCGAGCATAGCCATCTGGAATATTTCATTTTTCTTCTTCTCTCCTCCCGAGAAGCCGGTATTAACACTGCGGTTGGTCATATTCGAATCCACCTCCACCAGCTTTTTCTTGTCATTCATCAGCTTGATGAAATCGGCTGCCGGAAGCTTGTCGAGCCCTTTGTGTTTGCGTATCTCGTTAACGGACGTACGCAGGAAGTTGGTCATGCTCACCCCTGGTATTTCCACAGGATACTGAAACCCCAGGAAAATGCCTTCGCGGGCACGCTCTTCCACAGCCATCTCCAGGAGGTTACGCCCCATATAAGTGATGGACCCCTCTTGCACTTCAAACTCATCTTTTCCGGCAATTACCGAGGCGAGGGTGCTTTTACCCGTGCCGTTGGGCCCCATAATGGCATGCACCTCTCCCGCTTTTACCTCCAGGTTGAGGTTATTTAATATAACCGTATCTTCTATTGAAACCTTTAAATCTTTTATTGTAAGCATAGTATGTATTCTGTTAAATTATCCAACACTTCCTTCTAAACTAATTGACAACAGCTTTTGTGCTTCCACAGCAAACTCCATAGGCAGCTTGTTGAGCACCTCTTTTGCGTATCCGTTGACGATAAGGCTGATGGCACTCTCTTCGTCAATTCCACGCTGTTGCAGATAAAACAACTGGTCTTCCGATATCTTCGATGTTGTAGCCTCGTGCTCTACGATAGAAGACTTATTGTATGTTTTAATGTAGGGGAACGTATGTGCCCCGCATTTGTCGCCCAGCAACATCGAGTCGCACTGCGAGAAATTCCTGGAATTGGTGGCTTTGGGCGTCATTTTCACCAGCCCGCGATAGCTGTTGTTACTGTATCCGGCGGAGATTCCCTTGGAGATTATAGTGCTCTTGGTATTGCGGCCTATATGAATCATTTTGGAGCCGGTATCGGCCTGCTGAAAATTGTTGGTTACCGCAACGGAATAGAACTCCCCCTGGGAGTTGTCGCCCAGCAACACGCAGCTGGGGTATTTCCATGTTACGGCAGAGCCTGTCTCCACCTGAGTCCAGGATATCTTAGAGTTACTGCCTTTTGCCAGGCCACGTTTGGTAACAAAATTATAGATACCTCCTTTGCCTTCGCTGTTTCCGGGATACCAGTTCTGTACTGTAGAGTATTTCACTTCAGCATCTTTCAGCGCCACAATCTCCACAACGGCGGCATGCAGTTGGTTTTCATCGCGCCGGGGAGCCGTACACCCTTCCAGATAACTAACATAACTGGCCTCATCACCAATAATTAGTGTACGCTCAAACTGACCCGTATTGGCGGCATTAATCCTGAAATAGGTTGACAGCTCTACCGGACTGCGCACCCCTTTGGGAATATAGCAGAATGAGCCGTCGGAAAACACCGCCGAGTTGAGGGCAGCAAAGTAATTGTCGCCTTTTGGCACTACACTGCCCAGGTATTTTTTTACCAGATCAGGATGCTTCTGCACCGCCTCGCTGAACGAGCAGAAGATAATTCCCTTCTCTTCCAGGGTCTTGGAAAAGGTGGTTTTTACCGATACGCTGTCGAGAACAGCATCCACAGCTACCCCGGACAGCATCTTCTGCTCCTCCAAAGAGATGCCCAACTTGTTGAAGGTATCCAGTAATTCGGGATCCACATCATCAAGACTGTCCAGTTTCTTTTTCTTAGGCTGTGAAAAATATACGATATCCTGGTAATTGATAGCAGGATAATTTACATGGGCCCATTCAGGCTCCTCCATCTGTTGCCATATTCTGAAAGCTTCCAGCCGATATTCCAACAACCAGTCTGGTTCATTCTTTTTGGCTGAAATCAAACGGATAGTATCTTCAGTTAATCCTTTGGGGATGGCTTCGGATTCTATATCAGAAACAAAACCATATTTATATTCTGATTTGGTAAATTCATCTATTATGTGATCACTGTCTGCCATAAATTTACACCTTTTGTATAGTTTAGATTTAATAAAAACAACCGCGCAAAATTAGTGTTTTTATGCGAACACTCTATTTTCGTACGGCAGTACTTTAACAACAGGAACGATTTTTTGTTTCGAAAAAGCAACCCCCTGTCGTTATCCTTTAAAAAGTTGCTATCAGCCTGTAAATAACAAATTTCCCTATTACACTATTTGAAAATCTGTAGCTGTGTAAATAAAAGGAATGAGGTGTTCAAGTAAATACTAAAACGGACAAAATGGGTCGATTAACTGATTAGGCTTTTCACCAGCCTTTCGCATTAGAGGGATTAGATTCCTCCTCCTTCCATTGCGCTTCCATCTGTAATGAAAATGGCAAAGGGTGTGAAAGCGCCATTCCAGTCGTCGGAATGAACGGGCATTGAGGCACGGTATAAGGGAAAAGGGCGCGCTGACGCAATAAAAATTTACAAAGGTGTCAGCGCGCCCTTTTCCCTTGCATCGCCCTCAGTACAGGTTATTCCGACCGGAAATGCCGAGCGTTAGCGAGGCATTGGAGAGAGGCCCGCCCGAACGACGAATCTCATTCAGTCGGGCGGGAATCTAATATGCAAATTTTAAGTTTTAGTATTTAATAAGACACCTCAATAAAGGGAATATTGACGTCAGGTTTGCCGGTAGAATTGATCTCATGATTTGCAGTGTGTAAAGATGGCCGCCGCCGATTCCTCCCTGCTCGCAGCACCAGGCACAGGCGGGTTTTAGTTGATTATCCTCTCTTTCGTCAACGCATTCCCCCGCCCCGTAAGATGGCAATACAGGCTCTTAATTTCCGGAAGAAAGGGAAAAACAAAAGATAGTGTGTGCAAAATGCCCTTATTGATCTTTATATTTCAGCACCTCATCGCTGAAATATTCCAGCTTAACACCGGCCATTTTAAACATCTCCTCAGATTCTTGTCCGGCGTGATATTTCTTTTCGCAAACCACCCTTTCCACGCCAACGTTGATAATGAGCATAGCGCAAACACGGCAGGGAGTCATCCTTACGTACATCGTGCTGCCTTGCAGTGCAATCCCCAACCGGGCTGCCTGGGTAATCGCATTTTGCTCAGCATGAATGGTGCGTACGCAGTGCTGCGAAACATGCCCGTCTTCATGGATCATCTTTTTCATATAATGGCCCACATCATCACAATGTGGCAGTCCACGTGGCGAGCCCACATACCCCGTCACCAGGATCTGGCGGTCACGAACCACCACGCACCCTGCACGACCACGGTCGCAGGTGGCGCGGGTAGCCACCGTTGCAGCAATCTTCATAAAATATTCATCCCATGTGGGACGGACGTGTATTGCTTTTTTCTCTTCGCTCATAGCTGTAATATATTTACGTGATTAAAAAAATGCGTTCAACAACAAATGCTACCTTAACCCGATATTGGGATATCAAAACAAGATATTTTATGCAAGCCCCTCTTTTTCCAGGACTTTCTCCACCTCCTCCTCCAAGTCGGCAATAGAGTGATCGTTATAAAAAATGTAATCCGCCATTGCTATACACTCTTGCAGGTTCTGCTTGTTGGGGTCGCTGGTATTCATTTCACGCTTTTCGTTGTTCATAAAGGTATCCCAGGAAACAGCATCGGTTTCCGACTTACGAACTACAATACGCTCATAGCGCTTTTTTGCATCCGCATCTACGGCAAACAACAAAAAGTCGCCTTTGGCGCGCAAAGCGTGTACCTCTCCCGGCGTACGTATACTTTCTATTACGGCGCTTTTCCCCATTCTTTTAGCCTGCTCATACAGGGCATCAGTAATATATGAAGGGGAGTTCTCTAGCCTGAGCTCATTAGCAAGCGATGTCATAGTATCGCGGTTTACCGGCATTTTGCGTGCTTTCAGCTCCTCTACCAGAAAAGCGCGCACCGAATAGTGCAGGAAACCTTTCCGCGCAGTAAGATATTCCACAATAGTACCTTTCCCTGCCCCCAATGTTCCGGTAATACCTATCACTTTCATAAATTAGTGTCTTATAATCGCTTTTCCGATTTAATATCCTGAATCCATTTCTCCATGGCCACCCCTTCTGAGGTATCCAGCTTTTGCAGCAATCTTTGCGGATCTTCATCCACAGCTATGCTATCGTAGTGTTCCTTACGGATAAGCCTGTCTGCTACACCCCTTTCAATAAAACCCAACAGGTGATTGAAAAACCCATCCACATTAAGGAACCCGAAAGGCTTTGCTATCAGCTTAAGCTGATTCCAGGTAATGACCTCTGATGATTCGTCAAGGGTACCAAACCCACCGGGCAAAGCAATAAACATATCCGATTGCTCTATAAGCACTTTCTTACGCTCCAGCATAGTTTCCACCACCTGCAAATCCTGTATGTGGCGATGAGCTATCTCGTAATCCACTAAATGCCGTGGCATAACACCTATAACATAGCCATTCATTTCCAGCACCTTATCGGCCAATACGCCCATTAACCCAATATTGCCGCCGCCATACACCAGCTTGTAACCATTTTCTACAATTGCTGATCCTAACGCCTCAGCAGCATCGGCAAAAGCAGGATTACTCCCCAGGCTGGAACCACAAAAAACTCCTATCGTCTTATTCATAAAACTTGTTTGCCGGCAAATTTAAAGATTTTAACAGTTAGTCAGGTTATCCGTCAGTAAAAAGGCAGTTGGGTATGCTGCAATGAAGTCATATCTCCGATGTTTAGTTCTTTCCTTGTAGCTTTCAGAGTAGGTGTTGCAGATGATTATTGATGTCCGTCATAAAATGACCGTCTTTGCTATAGAATGTTTGTAACTCGTTAGTTGCTCACATTTTTTCCGGGATTACCGAGAAGGCCACGCTGGCTCCGGTAATAACCGCGGGGACCCGGACGGGAAGCCGATGGGAGAAATGCTTTAGCGATGCCTTTGCGATGTTAATGCCGGCATTTATTGTTACCTGCCTTGTCAGGAGATTTGCATAAAGTAATTTTAGGACACGTAACGCTTTATCAACGCAACTTAAAAATATATTGAGGTCATTAGATAACTGCATATTCAATGAGCTTGATTGATTTCCGGAAATTAGATGCTTCCCTTCGATGCTCCGTTTCACTTTGCATCTCCGGTCAGCATGACGTTGATTTTGGGGTGTACAAAGAAAAAGGGCGCACCGACTCATATGAAATATAACAAGGTGTCGGCGCGCCCTTTTTCTCTCATAACGCATTGACAAACTGTCATTCCGATGACCGAAATTGCGCAAGTAGAGGGTAAGAATTCTTACGCAAATTTTTAGCGCAATTGAGAGAGGAGGAATCTAATGGCTTCAACCCCACAATGCCTAAACAAAATCTCGTGCTAAAACATAGAGCTGACAAAAGAAAATTTTGGCGTTGAATAATTCCAGATATTTCTTGATTTTAATGAATACTACCATATGTAGTTAACTGCTGACCTCTAAAAACATAAACACTCACGACGGATTAAAATTTTCGCAACAAAGCAGATATTAGTTCCCCAAGGCCTTTGGCGGGGCAGGCGTTTCACTCCTTAAGCCTCTCAATTGTAAATCGGCAAGTCTTCGGGATAATTTCAATGTTTCGCTGAAGCTCACATTGAAATACAATTGGTACAATAGGTGCTAACACGTCAACGATGTTGTATTGCTAACTTTTCCCTAATTTTACCGCCATAATTAACGATGCAACTTTTAAAGGCCAGCGCTTGTCAAACATTGACAGTGGCCGATAACGTGCTAAAAGCGATCTGATTATGAGTAATACTATGCTATATCCTTTTAAGTTTAAACCTGTTTTTAAGAACAAAATCTGGGGCGGTCATAAAATTAAGACAATACTGAATAAAGACTTCTCTCCGCTGCCCAACTGCGGTGAGGTGTGGGTTCTTTCGGGCGTAAAAGGTAATGAAACCGTGATTGAGAACGGCTTTCTTGCCGGCAACAACCTGGCAGAGATTACTGAAGTGTACATGGATGAGATCCTGGGAGAGCCCGTATACAATAAATTCGGCGAAGAGTTCCCTATCCTGGTAAAATTTATTGACGCTGCTGACGATCTCTCCATACAGGTGCACCCTGATGACGAGCTGGCCAAAAAGCGTCATAACTCCCTGGGAAAAACCGAGATGTGGTATGTGATGGACGCCGATCCCGGCGCTAAGCTTATCACAGGATTTGAAAAAGATGAAACTAAAGAGACCTACCTCAAGCACCTCCGCAACAAATCCCTTATGAATATCCTGCACAGCGAAGAGGTGAAGCCCGGCGACGTGTTTTATCAGCCGGCAGGGCGCGTACACGCTATAGGGAAAGGGGTCCTTCTTGCCGAGATACAGCAATCGTCGGATGTTACTTACCGCATCTACGACTATGACCGCAAAGATGCCAGCGGGAACACCCGCGAACTGCATACCGACCAGGCGCTGGATGCCATCGATTTTAAGGCATATCCGGAATACAAAACACACTACGACCAGAAGCTTAACCAAACCACCGAAATAGTGCAGAGCCCCTATTTCAACACCAACCTTATGCACCTGGATTCAGCTTTCAGCAAAGACTATGAGGCGCTGGACTCCTTTGTGATACATACCTGCGTGAAAGGAAGCTATACTGTGATGTATGGCGAAGGGGAGCGCATCAGCGTGAAACAGGGCGAAGCAATACTGCTGCCGGCGGCAATGGGAAAAATCACTATGATTCCTGAAAAAAAGGTGAAAATACTAGAGTCTTTTATGAACCTGGAGCCGGAAAAAACTATTAAAACAGAGATAAACCAGAAAGATACCTTATAAATCCAATAACTATGAAAAAAGTATTTGCGATAACCATACTATTCCTTGCCTGCTACGCATCTTCGGTGCAAAGCCAGGAAAGAGTTCTGCCGTCGGTAGATATTCAAACCGTGTATGGAGAGTCATTTAGCACCTCCGAAATAGAAAATGATGGCAACCCTGTTATCCTGACCTTTTGGGCTACCTGGTGCAAGCCATGCCTCACTGAACTGAACACCATCAGTGATGTGTATTATGACTGGCAGGATGAGACCGGGGTGAAGCTGGTGGCAGTATCTATCGATAATGCCCGCTCTTCGTCGAAGGTGCTCCCCATGGTTAACGGAAAAGGATGGGATTATGAGGTGTATCTCGACCCCAATGGCAACCTTAAGCGTGCTATGGGCGTCAATATGATTCCGCATACGTTTCTGCTCAATGGCAACATGGAAGTGGTATGGCAACATACCTCCTTTTCGGAAGGAGGCGAGCTGGAGCTGATAGAAAAAGTTAGAAAAGTAGCTAACGGCGAAAGCATCCAATAACTCCATCATGGTATTAAGAAAAGCAGCACTTACAATTATCAGCATTTTGGCAATGTGGGGTGTCCAGGCTCAGTTCAACCCTTCAGAGGCGCAGGTACACGGAAATTTCCAGATAGATGCACAAACCTATCAGGAGGACAACAAGATAGGACTATCTGCGCAGGATATCGACGGTAAAAAGTCAGGGCTCAACGGGTTCGGCAACATCACCTACCGCTATGGTGACTTTACGGCCGGACTGCGCTATGAGGCTTACCTGCCACCACTAAATGGTTTCGATGCACAGTATAACGGGCATGGTATCGCTCACCGCTATGTTAAATACTCCGGTGAACTCCTGGACATTACCGTGGGAAATTTCTACGAACAGTTCGGAAACGGACTGGTATTCAGAAGTTATGAAGAATGGTCGCTGGGCTATGACAACGCAATGGATGGGGTGCACATTACGCTGAAACCGGCCACAGGCATCACCCTGAAAGGGGTTTACGGAACACAACGCCATTACTGGAATGATTATGAGAACGGAAACCGCGGTATTGTAAGGGGGGTGGATGCTGAAATCAACTTCAACTACCTCTTCAGCGCCCTCAAAACCTCCAAAACACGCATTATGTTAGGAGGAAGCTTTGTGAGCAAATATGAAAAAGATAATCCCTTTTCGGATTATAAGTTGTCGGAAAATACTGGGGCTTATGCTGCAAGGCTTAATCTGCGCCATGGTAAGTGGAGCCTTCAGTCGGAATATGCCTATAAGATTAATGATCCTAACAGCCGCAACAACTTCATATTTAAAGACGGGGAGGCGCTATGGCTTTCAGCCAATTATTCGCAACGTGGCCTGGGGGTTATCGTCGCGGCAAAGCGAATAGATAATTTCAGCTTCTCTTCTATGCGCAGCCCTTCAGCAGGAAGCGCTCCCGATATTAATTTCCTGCCGCCACTGGCCTACCAGCACGCTTACACCCTGCCGGCCATGTATCCTTACAACACCCAGCCCAACGGCGAGATGGGTGTTTCAGGGGAAGTGTTTTACACCATCCCCCGAAAAACTGCCTTAGGCGTAAAATACGGCACTAAGTTATCTATGAATTATGCTTTAATCCATGGCCTTGATAAAGAGCCGGTTCCCGGGCAGGATCAGGTTAATGTATCAGGAACAGATGGGTATCAAAGCGACTTCTTCAAGGTTGGAGATGTTAAATACTATCGCGACCTCTCTTTCAGAATAAGTAAGAAAGTGAACACTGACATCAAATTCACCACGGGGTACACTTCGCTCGACTACAATATGGAAGTAATTGAAGAAGAGATCGAGCAAGGAGATAAGATATATAAAACACATACCGCATTTCTCGATCTCACCTACAAACTGGAGCGCAAAAAAGCGCTCCGGATGGAGCTGCAGTATATGTCTACGCAGCAGGACTCCGGCAACTGGGCGCTGGCAATGGTGGAGTACAGCGTAGCTCCCAACTGGTTCTTCACAGTGCAGGATCAGTACAATTTTAATAACCCCGAGAGCAGCAACACCTATCACTACTATACTTTTGGGGTGGCTTACGCCCATGAGGCCACACGCATCGCTGCCTCTTACGGGCGCCAGCGCGAAGGGATCATCTGCGTGGGAGGTGTTTGCCGCCAGGTGCCGGCATCCAGCGGCATAAGCCTGACGATAACTAGTAGTTTTTAATTTTAAAAGGATATACCGATGAACCATAAATACATCATTATCATACTTACTCTTTTCATCCTGATTTTTATCGGCTGTGATGAAATAGAAAAGCCTTACTTACGCGAGAGCAACGGCGGTAATGGTGGCGATCCACCCGAAACAGGCCTCCGGAAAGTGCTCATTGAAGAGTTTACCGGCCACAAGTGCGTCAACTGCCCCCAGGCACATCAAATCATCGATGAGCTCAAGGAAGAGTTTGACGAGGAGCTGGTCGCTATCGCCGTCCATGCCGGCTCTTTTGCAGAACCCGACACCGATCCTGAAAGCCTCTACACCAACGATTATCGCACTGCGACAGGCCAGGAGCTAAACAGCACTTTCCAGGTGCAAGGCTATCCCACGGCGATGATAAACCGGAAAGAAAACGCCTTCCTTTATTACAGGTCTTCCTGGAAAGCGGAGGTCAGACAAATAATGGGTGAGCAAGCTACAGTAGGTATCGAGATCCAACCGGAATACACCGAAGGAAGCTCCACATTAGGGGCAGACATCAAGGTAATGTTTACCGAAACACCGGAAAATCAGGTCAACCTGTGCGTGTATATCACCGAAAGCGGGGTGATCTCCGCACAGCTCAACAGAAATGAGGAAGTGGGCCCTACGCCGGATATCGTTGATTATGAGCATAATCATGTGTTAAGGGGATCGCTTAACGGCACCTGGGGCGACCCTGTGACAGAGGGCGCCGTAGTTAGCGGAATGGTTTACTCCCACACACTCGGGGGCTTCGCCCTGAGCGACGAGTGGGTACCACAGAATATGGCTGTAGTAGCCTTTGTCTATGACCAGGCCACTCAGGAAGTCCTGCAGGTAGAGAAAACAAAAATTAAATGACGGGCGTTGCCAGGATGTAGTTTCTTCGGATTGGATCTGTTAACAGGAATTTTTGTACTTTCGAACATCATATGGATATATTACTACTGTATCTTTTTATCGCGTTAGGGGTCTCCTTTTTGTGTTCTATGCTGGAGGCTGTCATCCTTAGTATCACTCCCAGCTATGTGAATATGCTTGCCGATAAGCAAACACGCTACGGAAAGCTCCTAAAACGCTTTAAAGACAACATCGACAAGCCCCTCTCGGCTATCCTTACCCTTAACACTTTTGCCCATACCATAGGGGCTGCCGGGGTGGGCGCGCAGTCCCAGATAATTTGGGGAAAAGAGGTGCTCTCTATTGCTTCGGCTATTCTTACCATACTTATCCTGGTTTTTTCAGAAATAATTCCCAAAACAATCGGTGCCATCCATGCGAAATCGCTGGCGCCATTCACCGCCTACACGCTGCTCATCCTCATCTATTCGCCACTCTATCCCTTTATCGTAATCAGCCAGTGGATCACCAAACGGATAAAGGGTAACCACCAGGAGGACCTCGTAAGCCGCGAGGAGTTGACGGCTATGGCACGCCTGGGCTCGCTGAAAGGGGTTTTCAGGAAAAACGAGACCATGATGATAGAAAACCTGATGAAGTTCGATCATATCAAAATCAGGGATATCATGACGCCAAGGGTGGTGGTGCAGGCCGAGGATGCCAACAGCAAAGTGGCGGATATGGCCGCAAAAGTATCGGATATGCCTTTCTCCCGCATCCCCGTGTATGAAGGGAACCGCGAAAACATTACAGGCTACATCCTGAAAAACGATCTGATGCAAAAGCTGCTCAGCAAAGAGCAACACAAGCAGCTAAAATCGATTAAACGCCCTATCCTGATAGTGGCAGAGTCTCTCTCCATCTCTTCCCTCTACGAAAAAATGGTCAAGCAAAAAGAGATTATAGCGCTGGTGGTTGACGAATATGGCGGAATGGCGGGGATAACAACCATGGAGGACCTGATAGAAACAATCTTAGGACTGGAAATCGTGGATGAATCCGATAATATTGAAGACCTGCAAAAGCAGGCCAGGGATAACTGGATAAAGAGAGCCAGACGCTACGGTATCCTGAAAGACGACAACAACAAAGATAAAAAAGGTGAGGATAGTTAGTTCCATGTATAAACTGAGCATGTTTGCTTCAGCATCTCCATTTTATATGGAATTACTTAGCTGCTGAGATTAACTTTTAACAGGATTTCGGAGAAGAAATTCCTTCTTTATGGTATGCTTTTCTACTGACTACGCCGGATAGTATTTTTACCGGCCTGAATGAACTATTGTTAACAGAGGTGTATTGCAAAAACTATTAATGTATGGCCACCATTTGGGGAATAATTTGTACATTCGAAGCGTTTCAAGAGTAATGTTCACAAAAAATTATAGTTATGTTCGAAGAAAAAACGTATCGCAATAGAAGAAAAAAACTAAAACAGAAAATGAAATCCGGGATTGTATTAATCCTGGGGAATGTTGATGCCGCCATGAACTATCCCTCCAATGGATATCATTTCCGTCAGGACAGCAATTTCCTCTACTTTTTTGGACTGGACATCCAGGGATTTGCCGGAATAATTGACATCGACAATAACAAAGACATTGTTTTCGGCGATGACGTGGAGATTGATGACGTTATCTGGATGGGTGACCAGCCCACGGTGAAGGAGCTTTCCGGCCAGGTAGGCGCCGACGGATCCGCCCCCTACAAGGAGCTGGCTACTTACCTGCAGCAAGCCGGAAGCCAGGGCCGTAAAATCCATATATATCCCACCTATCGCGGCGAGCAGGTGCTGGAGCTGAGCAGCCTGCTGGATATTTCCTGTAAAGAGGTCGCCCGATACGTCTCGGAACCCTTGATAAAAGCCACCGTAGCCCTGCGATCAATCAAAGAAGCTGAAGAAGTGCAGGAGATTGAAAAGGCCGTGGATATCGCCTGGGAGATGCACACCACCGCCATGAAGATGGCGCATCCCGGCACCATGGAGCGCGAAATAGCGGGCACTATCGAAGGGATCTCGCTGGCAAAAGGAGGGCCGGTCTCTTTTCCTGTCATCCTTACCATCAACGGACAAATCCTGCACAACCACTACCATGGCAATCTGCTTACAGAAGGCCACATGATGGTAACAGATGCCGGCGCGGAGGTGCCCACACACTATGCCAGCGACATCACACGCAGCGTGCCGGTAGGGGGTAAATTCACCCCCCGCCAGAAAGAGATTTATGAGCTGGTGCTCAAAGCCAACATGAAAGCTATAGAGCATACCAAACCCGGCATCACCAACAAAGAGCTGCACCTGATGGCCGCCAAAACTATCGCCTCCGGGCTCAAAGACCTGGGCGTGATGAAGGGCGATATCGACGAAGCTGTCAGCCAGGGTGCCCATGCCATGTTTATGCCCCACGGACTGGGTCATATGATGGGACTGGATGTGCACGATATGGAAGGACTGGGCGAAGATTATGTGGGCTATGGCGATGAGATGAAACGCAGCTCGCAGTTCGGACTATCAGGGCTAAGACTGGCAAGGACACTACAGGAAGGCTTTGTTTTTACCATAGAACCCGGGTGTTACTTCATCCCCAAGCTGATAGACCGCTGGAAAGCCGACGGGAAGTTTAAGGAGTTCCTCAACTACGACGTGCTGGAAAGCTACAAAGACTTTGGAGGGATACGCATAGAAGATGACGTGCTGGTTACCTCCGATGGGTATAAGGTTTTGGGTAAGCCCATCCCCAAAACGGTAGCAGAGGTAGAACAAACCATGGCTAACCGTTAGAGCGGAATTAATAAACTGTTAAACCCTGCTTGCCTGTTGCAGTGCAAGCAGGTTTTTTATTAGTTTTAACCCTCAAAAATATAGCGACTTATGAAATTAAACTATCAAAATAAAAAGGTATCCTATTTTGAACAGGGTAAAGGGAATACTATCGTGCTTTTGCATGGTTTTTTAGAGAACAAAACAATGTGGAACGCCTTTGCTGAGGAGCTCACCAGCGCTTTTCATGTGGTTACCATCGACTTGCCGGGTCATGGCGAGAGCGATAATATTGGGGCAGTGCATGGCATGGGGCTGATGTCTGATATTATCAACACGGTGCTGAATGCTTTAGAGGTAAAAGAGGCTATCGTTGCCGGCCACTCGATGGGGGGTTATGCCGCGCTGGCTTATGCCAGTGTGTTCTCCCACCAAACGCGGGGGCTCGTCCTTTTCCATTCTCATGCTTCTGAAGACACCCCGGAAGCTAAAAGAAACCGCGACCGCACGGCCGAACTGGTGCAGGAGAGCCGTCAGCAATTTATCAGCAGGTTCATCCCCGATTTATTTGCCGAAGAAAACCGCGAACGGTTGTCGGAAGAGATAGAAAAGCTCAAAGAGCAGGCCCAAAGCCTCTCTAAAGAGGCGATTATCAGCGCCCTGAAAGGAATGCGCAACCGGAAGGAAATGCACACTTTCCTTAAAAACACTACCCTCCCCGTGCTCTTTATTGCCGGAAAACAGGATGTGAGGATCCCTGTGCAGGACCTTTTGCAGCAGGTAGCTCTCCCGGCACACAGCGAGTTGTTGCTGCTTGAGCACTCGGCACATATGGGATGGATAGAGCAGCAGGAAATAACACTGCCGGCGCTGAAGCATTTTGCAAAAAGGATTTATAATCTAAAATAAAAGATAGCGATGAGCCGTAAAGTTATCCTGGTAACAGGCAGTACTGATGGAATAGGTAAAGAGACTGCCCGCCGGCTGGCGGAGCAGGATCATATAGTGTGGGTGCATGGCCGCAACCGTCAGCGCGCAGAGCAGTGCGCCGAAGAGCTCACCGCCAATACAGGAAATTCGGATATCAGAGCAGTGCATGGCGACTTCTCCTCGCTGAAGGCGGTGAAAAAGATGAGTATGGATATGATGCGGCAGACGGAGTGGCTGGATGTGCTTATCAACAATGCAGGTATGATGACCTCCTTCCGGGAGTATACCATCGACAGGTACGAGAAGACCTTCCAGGTCAACTACCTGTCGCCATTTTTGCTTACAAACGCCCTGCTGCACCTGCTCAGGGCATCGCAGCAAGGGCGCATAATCCATGTAGCCTCTATGATCCATGCTAAGAATATCGATTTTGATAACCTGACTTTCAACAATTCGCTCGATGGTCAGGAGGCTTACAGCGCCACCAAGCTCTACAATATTGTTTTCTCCAACAAACTTGCCCGGCTGCTGCAGGGCAGCGCTGTCACTTCTAACAGCCTGCACCCCGGAGTTATCAATACCAAACTGCTGCGCCAGCACTATGGCAGCATAGGCCAGCCGGTAAGCCAGGGGGCTGAGACTTCTGTTTATCTGGCCACCGAACCCGGCGTTGCCAGGCATTCAGGAAAATATTTTGTTAACAGCCACCTTGCCACACCGGCTAAAGCAGCGCTGGATCGCGAGGTGCAAGACAAGCTGTGGGACAGGACATTGCCGCTGGTATCTAACTATTTAGACCAGTAATTACTCATAAAAATGCATCTCCCGCATATAGCGGTGGACGCTTTCAGGAAGAAAATACCTCACGTCTTTACCCTTATGGATGGCGTCTCTGATAAAACTTGAGGCGACCTCAAACTGCGGCGCCTTAATAAACGTTATTGCGGGATGCCCCTGGTAAGGGTTTTCATAACTCCCGGGACGGTTATATACCATCAGGCGATAGTTTTCCAGGATCTGCTCATAGTTTTTCCACTTATGGAAGGTGGGCAGCATATCCTGGCCACCAATCAGCACAAACTCCTTGTCGGGATAACGCTCGGAGAGGTAAGTGAGCGTATCTATCGTGTAGGAAGGCCGGGGCATATCAAACTCCACGCCGGAGGCAAAAAAGCGCGGATCGTCTCCGATAGCCTCCTGCACCAGCCGGTAACGATGGTGGTCTTCGAGCAAGGTATTTTTCTTCTTAAAAGGATTTTGCGGCGATATTATAAACCATATACTGCGTAAATCCGTATACTCCACAATGTAATTGGCCAGCATCATATGCCCGTTGTGAACAGGGTTGAATGACCCGAAAAAAAGTCCTGTTTTTTGGTTTTTTAGCTTCATAACAGCAGGATGTTACAGGTTGAGGTGATCTTTTACAATCTGGCTCGCTTCTTCTTTGGCCCTTTCCAGATTATCGTTGATGATGATATCATCGAACCGGTTGCCATAGGTGATCTCCTTTTCGGCTTTAGCCACCCTCTTTTTTAAGCTCGCTTCGTTTTCTGTACCTCTCTGCCGCAGTCTTTTTTCGAGGTGTTTTATGGAAGGGGGTTGGATGAATACAGCCCTGGCCCTGTGGCCATAAATCTCTTTGATATTCAGCCCCCCTATAACATCCACATCAAAAACCACTACTTTATCCGCACTCCATATCCGCTCCACCTCCGTTTTCAGGGTACCGTAAAACTGGTGCGGATATACCTCTTCCCACTCCACAAATTCGCTGGCGGCAATTTTTTGTCTGAAGTCTTTTTCTGTAAGGAAATAGTAATGCACCCCCTCCTGCTCGTTGCTGCGCTGCTGACGACTGGTAGCAGAAATAGAAAAAGACAATTGCGGAAAGCTATCCAGCAAGTGCCTTACAATGGTTGTTTTTCCTGCTCCGGAAGGCGCCGAAAAAATCAGCAGTTTCTTCATAGCTATAAAATATTAAACAGTTGCTCTTTCATTTTCTCGAGTTCATCTTTCATCATCACCACTATATGCTGTATGTTGGTGTCGTTGGCCTTAGACCCTATGGTGTTGATTTCGCGGCCTATCTCCTGCCCTATAAAATTAAGCTTCTTTCCGTAAGACTCGGGCTGGTTCAGTGTTTTCCTGAAATAATCGCAGTGATTTTTCAGGCGTACTTTCTCCTCGGTAATATCCAGTTTTTCAATATAGTAAATCATCTCCTGCTCCAGCCTGTTTTTATCATACTGGCCGTCGCTAAGCATTTCGGTGATATCTCTGGTAAGCTTCTCTTTGAGTTTATGAATGCGCTCCTGCTCATGGGCAGGGATTTTCTCCAACAGCTGCTCAATATTGCCGATATGGAGAAGGAAGTCCTGCTCCAGCTCTTTCCCCTCATCGCGCCTGTAGTCTGCCACCTGTTGCAGGCACTCGCCGATGCCATCCTCGGCGGCCTTCCACTCCTCAGGATCCATAGAGCTGTTTTCATTAACCAGCACATCGGGCAGCTTAACCAAAATAGGCAGAAAATCAGAAAACTGAGGATTGCCGGTAGCTTCGGCTAGCGGCTTCAGCTCATTAAAATACTTCATCGCCAGCTCCCTGTTGATAGTGTAATTGTTATCGGCGCTGAAATTCTCCACAAAAATGTTGCATTCTATTTTTCCGCGCTGCAGCTTCGATGTTATCATTTTTCTGATAACGAGCTCCTTCTCCTTATAATTGGCAGGGATACGTGTGAAAATATCGCCCTGTTTGCTGTTAAGTGATTTGATCTCTATGGCTATTCTTTTTCCTAATATATTGCGCTCGGCCTTGCCGTAGCCCGTCATGGAGTGTAGCATGTGATATAATTTTCAGCAAATATACGAAGGAAAAGACTATCGGCAAGCACCTCCTCTATAGCTACTGTTTCCGCGAAAGCGTTACAAGCACAGCAAAGAAAAAACTGTGATGCAAAACTGTTTTTTTCTAATTGAGGTGTAACCTTATTTACTGACTCTAATCATATACATTAGTCTGAGAGTAATACCCAAATTGAGCGATTCTCGCTCACGATAAAGAAATTGTAAGCATTTCACCTTCCCGCAATTCTGCGGGACAGGCTACCCATTCGGTGAAATACAACAATTTCTAAATCGTCCGCCTGGCGGATAAGTAAAGCGCTTTTTCACTTTCCCGGAAAATAAGTCGGGACAGGCTGTTCAAACCGCTCAACTTAGGTTATAACAAGGCAGGCGCGAAAAACAATCGCAGTATCTTTGTCTTTATCAGAAAAAAAAAATATCTTTGAATGTCTAAACAGGGTGATATGCTAAAAACTGTAATTATTGATGACGAATCCACGGCACGTGAAGCTATGACACATATGATTGAGATATATGGTGACAACAAATTAGAGGTGGTAGGTTACGGCGACAGTGTAAAAGGTGGTATTGCCGCCATTAATAAACATGCTCCCGACCTGGTGATGCTGGACATTAAAATGCCCGACGGAACAGGCTTTGAGGTTTTAGACGCCTTTGGCGATATTGATTTCGATGTGATATTTGTGACCGCCTACGAGCAGTATGCCCTGAAAGCTTTTAAGTTTGCCGCCCTTTATTATATCCTGAAACCTATTGACCCGGAGGAGTTCAAAAGCGCGGTGGAAAGAACCACAAACAACAGGGAGAACAAAGCGCTGAATATGCAGGTAAAAACCATGATGGAATACATGCATCAACCGCAAAAAGATGATAAAAAGATTGTTTTGCGCAGCATTAACAGTATTCACCTGGTCTATGTGAGCGATATTGTCCGCGCCGAGTCCGACCGTAATTACTCCCGCTTTTTCTTTATCAACGACCCGCCGGTAACGGTGGCCAAGTCGTTACGAAATTTTATCGATGTGCTGAAAGAATATGGCTTCATCCGTGTGCACCAGTCGCACCTTATCAATGTCAACCATATCAAAAAATACCTTAAAAACGATTACATGGTGGTGATGAATGACCAATCGCAGGTGCCTGTTTCCTTTCGGAAACGTGATTTTTTGCTGAGGCAGTTCGAAGAATTGTGACAAATGATCATTTATCTCTGACGAATATCCACCAAATCCTTACGAATATACATTTCTCCTGATTTTAGGTTGCTTATAACTTATCTTTGTTTCATAATGTTTATGGAAAAGATACAAGATACAGCATATTTCACCCTGAAAGGAGGTTTATTATTGCATCCCGAATCGATAATGGTGAAAGATGATCTACTACTCTACTTCAGAGGGACTATCTTTTCTCCCCTGAAATATTCCGTATCCATACCCCTCGACCAGATACAGTCAATACAATCTAACCATAACCAAAAAAATATCACCATAAAGAGCCGGCATATTTCTTTAACATGTCGCAGGTTTTCTGCAAAAAAACTCAGAAAACTGATGGATTTAATAGAGACTGCAACATAGCAATGCCATTATCTTGCTATATTTGCATCAAGGAGAATTAATTACCTGTGATGAAGAACTACCCGGAAAGCAAAATTTATAATGATCCATTCCGGTTCTATTTTTCGATGCTGCGCGATATTGAGCAAGCCGAAAAAAGCATCTTCCTGGAAGTATACCGTTTCCAGAATGACGCTATTGGTGTGCGTTTCCGCGATACGCTGCTAAAGAAAGCCTCGGAAGGGGTAAAGATAAAAATACTGGTAGACTCATGGGGTACAAAGGTTCACCCCTCCTTTTTTACACCGTTAATATCGCAGGGCGTTGAAGTGCTGTATTATAAAAAAATTAAATTCTTTGTGGACTTTTTTACCAAAAACCACCGTCGTAATCACAGCAAAATGCTTCTTATAGACCACCGGATCACCTATATCGGCTCGGCCAATATTTCGGAATACTCTTTAAACTGGCGCGAATGTGTGCTGCGGTTATATGGCGATATTACGCTGGAGTTTGAAAAAGTATTCCGCAACGATTTTCGCAACCATAATAAGTATGACAGTGCGTCGGGGAGTTTCCTGAAGACCTTAAAGCGTGACGGATTCCTTATTATCAGGGATTTCCCCTCTATCCGCCAGCAGAAGATCATGTACTACTACCTTCATTTAATCAGAAAAGCGAAGAAAGAGGTACTGATAGAAACCCCCTACTTCTTGCCGGGCTATCAGCTGCGCCGCGCTATGATGAAAGCCGCAGGGCGTGGTGTGGATGTTACCGTTATTATGCCGAAGCACTCAGATGTGCGTGTGGTGGACCTGCTGCGCTCGCGATATTTAGGGCCCCTGCACGAAAACGGAGTGAAGCTGGCGTTCTATATCGGCGAAAATCTGCACGCCAAAGATATGCTGGTGGATGAGCAGACCTATTCGATAGGGTCAGCAAACTTTGATTACCGGAGCTTTCGTTACCAACATGAAATCATCGTCAGTGGCTCCCACCCCGAAATTGCAGCTCAACTGAAAGCGCATATCGAGAAGACACGCCAAAGTACAGTGCCCTTCGATTATGAAGCCTGGAAGATGCGTCCTAAAATTCAGAAGTTCTTTGAGTATCTCTTTTTGCCCTTCCGCCACCTGCTGTAAAAGATATTTCGAGGTCTGTAGTTGACCCCATATTCATTGAACCTGATGGCTCTGTTCTAATTATTGAATATTAAAAGCTAAATGATTTGTAATACGTGTTTTAGATTTTAATGTCAAATAAAATGTATAGAGGTCAGCAGTTAACTACATATGGTAGTATTCATTAAAATCAAGGGATATTTGGAATTATTCAACGCCAAAATGTTCATTTGTCAGCTCTATGTTTTAGTACGAGATTTCGTTTAGACA
>Ga0307976_1000470_pt1 | contig 22763 bp, 18 predicted proteins | sample OrgLakmetagen919_FD_201836 | JGI IMG/M metagenome (GOLD analysis project Ga0307976, IMG submission 201836) | Saline water microbial communities from Organic Lake, Antarctica - #919 | ecosystem: Environmental > Aquatic > Non-marine Saline and Alkaline > Saline | place: Antarctica: Organic Lake... | reverse complement strand
GCTTCTTAGATAAATCGCCGTTCTTTTGGTCGTACTCTCTACGCCAACGCCTAATCATGCCATCTTGAAGGTTATACTCTTCACAAAGTTCACGTACACTTTTGCCTGCTTGTAGCAATTCCACTACAGTTGTTTTAAATTCATTATCAAAATGTCTTCTCATAATACAAAGTTATGGTTTTCGGACTATATAAATTCGTCACAGCAAATGTAGACACTCCATTACAGCCCTTCCGTCATCCCAATTTCGAATACTCTAAATCGAGATGCCACTTTCCCCCCAAGCCGGCTTGGGGGGAAGGAACCATAAATGTTTATCTAAAAAAATATTTCACCCACTTAAAACAACATAGACCCAATTCTATTACGGCATTAAAACTAAATTGAAACAACTTTAACTCAACTAAAAAAAATTTATTTGTTAGGGGCTTTATCGTCTTTAGAAATTATTTTAGACTGCTCCTGGTTGAGCTTTTTACTCAAATAATTAAACCTAAAATACAACAAAATTGCAGAAACGGAAAGTCCCGCCAAAAGCCCAAGCCATATACCGATGCTGCCATAGTTTTCCTCTTTTCCTAAAAAGTATTAAATGGGGAAACCGATGACCCAGTAAGCGGTGAAGCAAATCAAAGTGGGAATGCGCACGTCCTGTAAACCGCGCAAGGCGCCCAAAATAACCACTTGCAAGCCATCGCTCAATTGGAAAAGGGCTACATTTTTTAAAAGATGACGTACCAAATTGAACCGAGGTTTAATTTCGATTTTTTCACCCTAAAAACACCTGCAATTTTCTGATTGTCAGTTGTGTTAAAATCTATTTTGATTTTTAGTTAAGGTTCTTTTTTGCTATCTTTTAAAAATTAGTGTTATTTAAAATTTTGAAAGTATGAAAATTGACTTGAATTCACCTGAAACCCTTGTCAGAAAAGACAAGAAAGGACAAATCCGTAAAATCAATCATTTTAAAAATCCGGTTAAAACGGATGGTAAGGAGGTAAAAAAATTAAACCCAAAAGAACTTTCGATTGAATATATCAAAACAATTTCTCCCTTTTTAAAAATAGAAAGACAAATAGAAAATATTGAAAGAAAACCTTCATTAAATTTAGAAAAAGACGAATTAGAAATACATTTTAATGGGGATAAAATAAAAGAAAACCTTTCTCTCATTAGTTTTTATCAGACCTTCTTTGGAATAAAACTTTGGAAATCATCTTTTAGTTTGAGAATCGATAGAATAAATTTAACGATTTTGAATTTTTTATCCTCAATTAATTATGATGAAATCAATATAGATAAACCAACTGAAAAAGAACTCTCCAATTATTCAAATATCACAACCCATAATTTAGCTGATTTATTGAATTTTCCAGTCAAATATGTGACTAAAATCAATAAATCAAAGAATTTATACGTTTTTAAATATACAAAAAAAGAGCGTTTAGGATTACCCCTGAAGGAAAATAATAAGTCAGATTTTAAACAGATTATAAAAAACCTGCCCCGAGTTACACTCGAAGAAAATAGTTTCCGCATCGTTCGGGAAGTACTCTTTTCTTCTTATTTAGAAAATTTAGGCTTAGCACACTGGCGGTGTTTGGTCGATGTTCAAAATGGCGATGTCCTCTACTTATTGCCTTTTGTTTTCTCTATAGATGGTTTGGTATTTAAAAATGACCCCATTACGATGGGCAATAATGTAAATGTCGACGATTCAAACTCCGTTTTAAACCCTGTCTGAAACAGCTTCACTCTTCAAAGACTTAATGCGCCGATGAATGGAATTCAAAAATTAAGAGGAGGTAATGTCAAAATAATTAATCCACAGATAGATCCTATAATTCCTAACACCCCTGTTGACCCATCACCTCCGAATGAAATCCCACCAACGGAAACAGCTGGAAATCCGTTTAATTACGATGTTCGCTCGGCAGATTTCGCGGCGGTCAATGCCTATTACAATGTTGACCGAATCATAGAGTTGATTAGGGATTTAACAGGTAATACTTTTTCAAATCAATTTCCAAATACAGCCTTTCCTCTTCCACTGGATCATAGAGGCTGGGGAGGTCTTGTCAATGCAAATGCAATGGGAGGTCCAAATAATAACAGTTGTATTGGAATAATCTTTGGTAGTATTTCTTATCAGAGTCCTTTTATCGGAATAGCTACCGCTTATCGTGTGGCTCTTCATGAATTTGGACATGCCCTTCTATTTGACCACGCGGGAAGTGGAAAGTTTGAATTCGCTCACAGTTATGGAGATAGTTTAGCGGCAATTCTCAATGACCCGAACTCTCAAGCCTCGGATAAATTCGATACTTTTCCCTGGGTCAATTCAGCTGGAATAAAATATCCAAGACGCCATGATAGGGATATAGCTCAAGGTTGGGCTTGGGGTGGCGCTAAAGATAATGGTGCCGCTGGTTATGATTCTGAACAAATATTGTCTACTTCTTTATTCAGGGCTTATCGGTCAATAGGCGGGGATTCTGAAGCCCTTTCCAAACGTGAACTTTCCTCCCGTTTGATGGTTTTATTAATGTTGAAAGCTGTAAGGGATATTGAGCCGGAAAGCAATCCCAATAATGCAGAAGATTTTGTAGATTTAATGACCGAAGCAGATTCCTATACAAATCAACCCTATTCAGTTGATGGAGTCAGCTTAGGTGTTGCCCACAAGGCTATCCGCTGGGCATTTGAAAAACAAGGGGCTTATCAGGAACAGCCAACGGGAAATCAAGAAGGTCTCCCACCGGAAGTCGATGTTTATATCGATGATGGACGAAATGGCGAATATCCTTTTATATATTATTCATGGCATACTACGGATATTAAAAATCGCCAGCAGGCAGATGGTGTTTTCGAACACCAAATCCCTATCCTCGACACCTCAAATTATGTTTATGTGAAAATTAAAAATCGAGGTTTAACAACTGCCAATAATATTTTGGTCAAGGGATATCATTGCCCGCCAGGGGGAGGTGGAGCTTGGCCACAAGGCTGGACTGCAATGGAAACGGCAGAAATAAATTTAACTGAAGGCTTAGAACCCGGCGAATCAACCATTGCAGGACCGCTCGAATGGATTCCGGTTATCGAAGGGCACGAATGTTTAATGATGAGCGTGTCGGCAACAGGAGATGAAGCCAACACAGGATCAATTGACATCAATTCACCCAACTGGTTAATTATCAACAATGACAATAATTTAGCACAGCGCAATGTTGCCCCGGCACCAGCCGAGGAAGGAAGCCGACATTTAGCAGAAGCCTTTAAGGTTTATCAGCTGTATGTTCGAAACCCCTATTTAAAGCCAATTTCAGTGGAAATGATTGCCAAATTACCACCACTGTTAAAGAAAAAAAACTGGAAATTAAAATTCGTGGATGTTAATCCAAATGTTAAATTGAAAGCCGGAGATCAAATAGGAAAACAAGTTAAAATGAATCTAATCCCCGGCGAACCTTTCTCCCGACAAGATGTTCTGAAATCCAAGAACAAGGATATCGAAATCATCCTAAAATCAAGTGAAGGCATTATCGGCGGAATGACTTACCGCTTGGATCCCGACCTAAAGGAATATAATGAACGAAAAAAAACATCGTGAAAAACTTTATCAAAATAGCATTTTTCCTTTTTGTTTCCACGGGCCTATACGCTCAGGAAACCCCTTTCTTTTCACAGGTTGATTCCTTAAAGTTTGCGGGTTCCCGCGGAATTACGTTTGACGCCCAAGGCAACTACTATGCGACCGGGGATGCTGAATCAATGCTAAACTACAACCAAGAACCGGTCAACAACCCGTATGAAGGTGCTTATATAGCTAAGTTCAATTTGGCGCATGAGTTGCAGTGGATTGTTCAACCCTCGGCCTACACTTATAATAGCAACGTTTCAAATGCTATAACACTGGACAATGAGGGAAACCCAGTAATTGGGGGACTTTATAATACCCCTTTTATTTTTGGCGATGATACTTTAACTACACAAAATGGCGGTTATAACAATCCGTTTGTGGCAAAATTTTCTAACGACGGCGAGCTTAGATGGGCAACACGCATCCACAGCCCAAGTTTGACTTCAGGCGGACAAGTAACTTCACTGGCATCTGATTCCCAAGGAAATATTTATTTCGCGGGAAATTTTGGCGGAACTTTGACGGTGGCCGGCAACACCATTCAAAGTGTCGGTTATTCAGATTTGTTTTGGGGAAAGTTGAATTCCCAAGGGGAAATACAATGGATCAAGGCCGCTGGAAGCGACTTGATTGATGACGGCATTAGTATTGCTGTTGGACCTGAGGATAATCTTTATATAAATGGCAACATCACAAGTGTTTCCCAGGCCACTACTGCCTATTTTGATAATTCTTCTATTCCCGTAGATGATGATGGCTATGGTTTTATCGTTAAATACACCCCCACCGGGCAGTTATTATGGTCACAAAATCCCGATATTGGGGATTACTGGTTGGGAAAACGAAACCAAGAACAAAAAATAAGCGTTCAGGAGGACGGTTCCGCAGTTATCCTAGCCTCTGGTTACCCTACCAACCAGCTTTTAAGTATTTCGGGGGTGACGTTGAACGTGACGAACAACCCAGAGGATAAATCAATGATTTTTGCCTTAAAAGTCGATGCCCAAGGCAATGGGCTGTGGATTACACAAGTCTTTAATGTTGGTTTTTTTCCTTCTTCTATTACTTCAAATCAAGATAATAACGTTTTTTTATCGGCAATCCCCAGCGGGGGTTATTTAACCGGTCCTTATAATAACATTCCAATAACTCCCTCAATTGAAGGAAATACTATAGTTTTAGAATATCAAACTTTTTTTATTTTCCAGCTCAACGGACAGACCGGAGATATTATGAGTTATGGCCATCCCAGTGAATCTAATTTTTATCTTCTCTATTCCATGGACTCTTATAATGGAAAAATTCTAAGCACCGGTTATCGTGGTTATTCTAATGAAAAGACCGCCATCATAACTGAAATTAACACCGAGGCTTTGTCGCTTCCATCTAAAATTATTGACAACACTTCCATAAGAGTGTACCCCAATCCCACTAACGGACGGTTTACCGTGAAGTGGTCAAATTTTAAAATCAAAAGCCTCACGGTTTACGATATCAGTGGAAAGCTCTTGTTTTCCAAAAGCACAAATGGTCCACAAACGAGCGTTAACTTGGAGGACGCATCGCCCGGGGTTTATTTTTTGATGTTGAAATCTGAACAAGGCTTTTTAACCAGAAAAGTAGTGGTAGATTGAAACGATTTTAACTTTTACAGAATTAATCCCAAGTCCTCGGGACACCATCCACAGCAGTGAATACAGGAAGCAATACCTTGTCCCTGTAAAATTCAAATTATACTATTTTCCTTTCAAGTAATTTTTAAAAATGTAGCAATTTCTCTTCTTCAAGTCACACCAATCGGTCGTGACCGATTGTATCTTAATCCACAGTTTTTCGTGAAGTAGAAACTTTGGGGTCGTTTTGGTTTAGTTTTTTACTCAAGTAATTAAACCTAAAATACAACAAAATTGCAGAAACAGATAAACCCGCTAAAAGTCCCAGCCATATACCGATGCTGCCATAGTTTTCCTCTTTTCCCAAAAAGTATGAAATCGGAAAACCGATGACCCAATAAGCTGTAAAACAGATCAAGGTTGGAATGCGCACATCTTGCAAACCACGCAAGGCACCTAAAAGCACCACTTGCAAACCGTCGCTCAATTGAAAAAGGGCGGCGACTATCAAAAGTTGGGACGCCAGGATGACCACTTCGCTGTTGTCGATATAAAATGAGGGCAGAATATCCTTGAGTAAAATAAAGCCCAAGGCGAAAACAGCTTCAATCAAAAAGACAAGCAAAAGATTAGAAAAAGCCAAACGGCGCATGGTGATATAATCGTGTTTTCCTTTTTGGTTGCCCACGCGAATTGTGGCTGTGATGCCCAATCCCACAGCAACCATAAAGGTCATCGAGGATAAATTGAGGGCGATTTGATTTGCTGCTTGCGCATTTGTGCCCAGCGTTCCCGCCAGAAAAACGGAAGCCGTAAAAATCGCCACTTCAAAAAACATTTGCATCGCCGTAGGAAAGCCTAAACTCAACAAACGTTTGAACACATGCTTCTCAACCGAGTTTTTTACACGGACGAAATAAGGTTTGAATTTAGGTTTGGATTTTAAAATCCAGAACAAAAATCCCAGCATACAAAAGCGCGAAATCAACGTGCCGATTGCCGCGCCTTCCAGCTCTAAACGCGGGAAAATCCAGATTCCATAAATCAATAGATAATTGAAAAGCACATTGAGCAGATTAGCGATAACAGTCGCATACATCGCATATTTTGTTTGTGACAGTCCATCACCAAATTGTTTAAAGGCTTGAAAAGCCATCAAGGGCAATAGGGAAAAGGAAACAATATTAATATAAGGAAAGGACAGCTGAACGACTTCCGGTGGCTGGTCCAGGCTATATAAAATTGGCTTTATTAGCCAGACACCGGCGAACAGCAATAAGCCAAAAGCCGTGCATAAAATAATGCCGTGTTGAAAATAAGACCGGCCTTTTTCGATATTTGAAGACCCATCGGCCTCGGCCATTAAAGGTGTAATCGCAAAACTAAAGCCTATCCCGACAGAAAGTGCGATAAACACCAAACTATTCCCCAGTGAAACAGCGGCTAGCGGTGCCGCGCCAAGACGACCGACCATAATATTATCTGCAAGTCCCACGAGCACGTGCCCCAACTCTCCAAACATCACCGGAAAGGCGATGAACAGGTTTTTTTTAAATTCTTTTGTGTAATCAGAAAAGGGCACTGGTTTTTTTTGGCGCAAAGGTATTTTAATTTTGCGCTAAGCAATAAAAAACCCGTCCCCAAGAAGTCTTGAAAACGGGTTTTTTAATTTAAAAACAATCAATCAAATTTAGCCTTTATCAGAAGAACCTGATTCTGGGTTTTTTATCGCCAAAATAAACTTGTCATCCGCTAAATATTTCTTGGCAACTTGATGCAATTCTTCAACGGTCAAGGCATCCACGCGATCGTTATAAGTGAAGGCGCGCATTGGGTCGCGGTCATATTGATCAGTGTTTTCAAGAATATTTAACCAATACCGGTTTTCCTTCATTTCCTGTTTGTGTTCTTTTTTCAAGGTTTCTTTAACCTTGTCAAGATCAACTTGCGAGGGGCCATTTTTGACGGCATTATGAACAACACCTTTTGCCGCTTCCACTAGTCGATCAACATTTTCTGGTCCGCAAGGAAACCTAACGCTCATACTATACCAGTCATAAGGAAAATTAGATAAACTTCCGCTGGCACTCACGCTATAAGCACCGCTTTCTTTTTCACGGATCTGCTCGATCATTTTAATGTTCAAGGCCTGCCCTAAAGCGCCCATTGCTAAATCTTCTTCTTTGGAATAATCCGTTGGCCCTTGATAAATCATTTGAACCATACTTTTTGGATCAGTTCCTGCTTCAAATGTTTTTTGATGCTTGCCGTGTTTTGGACGGAAATCAAAGGTTTCATAATTCTCTTTTTCACCTTTAGAAGGCAAACTTGCGAGGTATTGTTTAGAATACTCTTTCAATTTAGCCTCATCAACATTTCCGACAAAATAAAAATGGAACCCATCCGCATTGGCAAAACGTTCTTGGTATTTTTTATGGGCCAAATCATAGTCTGCATCGTTCAATTGCTTTTCTGTTGGCAGGATCCCGGTAAAACGGGGATTATCGCCATACATCCAATCGTAAAACTCCATATAGAACTTAATCTGTGGATTTTTCATCATCTGAGAAAACCTGGCTTTCTGTTTGTTGATATAGGAATTGAAAGCACTCTGATCTTTATTCAAATCAGTGGTGTACAAATAAATCATCTGGAACATCTGCTCTAAATCCTTAGGCGCAGCCCGTCCTGAAAAACTTTCATTATAAGTACCTATGGAAGGTCTTACAGAAACAATTTTTCCAGTCATGATTTTTTTCATTTCATTCTGGTCAAAGCCGTTTATGCCGGCATCTGTTAAACCACCATTGGCAGCACTGGTTTGCTTGTAAGTCTCTAGATCATAGAGTGAAGTCCCGCCAAATTTAAAAGCAGAAAGCAAAACCTCATCGTTTTTAAAATCTGTTTTTTTATAGGTCACTTTTACTCCGTTGTTTAAAGTCAAAGTTGTTGTCCCCAGTTTTTCATCGCTTTCAGTATTTGTTATTGAACCGGCTTCTGGCATTTTGCTCATCAAGGCATCTGCAACCTCTTCTTCAGTGTAAGGCTCAACGTCCATTTTTGGAACCTTTTTCAGTAACTGACGGACTTCTTTTTTCGCAGGTTGATCTGCACTTTCAGGACCCGTGATCACAACAACGCGATTATCCTCGTGAAGATAATTATCGATTAGATTGTTCACTTCATCCAGTTTGATTTTAGGGATTTGATCCTCATAAAAATTATATTCCCACTTGATTCCCGGTGCGGGCTCATCTTCAAGGAAATTTCGGATAAATTCACCCACGAGCCTTCCTGACTCTCTTTTATCGCGGTTTTTATAAGAACTTTCCATTCCGGCCAATAAATCAGTTTTAGCCCGTTTGAATTCAGCTTGTGTAAAACCGTGCTCTTTCACGCGTTGGTTTTCAATAAGCAGTGTTTTAAGGGCATCGAGCTGTCCACCTTCTTTGGTTTGTGCATACGATTGATAAGCCTCTTTAGAGCGCGCTGCTGTTCCCCCGTGATAACTTCCCGCATAAATAAAAGGCGGTTTTTCCTGATTTGTCAAGTCATCCAGACGGTTATTGATCATTTGTGAAAACAAACGCTCGGTTATTCCGTGGCGGTAATCCTTGAGTTTTGTTTCGGGCTGTTTCTCTTTAATGTCCTTATACATTAAACGCACTGAAGACGAAGATGCTTCTGGATCAGAAGTGATCGCGATGAGCGTTTTTTTGTGGTTTGGAAGCTCATAACTTTTACGTTCTGGCGCGTTCTCTGGATTTTTTAGTTTTGAAAAATGGGACTTTATTTTTTGTTCCAACATATCTGGATCAGCATCACCGATAGCAATGACGGCCATTAAATTAGGGCGGTACCAATCTTTGTAATAACTGCGGACATCTTCATATTCAAAGTTCTCCAAATTCTTTTTAGTTCCAATCGGCAATCGGTCGGCATATCTTGATTTATACAAAATCTTTGGCAGATATTCCTGTTGCATTCTCTGACCGGCCCCACGGCCCAGGCGGTATTCTTCTAAAACTACTCCGCGTTCATCATCAATAGCTTTTTCTTTGAGTGTAGCGTTGTGCGCCCAGTCTTCGATAATTTGAAAACCTGTTTCCAATTGCTCTTTGTCATCACTTGGGATGGGAAGGATATAAACGGTTTCGCCAAAACTGGTATAAGCATTCAAATCGGCGCCAAATTTTACCCCGATGGTCTGCAGGTAATCTACCAATTCATTTTTTTTAAAGTTTTTGGTTCCATTAAAGTTCATATGCTCCATAAAGTGGGCGAGACCTTGCTGGTTTTTGTTTTCTAAAACTGAACCTGCATTGATCACTAAGCGCAATTCGACTTTGTCAGCTGGCCGGTCATTTTGTTTAACATAATACTTTAAACCATTGTCCAGAGTTCCTGTTCTAACGTTGTCGTTGAACGGAATATCTTTGGAAAGATCTGAAAAACCTTGATCTTGGGCGTATGCCGGCGCACTTAAAAAAAGCACGGATACACATAGCATCAAGACTTTGTTGAGAGATATTTTTTGCATCATTTATAGAGATTAGATTAACGGTTTAAAGTTATAAAATAATTTTAGAAATAGGTCTTAAAAAGCCATTCTTCTATTTTTTTCGCATTGAGTATTGATTTTGACCTCTCAAATCGATTGGGCGACTTCTATTTTACCACTATTTTATTTTTAAGTAAATTTGCATTTAAACCCTTTTATCAACTTAATAAATTAGTATAGCATGCAACTGTACAATAAATTAAGTGCTAAAGAGCGGGCACAACTTCTCGAAGAAGCCGGTGAAGACCGTTTGACGCTCTCCTTTTATAAATATGCCAAAATTGGGAATCCACAATTATTGCGCAACCACCTTTTTATCAATTGGGACGCACTGGATGTTTTAGGCCGCATCTATGTCGCCCAGGAAGGCATCAACGCCCAACTTTCCATTCCCGCCAAAAATTTTAATCAATTTGAAAAATTTCTGGACGGTATAAATTTCCTAAAAGATGTGCGCTTGAATATCGCGCTTGAACAAGAATTGAAAAGTTTTTTGAAACTGAAAATCAAAGTACGTTCAAAAATCGTTTCCGACGGCCTAGATGACAAAAGCTTTGACGTTACCCAAAAAGGAAAACACGTCAACGCCATTCAGTTCAATGAACTATTAGAGGATGAGAACACGGTCCTGGTGGATATGCGCAATCATTATGAAAGCGAAATCGGTCACTTTCAGGGCGCGAGGACGCCAGATGTGGACACCTTTCGGGAATCCCTCCCCATTATTGAAAAAGATTTAGAGGACGCTAAAAAAGAGGACAAAAACCTGGTGATGTACTGCACGGGCGGAATTCGCTGCGAAAAAGCCAGTGCTTATTACAAACACCACGGCTTCAAAAATGTATTTCAACTCGAGGGCGGCATTATTGATTATGCCCGACAAGTAAAACAAGATGAAGATCTCGAAAATAAATTCATCGGTAAAAACTTTGTCTTTGACCATCGTCGCGCCGAGCGCATTTCAAACGAAGTCATTGCAAACTGCCATCAATGCGGAAAACCCTGCGACACCCACGTCAACTGCGCTAATGATGGGTGTCATTTACTATTTATCCAATGTAGTGAATGTGCGAAAAAAATGAATGATTGTTGCTCAGATGAATGTAAAGAAATCCACGCGCTTCCTTTTGAAAAACAAAAAGAGCTGCGCCAGGGAAAAAGTAACAGCAATAAAATTTTCAAGAAAGGGCGCAGTGAGAAGTTGCAGTTTAAAACTTGAGTCCACTCCGGAGATTTAACCCTTAAATCCCATCTCGACCTAGCTCGATACATAGCCTAAAGGGGACTTTCCCAAGTCATTGAATTTTAAATTATACCAATTAAGACGCAGGCTAAAAGAATTTGAAATTCAACATTTACAGGCCTTCTCAAAGTAGGCTCAAACTTGAGCATTTAACCAAGCCCGACGTCCATTGTCATCATCACAATAAAACCACCGATGAAACCAAGGGTAGCAATATCAGTATTGCGCGCTTGCTGGGATTCTGGAACAACTTCTTCGATAACTACAAAAATCATCGCCCCAGCTGCAAAACAAAGTGCATAAGGCAAAATGGGTTCAAAAGTCATAACCGCCCAAGCACCGAGGACGGCAGCCACAGGCTCGACAATGGCGGAAAGCTGTCCATAATTAAAACTTTTCCAACGGCTAAAACCTTGACCGCGAAGGGGCATAGCAACTGCAAAACCTTCCGGAAAATTCTGAAGCCCAATCCCAATGGCAAGTGCGACGGCACCGCCAATACTCGCACCGGGAATCCCCGCGGAAACCCCTCCAAATAAAACACCAATGGCCAGACCTTCAGGAATATTGTGCAAGGTTATGGCCAAAGTCAATAAAACGGACTTATGCCAATCTGTTTTAATCCCTTCTTTTCTATCCATTTTGAAATTAACGTGCAAATGTGGAAGGACTTTGTCAAGGGCAAAAATAAAAAGTGCCCCCAATGAAAAACCAATAACTGCCGGAAGGGTTTTCATAAAGCCTTCGCCAGAGCTCATCTCAATTCCCGGCGCGAGCAAACTCCAAAAACTGGCTGCGACCATCACCCCGCCGGTAAATCCCAGCATCCCGTCAAAAACCTTGCGGTTCATTTTTTTAAAGAAAAAGACAAGTCCCGCGCCGAGCCCGGTCAAGCCCCAAGTGAATAATGTGGCATAAAGCGCTGCCAAAATTGGCGGTATGCTTCCGAAATAATCAACTATTGCATCCATTTATTAATTCTCAAAGGGTTCAACATAAAGGTTTTCAGCCGTTTTGGAAGAAACCCCAATTTCTTTTCCGTTAATCTTAAGCTCTAATGAGCCATCAAATTCCTCTCGTTGACACACCTCAATTTTGTCGCCCAATGAAATATCCTTGCGGTCCAGATATTGTAAAAACTCGGGGGAAGAGTCTTTTACCCCGACAAAATTGCCCTTCCCCCCAATTTTACAATGTGCTAAAATGGTTTTGGCAATTGGCTTGAAATTGCCATCTTCATCAGGAATGGGATCGCCGTGGGGATCGACCTTTGGAAAACCCAGGAATGAATCCAGACGCTTGGTTAATTTTTCAGACTGGATATGTTCTAGTTCCTCAGCAATTTCGTGGACCTCATCCCAGGAAAATTTTAGTTTATCCACAAGAAAATATTCCCAGAGCCTGTGCTTCCGGATGACTTTCAAAGCGTGTTGTTTTCCGTTTTTTGTCAGGGAAGAACCTTGATAAGGCTCATAATTGATTAAACCTTTTTCAGACATCCTTTTCACCATATCGGTCACCGAAGAGGCTTTAGTGCGCATAGCTTCTGAAATTCCATTAGTAGGAACACCTTTATCATGATGTTTTTCTAAATGAAAAAGGCATTTCAAATAATTCTCTTCAGAAAGGGTCATAGTTAATTTTTATTAATATCAAAAATAAGGTTTTAAATTCGAAAATAAAAATTAGCTTAGACTAAAAAAAATAAATTATAAATCTAAATTTAAGGTTAAGGTCTCATCTTAAAAATTTACCAAAGCCTTATAGTTGTTATCGGTTATTATTATCTTTGAAATAAAAAACAAATGAAATATTTTACCTCAACATTTTTTGCTTTAATAATTTGCTTTAGCCTTTCCGCCCAGGATTATACCACGCCAAATACTGGCGTAAAATGGAATTTGGACAGCTTGGTTCAGAACAATCCTTCCACTATTTCAATCGTGAACGAAGCATTTGTGCTCAATGGAAATTTAACAGTGGCAGAAAATGACAGCCTTTTTCTCAAACCAAATGATTCTTTAAAAATCAATCAAGATATTGAAGTAACCATTGCCGGGTTTTTTCAAAGTTTAGGCAATGAAAATGAACAAATTACCATAACGGCAACTGATACTTTAAACCCCTATGAAGGTTTTAGGTTTGAAGAAATTTCCACTGTTGAAATCGACCGGACCACAATTCAATATGGTGGCGGACTGAAAGTCATTACGCCAAATCTCACCTTGACCAATAGCACGATCTTCAGGAATGTTGAAGGTTCGGCAACCGGCGCCGCTATTTCCCTTTCTAACGGCTCGCCCCTGATCGAAAACAATGAATTTATTCAAAATGACCTTCCAGCCGTTTCTTCGGGTGCAAACCAACAAGTTTCAGCAAAAATTTTAAATAATTATCTGCAAGGAAACGGCCAGGCGAACGAAAACCGACCGCAATTAAATATGGGACCGACCGGCGCCGACACCTTGAAGATTGAAAACAACATCATTCTCGGTGACCGCGATTTAACAATGGTGGGCGGCATTGCCGTTTCAAATTTTATCGGTGGTGAAATCCATACCATCATTAAAAACAATGAAATCACGGATAACCGTTATGGAATGACCATCGCCGGCGGAAATGCAGAGGCTTTGATTAAAGGGAATATCATCGAAAATAACGACACTCAGGGCGAACCTAATCTTGGCGGTAGTGGAATTTCCTTAAATTCAGGTACCGATACCCAAACTATTATGATCACTGACAACAGCTTTCGTGGAAATTTATGGGGAATAACGATTATCGATGAAGCCTCTGCAAATCTAGGGGATGAAGACGAAAACCCCGGCAATAATGTTTTCTCGGACAATGGAAATTCAGGAGATATTTTCGCGCTTTACAACAACACTGATAATACAATCTTGGCTAAAAACAACTGCTGGATCGAAGGGCAAACAAATACCTTAGCTGATGCAGAATCTGTGATTTTTCACGAAGTGGATGATCCTTCTCTGGGCTTGGTTGATTTTGATCCTGTGAATTGCAGCGGTCTTAGCAATCCAGCGGTTCAAGCTCCTCAAATAACGATGTATCCCAATCCTGTGGAAAACCAATTGAATTTTTCCAGCAGTCAAACTATTGAAAGCCTTGAGATTTTTGCTTTAAATGGCAAGCGCCTTCGAAGTTTTTCGGTCAATGAAAATAAAGGCCAACTCAATTTTCAACTCAGCTCTGGTTTATATTTGATTAAGTTCAAAAGCCAAAACGGATCTGAAAAAACGGAAAAGTTGATTGTGAATTAAGATGACTCTATGTTGAATATAGTAGGTAAATCCTTCTACCAAAAAACTAAGTTGGTTTACATTGTTAAAAAACCATAGTTGAGGAATAAAAAAACAGCGGTTGTTTATTGTTACAGCCCTTCCGTCATCCCGATTTCTCCCGAGTTCTCGGGATCGAAATCGCGATGCCACCTTCCCCCCAAGCGGGCTTGGGGGAAGGAATCTTTGTTTTTAACTTTAAAAAAAAATTACTTGCCCACTACAAATAACATAGACCCATTAAGTTTTACTTCAGAATAAAGATTGATAAACAGTTTTTAAATTTCCCCAAACCACCTGATTTTGAAAACGGCTGGTAATGGATTCACGCGCTTTGGATTGCATCAACTCAAGGTCGCTTTTTTCCATCATTTTTTCCATTGCGGCAAATAATCCTGTTTCGTTTTTAGGGGGAATGATCAAACCGTTTTTGCCGTTCTCAATAATTTCGTTACAACCATTGATATCAGAGACAATGCAGGGAAGCCCCATCGCCCCGGCCTGCATCACGACATTTGGAAAACCCTCGCGATAGCTGGGAAAAGCCAAAACATCGCTTATCGCGAAATAGGGACGCACGTCTTTTTGAAATCCGACAGCTTTTATGGCGCTGTTTGTCTCAATAATTTTTTCGGTTTCTGGCGACAAGGGGTCCAAATCAGACTCTAAAGAACCGACCAATAGTAATTTTACAGCAGCTTTGTTTTGATTTAATTTTTCAAAAGCAGCCACCAACTCATTGATCCCTTTGTCCCCGACCAACCGACCGACAAAAATAAAGACAAAATCAGACGGGTCTATTTTTAAGCTTTCGCGTAATTCAGTATTTTCAATTTCTGAAAAATGTTTTGGATTAAAATGTTCACTATCGATTCCATTAGTACTCCCCTGAGCGATGACTTCCAATTTTTCAGGTTTGGTCAATTTTTCGTTGAGGATAAACTCATAAAGTCCTTTTGAATTTGGCAGAACACGTGTTGCACAGCGGTAAGTCAATGCTTCCACTTTTTGCAAAATATTTCGTTTTGCTCCGGTAGATTCCATTAACGGCATTCCCGCAACGGTGTGCAAACGGTGTGGGACTTTTGCGATTTTGGCGGCCAGCATCCCCACGATTCCGGCTTTTGGCGTATGCGTGTGGACAATATCGGGCTTTTCCTCTTTCAGGAATTTTATCATCTTCCGCAAGCCTTGAAAATCTTTCACCGGTGTAATTTCGCGGGTCATCTCAATGGCTTCAACCCGAATTCCTTCCCGCTCGCCCACTTCTTGCAACAAATCCCCTGGTGATGAAACCCCAATGACTTCAAAATAGTCACTCATATAGTGAAGCTGGCCTTCCAATAATTTATTCAGCGAAATCGGCACCGTGGTGATGCGAATGAGTTTTGGTTTTTTCATACTTTAAATTCTATAATCAATTGATTTCTTTTAAATTTTCATAAAAAACCCGTCCCCAAACAGACTTGGGGACGGGTTTTTATTCATTTCAAACGCAAAAATCAATCAACATTGATAATTCTATTTAAGGTTTTACTGGGGCGCATTGCGGTTTCAGTTTTAGTGTGGTCCGGATAAAAATACCCACCAATATCCACCGATTGACCTTGGGCTTCGAGCAATTCCTGCAAAATAGTTTCTTCGTTTTCTTCCATTTCCAAAGCTACTTTAGCAAAGCGGTCTTTCAATTCCTCGTTTTCATCTTGTTTTGCCAAAGCTTCAGCCCAGTACATCGCGAGATAAAAGTGACTACCGCGATTGTCCAGTTCATCGACTTTGCGGGAAGGTGACTTTTTATTTTCCAAAAATTTATCAGTGGCATCTTCCAAAGTTTTAGAAAGTATCAAAGCCTCTTTATTGTCAAAGGTTTTGGCAAGGTGCTCTAAGGAAACGGACAATGCCAAAAATTCACCCAAAGAATCCCAACGCAAGTGGCCATCTTTTAGAAACTGTTGCACGTGTTTTGGCGCAGACCCACCAGCTCCCGTTTCAAACAAACCGCCGCCATTCATTAAAGGGACGATGGACAGCATTTTTGCACTGGTGCCCAGTTCTAAAATGGGGAACAGATCGGTGAGGTAATCCCGCAATACATTTCCGGTTACCGATATTGTGTTTTCTCCATCCTTCACACGTTGCAAGGTATATTTTGTCGCTTCTTTAACCGACATAATTTTAATTTCTAAACCCTTAGTGTCGTGATCTTTTAAATAATGATTTACTTTTTTGATCAATTCGGCATCGTGGGCGCGGTCTTCATCCAGCCAAAAAATTGCCGGCCAACCTGTTTCTTTTGCTCGGCCTACAGCGAGTTTTACCCAGTTTTGGATTGGCGCATCTTTAACTTGGCACATCCGCCACAAATCGCCGGGTTTCACCTCTTGTTCCAGCAAACTTTTGCCAGAACTGTCAATCACACAAACTTTTCCAGCTTCCGTGATTTCAAATGTTTTGTCGTGTGAACCATATTCCTCGGCTTTTTTGGCCATCAAACCGACATTGGGCACTGTTCCCATTGTTGTCGGGTCAAAGGCACCGTTTTTCTTACAGAACTCGATGGTTTCCCGATATAAATCAGCATAACTGCTTTCTGGGATAACGGCTTTCGCATCTTGGGTTTTATCATTTTTATTCCACATTTGACCAGAAGTCCTTATCATTGCTGGCATTGAGGCATCGATTATTGTATTATTAGAAAGGTGAAGATTTGTGATATCATTATGAGAGTCCACCATCGCTAAACCGGGGCCATCCTGGATTTGTTTTTTTATAGCTGATTCGATCTCTTGCCTTTCGCTGGGTTTGAAATCTTCAATGGCTTTAAAAATACTGGCAAGTCCGCTATTTGGGTCGGCGCCGGCATCTTTTAATTTATCACCATATTTTTCAAACAAGTCGCTGAAATAAGCTTTCACAGCATGACCAAAGATAACAGGGTCAGAAACTTTCATCATTGTTGCTTTCAAGTGAACAGAAAACAAAACACCTTTATTTTTAGCATCCTTGACCTGTTCCTTTAAAAAAGAATCCAAGGCTTTTTTACGCAACACCCCCGCGTCGATAACCTCACCGTCAAGAAGTTCAATATTCTCTTTTAATGTTTTTTTCTTACCGCTTTTAGTGGTCAATTCAATTTTTACCGCTGTCGCTTTTTCAAGGGTGGTGGATTTTTCGGTGTGTTTAAAATCACCTTCCTGCATTGTTGAAACGTGAGATTTAGAATCTGAAGACCACTCCCCCATTCTGTGCGGGTTCTTTTTAGCATAATTTTTAACCGCTTTTGGTGCGCGACGGTCAGAATTTCCTTCCCTTAGAACTGGGTTCACGGCACTTCCTTTTACTTTGTCATATTTTGCACGCACTTTTTTATCCTCCCCATTTTTTGGGTTATCGGGAAAATCTGGAACTTCAAAGCCTTTTTCCTGAAGCTCAGCAATACAAGATTTTAGCTGCGAAAGTGAGGCGCTGATATTTGGTAGTTTTATGATATTGGCTTCTGGCTTTTTCACCAAGTCACCGAGTTGCTGCAAGGCATCGGGAACACGCTGTGATTCTTCCAAATGCTCTGGAAAAACAGCGAGGATACGGTGTGCCAACGAGATATCGGCCGGTTCAATTTTAACACCGGCAGGTTTTGAAAAAGCCTGGATGATGGGATAGAAGGAATAAGTTGCCAAAGCTGGCGCTTCGTCTGTTTTAGTGTAAAATATTTTGGATTGATCAGCCATTTGTTTTTATTTTTTATTTAACTAATTAAAAATCAAGCAGTTCGCTCAAATTTATTTACTTATTGTTCTTTTGCGTAAATATAGAAAATATGTGTAATATTAAGCTCAAAGTAGTATTAGAAATTTGTTAATGCCTTCAATTTTAAGCAAAAAAAAGCTTCCGAAATGGAAGCTTTTTTTTGCTTATGATAAAAACGACTAAGCCGTTTTTTTATTCTTTGGAGATGCTTTACGTTTCTTTTGCTTAATTCGTGCGCGTTTTCCGGTCAATTCCCTGAAGTAGAAAATTCGTGCACGGCGCACTGAACCTCGTTTATTGATTTCGACTTTCTGAAGGGCCGGCATATTGATAGGGAATATCCTTTCAACGCCAGTTGTTCCACTCATTTTTCGGATAGTGAAGGTTTTTGAAGCACCATCACCTTTCAATTGAATTACCGTTCCGCGATAATACTGCGTACGGGTTTTGCTTCCTTCGCTAATTTCATAATAAACCGTGATAGTATCACCGGCTTGAAATTCTGGAAAATCCTTCTTTTCGACGAATTCGTCTTCGACATATTTAATTAAATCCATAATAAATGGGTTTATTATCAAGGCTAAAGCAACATTCACGATTTTCGCCAGAGGTTATTTTAACGCGGGCACAAAATTACGATTTATTTTTAATTCGGCAAGTTTTACCCTTGATCTTTTAAAAGGTCAGGCCTTAGGTCCTTCGTTCGTTTCAAGGATTGATTTTCACGCCAATCCTCTATTTTTTTAAAATCACCACTGCGCAGAACCTCCGGGACTTTCCAACCCTTGTATTCTGCAGGACGGGTATAAGTGGGCGGCGCCAACAAATCATCCTGAAAGGAATCTGTCAATGCAGAGGTTTCATTGCCCAAAACCCCGGGAAGCAGACGGATCACCGAATCGGCAATCACTGCTGCGGCCAGCTCACCGCCAGAAAGCACATAATCACCAACTGAAATTTCACGGGTGATAAATTGATCGCGCACCCGTTGATCGACGCCTTTATAATGACCGCAAAGAAGGATTATATTTTTTTTAGTGGAAAGTTCATTGGCCTGTTTTTGATTGTATTGTTTTCCATCGGGGGACAAATAAATGATCTCGTCATAATCGCGCTGTCCTTTCAAGTGCGAAATGCATTTATCGATCGGTTCAATCATCATCACCATTCCGGCGCCGCCACCATATTGATAGTCATCCACCTGTTTATAATTGTCGTGCACATAATCGCGTAAATTATGCACCTCAACTTCACATAAACCTTTATCAATTGCCCTCTTTAAAATGGAATGGTCGAAAGGGCTTTGCAATAAATCTGGAACAACCGTTATAATATCAAATCGCAGCATTAAATATCGTTATTATTTTTCTTTTTAGACCTATTGACCTCGTCTTGGAGTTTACGCCCTAATTTTTGCTGTTTTTCCAAAGATTTTTCCCGGAAATCTTCAAATTCGCGTTGCTCTTGTTTCAAACGGATTTTCGCCTCTTTTGTATCGGCACTGTTCTTCTTGTTCTTGATTACTAAAAAAATGATTATCAAGATCAACACCCCAACAACTCCCCACGTAATAGCCTGATATGAGGATTTGGACAATTGCATCCCAAGAAAATTTATTTCATCACGCGAACCCTTGAGTTCATTCAGGTTTTGACGTGTTTCTTTCAAATCGTTTTGAACAGCTGTCATTTGTTTCTGTTGCTGCTTGATTTTCGACTTGCTTTTTTGAAGCTGGCTGTCTAAGTCAGAGATTGTTGTCGATACCTTTTTCTGCAGGCCCCGCAGTTTTTGTTCTTTGACAACTTTATATTCCTGATAATTATTAGACTCGTCAAGAATTTTAGTGAATTCCTGATCGATTGCTGTGGAATCTTGCGCCTGGGCAAATCCCGATGTGGTAAAAAGCAAACCACAACATAAAATTAGGCAATGTGTAAATTTCATTAATGTGTAATTTATTGGGGTCAATTTGATTTTGCAAAAGTAATTTTTTAAGCTCAACTTAACTCACTTTCAGCTGTGTAATTTATTGCAAAATGACTTTTTAATTTTAGATATTGACCTTTAATACCTTTACAGAAAGTCAATTACGGCATTATAAAATTTAATTGGTATAAACTAAAAAAGAGTTCAAAAACTTCCGGCCTCTTAAACTTAAAAATAGGTGAATTATTATTTAAAAGCAGAAATTCCTGTGATATCCTTTCCTGTTATTAGCAAATAAATATCGTGTGTTCCTTTATAAGTGATCTCAATTACCGAGTTGATCAGGTGTTGCATTATGTTATAATCGCCACTGATGCGCGCCTGCACCGCACACCCGCCGACCTCGACTACCACTACCAGCCCAAAAGCAACAAGCTTCTGAACGTGGGCGACGTGGCTTATGACCGGGGATTTAAGGATGGCAACCAAAATGGGGATGATTATACCTATGACGTCAATGGCAACCTGACCAGAGATAAAAACAAGGGGATTACCGAAATCACCTACAACCACCTTAACCTGCCGGAGAAAATAGTGTTTGGAAATGCCGGTCAAATGGCCAATTCCAATAAAATTAATTACATTTACACAGCCAATGGCACTAAACTCGAAAAAGAAGTGACTCAACTTAACGGAAATACCACCCAGACCACCACGCAATATGCCGCCGGCATGATCTATAAGGACGGTGATCTGGAATTCTTTCCCCAGCCCGAAGGCTATGTGCAGCCAGATGCTAACAGCGGTTATGAATATGTCTATCAATACAAGGACCACCTCGGGAACATACGGTTGTCCTACTCGGATAGCGATGGGAATGGGTCTATTAACGCATCGACTGAAATCGTCGAAGAAAACAATTATTATCCTTTTGGCTTACAGCACAAGGGGTACAATAATGTAGTAAACGGAACGGAAAATAATTATAAGACTTTTCAAGGTCAAGAAATCCATAAAGAGCTTGGTCTAAATTGGATTGAGTTTAAATACAGAAATTACGACCCAGCTATTGGAAGATTTTTTAATGTTGACCCACTTGCAGAAGATTACGTTTATAATGGTCCATATAATTTTGCCGAAAACAGGGTTATTGATGGAATAGAACTTGAAGGTTTAGAATGGAAGAGTGTTAAAGACGATGATGGAAATACGAGCCTTACACTTAACGTTCAGCTTTATAATGATTCTGGGTTATCAGATAAGCAATTAACAAAGTTAAAAACCAGTATTACAGAACAGTTTACAGAATCATACAGTAATAGTGATGAAAATATAACTGCATCGTTAGTTATAGAAGATGTTGCAGAAGCTAAAGGAGATTTTTTAGTAACACTAACAGAGCAAACTTCAAATCCTGTATATGACGCTGACGGAAATAAAACAGGAATTACATATAAAGGAGGAGAAGCAGGTGCTTTAGGGAAAACTCAAAAAAATGACTTTGAAGTAACAGCCAAAAGAGATGGAAGTACGAGGAGCAATTCTGATGTAGCAAGAAGTTTTTCTCACGAAGCAGGACATACAGCTGGATTGCGCCACCCTTGGAGTGCTAAACAGGAAATTGGCGATATAAAACAAGGAGCCGAAGGAGTGAAATCCAGTACAGTTAGGAAAAACTTAATGAATTCTGGTGGAAATAAAGTCAAAGCCAATAGGTCAACATCAGGAACTAATGTTACTAATGGTCAGCTAAAAAGCATCGATAAATTAGTGAGAGGACAACAAAAGTAAGTTTATGAAGAAATATATTTTAATACTCGTAGTAGCTATAACAACAATAAGTTGTCGTTCTCAAGATGGAATCGTCAAAAGTATTAGTTGCGAAAGCAATGTAGATGTTCAATATGAAAAGGCAGATGCCCAAGCAAAGAAAGAAGGTTTAGTTGCAGACAAGAACCTTGAAGCATTTACGGTTCATTTTCTTTATAATTTTGACGGAGAAATAAAAGCGTACGTAAATGACAAGCTTTTATTTAATGAATATATCAAAACGAATGAAGTAACAGATAAGACAGGTAAATATTTTGGTCACAATTATGCTAAAGATAACGAAACGCCAGTCTTAAAAGTTGTTATGGACGAAACTTGCTTTGATATTAAAATAGATAAAGATTACAAATTGATATATGTATATTTTTCAAAAGCGGAAGGATGGACAGTTCGTTTTTCCAATATACATTATGCAGAACATTAATTTACAAACCACCTTCGGGTGGTTTTGTTATGCGTAAGCCTTTTTGGTCTTGGTGTCTCGGATAAAAGCATCGATAATCTTTACAACAGTAGATTTATCCTCTTCAGTAAGTCGCTGTATCTCTTTCATACGGTTAAGCATATCAATGTCCACGACCTCTAAACTGTCATCTTCTGACATCAAATAATCGAGAGATACACCCAAAATCTGTGCAATCTTGTTGGCGTTCTCAACGGACGGCACAATATCACCGCGCTCGTACTTGGAAATCGCATCACGGGAAACACCCACATACGAAGCTACATCCACTTGAGATAACTTTTTCTCTTTCCTAATCTTGGCAATCTTCTGTCCTAAACTCATAGAATAGTCGTCTTAATGTCCTTAAATGGTAGTAAACTATACTTATCGGGCAAATATAGTCAAAATATAATAATATTATCTTGATTAAGTGAATAGTAATATCTAATATTGCAG
>Ga0307976_1000468_pt1 | contig 22918 bp, 17 predicted proteins | sample OrgLakmetagen919_FD_201836 | JGI IMG/M metagenome (GOLD analysis project Ga0307976, IMG submission 201836) | Saline water microbial communities from Organic Lake, Antarctica - #919 | ecosystem: Environmental > Aquatic > Non-marine Saline and Alkaline > Saline | place: Antarctica: Organic Lake... | reverse complement strand
ATCGCATTAATCGTTCTCAAAGCAAGGAAACTATTTTCAACAATTTAATAAGGAGAATGGTTACCACTAAAAATATTACTCACGCTCAATTAATATGTAGCTAAATAGTGACCTCTATACTTTTTTTATTCCCTTGTTGCCTGCTTTGTTTTGCCAGCGAATATTTTTTGTGTGATTTGCCATGTACACTGGTGTCTGCATAGCTCAGAAACATGCCGCCGGGCATGATGTCCACAGGATTATATAGCAGGTAATCATCACCCCGGTCACCCAAAATTTCTTTCCTGACAAAGCATCTTTCCTCATGTTTTCCCGGGGGATTTTACTATTTTTGTTAGTTGAAAAACAATACAAAAAAAACGTCATGCCACAACTATCAGAAAGAGGAATACATATGCCGGCGTCGCCAATCAGGCGCTTAGTACCCTATGCCGAAGCCGCCAAGAAAAAAGGAATCACCGTATACCATCTCAACATCGGGCAACCCGACATAGAAACGCCGGAACACGCCCTGCAGGAGCTTAAGAAAATAGACAAGAAAGTACTGGAATACAGCCATTCTGCTGGTTATGAATCCTACCGGCGCGGACTGTCGCAGTACTATAAAAGCGTTGGGATTGATGTTACCCACGAGGAGATGCTGGTGACCACAGGTGGCTCGGAAGCCATCATGTTTACCTTTCTGAGTTGCCTGAATGAGGGTGACGAAGTGATTGTTCCGGAGCCGTTTTACACTAACTATAATGGATTTGCCCGGGCCACCGGAATTAAAGTAGTGCCTATCACGTCGGGCATTAACGAGGGATTTGCATTGCCGCCTATCGAGGATTTTGAGCAAAAGATTACGGCAAAAACCAAAGCCATCATGATCTGTAACCCTAACAACCCTACAGGGTATCTCTACTCAAAAGAAGAATTAGAGGCTTTGCGCCTGATGGTGCTAAAGCATGACCTCTATCTTTTTGCTGATGAGGTGTACCGGGAGTTTGCTTATGATGGGCACGAGCATTTTTCTGTCATGCAGCTGAAAGATATCCAGGACCGGGTGGTGATGATGGACAGCGTATCGAAACGCTACAGCGAATGCGGCGTAAGGATTGGCGCCCTGGTTACCCACAATAAAGATATTATTGCCACTGCCCTGAAATTTGCCCAGGCACGCCTGAGCCCGCCGGGTTTGGGACAGATTGTGGCCGAAGCATCGCTGAAAACACCCAAATCGTATTTCGACAAGGTTTACAAAGAATATATCGAGCGCCGAAATCTGGTAGTCGAGCGCCTCAACAAAATAGAAGGGGTTTATACGCCGAAACCTAAAGGGGCTTTCTACACCGTAGTGAGTATGCCTGTAGACGATGCCGATAAATTCTGCCAGTGGCTGCTGGAAGATTTTGAGTATGAAAAACAAACCGTGATGCTGGCGCCGGCAACAGGCTTCTACGCCACCCCGGGGTTAGGAAAAAACGAAGCACGACTGGCTTATGTGCTCAACAAAGAGAGCCTGAAAAAGGCTGTAAAAGTGCTTGAAGAGGCCTTTAAGGTATATCCCGGCCGGACAATATAGCGCTTTTTGTGCTTAAGGCAAGTCGATTTGCCCGGAGAAAAAAGACATATAGAGCACAGCGCTCAGGGAAAATAACAGATTATATCAACCTCCTGCGCTAAGCAGTTTTCTGTTTTTCCTTTTCCTCTGTCCTTAACTGTGCCAGATCCACTCCGGCAGGTTAATTTCCCTTCTACCCCGGAGAACTTATCTTCTTTTCGGGAAGAGTCTGTCCCGTGAAACGGGAGCAGAAGGATGAGGGATAACAGCTAATGCCATGGTAACCAGGCTTGCAGCCGGGTCTGCGAAGCATGACACCCCGGAATTCAGGCCGCGGATTTTTAACTAAGATCCAAGAGTTTTACAAATACCGGAACGCAAAGCGCCGTCAGGCACGATATTATGATAACAATGCAACACAGCATTCCGTCTCCTTAAGCGCCACAGGTGCTGAAATATTTTCATTCCCGGAACATAAAACTGTGACGAAATCTTGTTTTCAGCCCTTATAATTCCGAGCCTACAGCTCTTGTGGAGGCCGGGGGATATCATCTTTTACCATAATATCGTGTCCCCGGCACTCTCCTTTCTGTGGTATTTGAGTTTTTCATGGTACGCAGTAAAACGATTCGGTAACCTCAAGGCAGATACCGATTATCAATTGAAACGAGCCTTTACCGATTACTATTTGAATTGCGCCTTTAGTTAATTCCCCTAAGGCCTTTAGGGGACGGGCGCTTTACTCCTAAAGGCACTTCAAATATGTATCGGCAACCATTATAATTTCAATGTTTCGCTGAAGCTCACTTTGAAATACAATTGGTATAAATTGCTACCTGTTCTCCTGCCATGTTGATGATTATGCCGGCTTTCATTGACAACTGTCCGGGCTAAACCTTTTCATCCTGACTGATCATAGCTGTTTCAAGACAAACACGAAACAGAGCAGCGGGGAGCGCATTTCTTGCGTTAATGCAGTAACCGGGGCAATAAAAAAAGGCTCCCCTTTCCGGAAGCCTTTTTTTAATTATTGTTGTCTGTTTACAAGTTTGTTGCACCTTGTACGGTAATTTAATAACCCGGATTCTGGGTAAGGTTATCATTGACATCTGTTTCGCGCTGAGGAATGGGCAGTAACATATTATCAGCATTCCAGGGCACAGTAAACTCATTAGTGGGATTGCTGTTGCCGATTTCTTCGGCACGCCATCTCCTGAGGTCATTGACACGGATACCCTCATGCACCAGCTCCAGCATACGCTCGCGCTTGATAGCTTCCATAAGCTCATCGGCGGAAGCCGGATCGATATCACCCAATTCAGAACGGTTCCTGATATCGTTTACCAGCGCCACGGCATCCTCATCCAACCCATTCAGGTTAGCCAGTGCTTCTGCACGGTTCAGCATAACCTCGGGTAAACGAAGGATGGGCACATTCTCATAAATATCCGTCCACTTCATTGAATACCAAACAGTATCAACGGTGCCGTCTTCTTGCTCAATGGTACGAAAATCAAAGAACGAACTCTTGCGTAAATCGTTATCATCATAACGGTCTATTACGCTGGCAGGAATATGAATCTCATCACGCTGAATTTGTGACCAGTAATCCGCTAAGGAGTTGTTCTGATTAGAGAGGTTGTCCGATTCCGTCATCTGGATTTCAAAAACAGCCTCACTGCTGTTCTTCCTGTTAAAGGTAGTAACAGGATCCGCATTGAGGGCATATATTCCCGAAGTCAAAACTTCGTTAGCAGCCTCAGCCGCATTCTGGTTTTGTCCCAGTTGCAGATATACCCTCGAAAGGAAGCCATAAGCCGAAAAGCTTGTTGCCCTTTTAGGGTTCTCGTCAGGTAACAAGCCTGCAGCAGTCGTCAGATCGCTGATAATTTGGTTATATACTTGTGCCACCGTTTCTCTCTCAGGAAAATATTCTGCGTCAGCAGGATCCATAGTTGCCTCGGTCATCACCGGTACTCCTAAGTGCGAATTATCAGCAGTATATCCCGGAGGCTGCGCAAAGAAGCTGATCAGCTGCCAGTGCAATATCCCCCTGATATAAAGCATTTCACCACGCATTTTCTCTTTATTGCGTTCAAAAGCGGGATCCGTTATAGTATTGTTATCCATGGCATACAAAATCTTGTTCGCCTGGTTGATACCGTCATAGGCACGAATCCAGAGACCTGTGGCCTCCACATTGTTGGTAAGCATATCCTTATCCGCCACTTCGCGGTAGGATGTAAATGAACCATCAAAATAGATGTCATCTGTAAGGATTTCATTGACCTGGATATAATCCTGCCCATAAGCCTGGTCGTCTTGTATGGCATCATATACTCCTGTCACCGCCAGCGACAAGCCATTATAAGTGTTCAGGGCTTCCTCTTCGGCCATAGCATCGTGGGGCGTGAGCTCCAGTTGTTTTTCGCAGGCGCTGAATAATACAGCAATAAGTGCGATAGGTATAAAATATTTAATCATTTTTTTCATATCTCTCAAATTTATGTTCTGTTAAAGTGAAACATCTATTCCAAATAATAGCATGCGTGGTGTTGGCGCCTCCAGGAAAGTTATTCCTTGTCCCACATTAGCGATGCCGTTAGAAGTAACCTCCGGGTCGTTACCGGAATAGTCAGTTACGGTAATCCAGTTTTGTGCTTGCGCATAAAGACGCACGTTATTGAATCCGCTGCCTTCTATAACATTTTTAGGCAGGTTATATCCAAAGGTGATATTTTTGAAGCGCAGATAGGAACCATCTTCTATGTAGCGTGAAGAAGGCTGGCTGCCATTTGTTGTCAGGCGCGCCTGCGGAACATCTGTGATGTCGCCGGGCTCCTGCCATCTATCGAGCTGTGTTACCTGCTGGTTCCACACCGAGCCCATATTTGTTTCTACAAAGCGGCTTCCGCTGCGGTAAACATCGCCCCCGTAAGAGAACTGCATAAATACGCGCAGGTCAAAGCCTTTGTAAGAGAAGGTGTTCGTTAATCCGCCGGTGAAATCAGGATTCGGATCACCCATAATTTTACGATAATCATCGCTGTAATTAGTGGTTTCATTGCCTTCATCATCAATAAACAAGGCATCACCGGTTTCCGGATCAACGCCTGCATATTCTACGGTATAGAATACTCCGATAGGCTCTCCCTCCATAGCTCTGGCAATTTCGTTGGAAATAACACGCCCCTGGATATCTTTGATCTCATTTTGATTGAACGCGATATTAAAATCGGTGGTCCATTTGAAGTCGTTCACCAGGTTACGCGATGTCAAACCAAATTCAACCCCTTTGTTGGTGAGTTCGCCGATGTTTTGCGTATAGGATGTGTATCCTGAAGTGGCAGGCAAGTCAAGGTTAAGCAACAGGTCTGTAGTGACCTTGTTATAATAGTCTGCTTCCAGCTCCAGGCGATTATTAAGCATACTGAAGTTAACACCAATATTAAACTGCGCGGTCTGTTCCCAGCGAAGGTTTGGATTAGCCAGTCTTATCGGGGCCAAACCGGGTTCATCACCATAGCCAAATCCTGCGTTATACAGTCCTAATGCAGGGTAGTTCAAAACATTGGCATCTGCTGCTGTTGCCGAGCTCAGAATCTCCGAGTTTCCGGTAATACCATATCCGGTTCTGATTTTCAGAAAATTGATAAACTCTATATCTTTCATAAAATCCTCATCCGAGACAATCCAACCCAGCGAACCAGCAGGGAACACCGCATAACGCTCTTCTGATCCAAAGCGTGAAGAACCATCGGTACGCAGCGTAAATTCCGCCAGGTATTTGTTCATAAAATCATAAGTTACGCGGCCAAAGTAAGACTCAAAAGCCACCTCTTCTGTATTCCCACCACCGCTGGAAACGCTGGCAGCGGAATTCATAGTGTGCAGGTCGTTACTGGGGAAATTTTCTCCCGTTACGTTAAAGTTATCGTAGACAGTCTTCTGATAGGAATAGCCTGCCATAAAAGTGAAGTTGTGCACTTCATTCAGATTATAGGTATAGTCCAGGCGGTTAGTAGTCAGATAATTCAGACGAGTAAAAGATAAATTCTGAAGCACACCATTTTGAGCACCACCGTCAATACCATTCAGTCCCCAGAAGATATCATCTGTCATATCGATATATTCGGTAGAAAAGTCTGTATTGAAGGTAAGATTATCAATAATCTCATAGTTTGCTCCTACCGAGATAGAAGGCTTATAAGTTGTTGACTCGTGGAAAGACTCATCGAGGTCCTGAACCAGGTTATGCTGTGAGAATCCATTGGCGATATTCACGCCGGGACCCTGATAAAACTCATCTTCCGGACCATAAAAATCAGAACCATCGCCCATTACAGGGATATTAGGGAATTGAAGTAATCCCAGCGTTGAGGCAGAAGAGATAGAGTTACTGCCTGATACACGGTCATTGATCACGCGCGAAACAGCCAGATTAGCATTCAGCTTAAGCTTTTCATTCACCATGTGATCAACATTCAGTCTGCCGCTTACCCGCTGGAAGTTATTCCCTTTAGTATATCCTTCGTCGTCGCTATAGGCAAAGCTGGAATAAAACTGCGTTTTCTCATTGCCCCCGCTTGCCGAAAGGTTGTACTGCTGCATCAGTCCCTGGCGCATGGTTTCATCAATCCAGTCGGTGTTGACAGCATCTTCGGGGCTACCCAGCACTTGCTCAACAGCACCGCCGGTGGCGTTGGCATAAGCTTCATTCAACAGCTCGGTATACTGTTCTCCGTTCAGCACATCAATAAAATTGGTAGGCTCCTGGTAACCGGCTTGCGATGAAAAGTTGATTTTGGTTTTTCCCCCTTTTCCCTTTTTCGTTGTGATAAGGATGACACCATTAGATGCCCTTGAACCATACAGCGCTGATGCGGAAGCATCTTTAAGCACCTGGATAGATTCAATGTCGTTCGGGTTAAGGTTCGACAGCGGACTCACCTGCGCGTAGTCGCCGGTGTATCCCATCCTGTAATCTGTCTGCGGCACTCCGTCAATCACAAACAAAGGCTGTGATGAAGCTGATAAAGAAGATGTGCCTCGGATACGTATGGAGTTTACGTTGCCGGCGCGGGCTCCTGAACTCATCACCAGGCCAGGTGTTTTTCCCTGCATGATATTTTCGAAACTACTATTGGGTGTGTGTTCAATCTCTTCAGCAGATACGCTGGAGACTGACGAGATAATGTCCCGCTTTCTCTTGGTACCGTAAGCCACAACCACTACTTCATCAAGGCTGGTACTGGCCGGTTGTAATACAATATCAAAAGTAGTGTTGTTGCCCACAGGAATAACCTGTGTCTGCATACCTACAAAGGACACTTTGAGCGAATCGGAAGGCGCTGCTTCCAGTTTAAATTCGCCCTCCTGGTTGGTAATAGCACCTTCGTTAGTTCCCTTAATGCTAACTGTTACGAAGGGAAGGGCCTCCCCTTCGTCGTTTTGTACTGTTCCCTGGATATTCTTGCTCTGGGCATACGATATTTGCAGGCCCATCCCGAAAAGAATAACCAATAAAACTGTGAATCTTCTCATGTTTTAAGGTTTTGGTTTACAATAGATTGCTTTAACTATTAAAGCTTATTACTCTAATAGCACCAAAAGTACTTTGACTTATTGCCCGACAAGTAAGTTGTTAGAGGGATATTAGCTCGGGACTGCCCCCTACAACATGAAACTTAGACGAACTACGTAGTTACACCTATATTAAAATAGCATAGATGTGACTTACAGCATTATATGGCTTCAGGAAAATGATACAAGGCCCTGATTAAGGAGCCGGACAGCCTCAGGAGCTGGCAGCTTCCAGCGCCTTGAGGCGCTGAAGCAAGGGCGGATGCGAATAGTGAACAAAAACATAGGCCGGGTGCGGTTGTAAATTGCTCAGATGGTTTACCGACATCTTTTTCAGGGCCTCCTGCAAGGGCCTGGCAGCATAATTCACAGCAGCATATCGGTCGGCGGCAAACTCATTTTTTCTGCTTATATAATTGGTAACTATCCCTAACAGTAACGACAGCGGCGCATAGAGCAATCCGAAAGCCAGGATACCAAGATGAAAAGAAGGTTCCTTAGCCCCCAGCGCATTGGCCAGATAAGCAGGCCACAAGGATGTTTTGTCGATAAAAAACGACAGGAGAAAAAACATCAGTCCGGTCTGTATAGTAGCTATGATAAAGTTCGCCATCGTATGCTTCTTCTTGTAATGGCCTGTTTCGTGAGCCAGCACACTCACCAGCTCCTCTTTCGTGTGGTTTCTGATAAGGGTGTCAAACATAACAATCTTCTTTTTCGATCCCAAACCGCTGAAAAAGGCATTGGCTTTAGAAGAACGTTTGGAGCCATCCATCACAAAGATACTATCCAGCTTAAAGCCCACTTTCTGCGCAAAGCGCTCTATGGCATCACGCAGGCTTCCCTCCTCCAGGGGCGTCAACTTATTAAAGAGGGGCAATATCCAGGAAGCATAAAACATCATCATTACGGCAGAAAACAAGACCATCACACCCCAGGCAATCAGCCAGAACAATGAACCGGTGGATTCATACACCCACACGATCAATGCCAGCAGGCCGCCGCCGATAATTGCTCCAAGCAACCATCCTTTCATTTTATCAAAAAAGAAGGTTTTGGGAGTAGTTTTGTTAAAGCCATATTTCTCCTCAATCACAAAAGTATCATAAAGCTGAAAAGGCAAAGAAAGTAAATCCGAGGCCAGTCCGATGACCCCAAAAAACAGAAGGGCCATCAATACAGGGTGCGTGGTAACATTCCTTACGAGGTTGTCTATCAAGGCAAAGCCTCCAAAATAGAGCATCCCCGCCATCAGCAGGAAGGAAAAAGTGCTTGTTAATAATGAAAAGCGCTGGTTCTCTATAAAATAAAACTGTGACCTGCTATACTCCTCTGCATCGTAAATACCTGCCAGTTCAGGAGGCAGTTCAGGACTAAACCGCCTCGCATTCAAAATATCAAGGATGCGTTCGAACAGAAAATCAAATACCAGTATTGCTAAAATAATCCAGAGTATCGACTGAGCCATAGCTTATTTTTTTTTGAATCGGTGCAAATCTACAGAAAAGCCACCGAAACTTCACTTTTATTGACAGCGATGATTTAGAAAGCAAGCAGCCTGCTAATCCGAATAATTCATAAAAAAAATGAATAATTCTTACGACGGATTAAATATAAGCCTTCCAAGAAAAATGAAAGCCAACATTTTCTATTTCTGAGTTAAACATATCCCCTTATGGCATACACCCCATAACCGATCCATTCATGTATGAGAAGGTGCCAGTAGTAAAAAGAGTTCACATCGGGGATAAAAAGATTTTCAAAATTGTAATGACTGTCTTGCGGGGCAATGCGGTCGGTGGAATACTCATCAAAAGAGAGATCCACCTTACGGAAGCATGCCGCTGCCCGGCGCATGTGGAGGGCAGAAGTGATAAGAAGGCTGGTATTAATGGCAGGATTGTTATCAAGTACTTCTTTGGTATAGACCGCATTTTCATGGGTATTCCTTGATTGTGATTCCGTAAGGATATCCTCTTCCGGTACACCGATGCTCAGAAGGTACCGCTCAATAGCCAGCGCCTCCTTTTTATGAGGATAGAGGTAATGCCCGCTTCCTCCGGAAATCAGGAGCTTTTTCACTTTACCCTGGCGGTAAAGCCTGTAGGCCTGGAACAGGCGGTCGGGTACCTTTTTAAACACCACCCTGTCGAGGCGCTGATCCTCTTCGGCAATCCACCCTCCTAATACAATGCCCACATCATAGGTTTTTTCTACCTTAACAACACCATCCTTTTCCCATGGCGCAAGAAAAGTGTTGAGCAAAGTATTGTTGGAAAACACATAAAAAAGTATAAGCGCCGTTACCAGAAATATTCGACGTTTGCGCCGTCGCAGTATGAGAGCTGCCAGCAGCGACATGAAGACCCAGGCTGTGGGATTAATAAAGTATCCGAATATTTTTGATAAGTAGAAAAACATCAATAACCTCCGTAATATTTTCTCAGGAACCATTCGGCAGCCAGCAGCAGAAAAATCAGCGCCAGCACCCAATACATATCCAGTATTGAGCGGTAACGGGTCTCCTCATACTGCACCGGCTGGTAGCGGTCTTCCTGCATTAAGCTGTCGGAAACACTACTCATCAGGCTGTCTCTTACAAAGAAACCGTTTTGCTTTGCCGCCAGCTTTTTAAGCAAATCGAAATTGGCTACCGTATTTTGTGCTTCCCTTTTAGTGGCCGTAACAGCAAAAGCTCCTTCTTTGCGGTATTCCTCTCCCGAAAAATTAACCGACGCTTCATACCTGTAGCTACCTTCAGGCAGGTATCCCATATTCAGCATATAACTATCATCCTCTTTATCAAACAGATAATTGAATGACTCTCCTTTCCCGTTGATTAGCACGAGCGCTGCTTCCGGTTCGTTGACCCGCTCATAGGAGGCATTGTAGAGCTCGGCAGACATTGTCACCTCCTGATGTCCGGAGTACTTAGACTCAGCGAACACCCTGAAAAAGTCACGGTCCTGGCTGATAGACATATAGCGCACCATAGCATAGAACCACTCATCATAACTCAAATGATTTTTATTCAGCACATAATCGCGCAAGCGCCATTTCCAGAGGCCTGTACCGGCGATAACTCCTGTTTTTTGAGTATAATTTCCCGACAAGGTTATCAGGGGCATGGAGGAGGTATAATCATCGATCTTCTGGTAGAGCAGTGTATTCATGGTCGGGACGGTATTGTAATCGCCGAAAGGTACTCTCAGAGGCGGACACTGGTTCAGCCAATTCTGTACCCGTGGCGAGAGCGTAAAAAGAGAAAAGCTCTCATTTATTGCCGGCAATGCATTGTTAAACTGCTGTGCGGAGGGTTCAATATCCATCCCCGCATCGATGGAGTTAAACATGCGTAAGTCAGTCTGGCCTCCAACCACGAAAAGCACCGGAATTTCCTGCTTAAAGATATTAGCCAGCAAGTCTGCTGATTTACGTTCTCCCGATGGCAGCTGATGCATCACCACCAGGTCATAATCCTGCAACTGCCCTTCAAAGGCAGATAGCAAAGACGTGGTAACCTTGTATTGCGGCTTGTTCTCCACAGCCGCTTTCATCGCAAAAAGGTCGGGGTGCGGTGAGTGCGCCAACATCAGCACCTTTGCCTGCTCGTCGATGATGTCGATATAAATATTTCGGACATTATTCTCCGTATTTCGCTCGCCGGAGAGTGTATTCACTTCAAGAGTATAGCCCTGCATGCCTTCTCCTTCGGCCTGCTGGTAGAACATGTATCGCTCAGAAAAATTGTCGTTATCTATACTTATTTGTTCTGTGGCTAACTGCTTTCCGTTACGCTTTAACACCAAAGAGGTTTGTTCTCCGGCAGCTTTTGTAGCCCTGACGTGTATTTCCATGGGAAATTCGTTGCCCGAAAATACCACATCATTATACCTTACGCGATTAATGCGGATGTCTTTTTCAGGGACGTCACTGCCCGTACCCACTGTAATCATGCGCAGGTCAGGATCTACTGGGGCATAAGCAGGATCTATTCCCTGGTTATAAATCCCGTCCGATACCATAATCAGTGCCGCGGTTTCCTGATCGTTGTGTATTTGGTTGATGCCACTCAAAGCAGCATAGATATTGGTTGTCCGCTTGTCGAAGGTCAGGGCCTCTTGTGCGGATAGCTCCTCCCCAAAGGAGTAAGATGCTATCCGGAATTTATTGCTGAGCTGCTCCTGCAATGCGCTCCACTGGCTGCTAATCCTTGCCGTGTCCGTATCCTTCATAGCCATGGAGGATGAATTGTCCATAGCCATTACCAGCAATGGTTTTTCTTGGTAATAGGTGGTGGATTTCAGCAAAGGGCTAAGCAACAACAGCGCTATCACAGTGACAACGATAAAGCGAAAAAGGAACAACAAGGCGGTCAACCCACTGCCAAACAACTTTTTACGGGTACCAAGGTAGAGGACGGAAGCATATAACAGTCCGGCCAGCAAGGCAAGGAAACCAAACCACAGTGAAATATCTGTTTTAAGTGCGATATCTGACAATTGAACTTCTTTTTATGTTTGAATGAGCAAAGATAAGACAATCCGAAAAGGATAGCGCTGATTACCGGTATTGTCCTCACTAAAAAAACCTTTGCCAGTATTACTTTGCGCTCCAAAAGCTGCCGGATTTCGGAACTCACCGGATTTCGGAAGTACTTTTTTAAGCCTCAGGAAGGGAAAAAGCATCTGTAAAACGACGCTTATAACATCCTCCTTCAAAGTTTCTTTAGCCTGATCAGGTGCTCATGCCTCCGCACACGCTGATGACTTGTCCTGTGATATAAGAAGAAAGGTCAGAGGCTAAAAATACGGCAGTGCGTGCCACATCTTCCGGCTTTCCTCCCCTTCGGAGCGGGATTTGCTGTGCCCACTCTTTGCGCACTTCCTCCGAAAGCTTTTCTGTCATCTCCGTCTCAATAAATCCCGGGGCAATAGCATTGCAACGAATATTGCGGGAACCTATCTCCTGGGCAACAGATTTTGTAAACCCTATCATTCCGGCTTTCGAGGCGGCATAGTTCGCTTGCCCTGCATTGCCGTTTACGCCAACCACCGAGCTCATATTGATTATGCTGCCCTGCCTGTTCTTAAGCATATGGCGCTGAATAGCTTTAGTGAGATTAAACACCGATTTAAGATTGACATTGATAACAGCGTCCCAGTCGCCTTCGGTCATACGCATCAAGAGGTTATCTTTGGTAATTCCGGCGTTGTTCACCAGGATGTCCACGCGGTCAAAAAACGCTAAAACCTCCTTTACCACGCGGTCGCTGTCTTCGGCAGAGGAAGCATCCGAGGCAAATCCTTTAGCCGTTACTCCCAACTCTGTGAGTTCTTTTTCCATCGCTATTGCCGCGTCATCATATTTCAGATCGGTAAAAGCGATATTTGCTCCGTGTTTTGCAAATTCTAATGCGATAGACTTGCCAATGCCCCGGGCAGCTCCTGTAACCAGTGCGGTCTTTCCTTCAAGTAATTTCATAGTTCTGATATTTAATTTTATAAGCAAAGATAAAAAAGTCAGGAACAACATCACGCCATAACACTTTCCAGGATATTGTCCCTGACTAATCACCGGCGCCTGTGTCCCTGAATTGTTATTGGATAAATACAGGTCCGTCGGGGCCCAGTGGCATGCCTGTCATCATCCAGAGTACCAGGAGTAAGGTCCAGGCTATCGTCAGCACCAGTGAATAAGGAATCATGGTAGAGATGATCGTCCCTATACCATAGCGTTCATCATATTTCTGTGCAAAAGTGACGATAAGAGCGAAATAGCTCATCATCGGCGTAATGAGGTTGGTCACCGAATCGCCGATCCGGAAAGCTGCCTGGGTAATCCCCGGGTGATAAGGCGGATCGATAAGCATGAGCATGGGGATGAACACTGGCGCCATTATAGCCCATTTTGCCGAGGCAGAGCCCATAAACATATTGATGATGGCCGACAGGAAAACAAATCCCACGATAAGTGGAATGCCGGTAAGGCCGATATCCTGCAGCGTTTTTGCTCCATTAATGGCAAATATGATGCCCAGGTTGCTGTAGTTAAAAAAGTATACAAACTGTGCTGCAAAAAATACCAGCACAATATATCCGGCCATCCCGCCCATAGACTTTGTAATGTGTTTTACCACATCTTTGTCATTCCTGATGGTTCCGGCCACGATACCGTAGACCATTCCCGGAATAAAAAACAGGACCAGAATCCCGATAATAATTCCGTCGAAGAAAGCAGAATCCAATATTGACCCGGTCTCCGGGTTACGGAATATGCCATTTTCAGGTATTACGGTGAGCGCCAGCAGGGCTACTGTTATCAATACGCTGACGCCTGCCCAGCGCAACCCCTTACTCTCCAGCGGCGTAAGCTGCACGATAGGGACACGCTCGGCATTGCCCTCATATTTTCCCAGACGGGGCTCCACGATTTTCTCTGTTACCCAGGTGCCCACAATGATTACCAGGAAGGAGGAGATAAACATAAAGTAATAGTTTACCGCAGGGTTTACAGAAATATCCGGGATGATAATCTGCGCTGCTGTCTCGGAGATACCCGCCAGGATGGGGTCTATGGATCCGATAAAGAAGTTGGATCCGAAGCCGCCGCTAACACCTACAAAAGCGGCGGCGAGGCCTGCCATGGGATGTCGCCCCAAAGCATGAAAGATAAGGGCTCCCAAAGGGATAAGCACCACATATATCCGGCTTCGCTTGCCAGGTGCGAAATGATTCCCGCCGTAACTACCGCAGCGGTAATCAGTCTGGGAGGACTTTTAAGTACCAGCGCCCGTATCATCAAAGTGAAAAGGCCTGATCCTTCAGCTACACCAATACCTACCATCACCACCAGCACATAGCCCAGGGGAGGAAATTTCAGGAAGTTATCCAGCAGGTTGGAATACATCCACCGCAACCCGTCGGCGCTTAGCAGGTTCTGTGCCTCTATCACATTACCATTCACAGGATGTGTAGCCTGCATATTCAGGGTATATCCTATCCATGAGATCACCACCACCAATAATGCCAGCATAGCAAAAATTGTCGCCGGATGGGGCAGGCGATTTCCAACAATCTCTATCGTATCTAAAGCCTTCGTAAAAAGGCCTCTTTTCTCTTTCCTATTATTATCCATTAGCTTCCAGGGGTTTTCTATTTGATATTATATTCAGGATATTTTGCAGGCTTTTCTTTTGAACCGGGATTTTCGTTAAGGTAATAATCAAACCAGTTCAGGGTTCTTACCAAATAATCATATCTGTTGGTGTTTTTCCGGTTACCATGCCCCTCGCCGGGATAGGTAACAAACCGCACCGGTGCATTTGCGTGCATCTTCATAACGCGATAGAGCTCCTCGCCCTGTGTTACCGGGATGCGCGGATCTTCTTCGCCATGGAGGATGAGCGTAGGCGTTCTGCTCTGATGAGCATATTTCACCGGACTGGCTTCCCACACGCGGTCAATATCTTCATGATTCCAGAAGCTCCAGTGCACCAGGTAATCTTCCCAGGGAATATCGGTGATATTCCTTTTGGAAACCTGGTTGGTTACTCCTACAAAAACCACCGAAGCAGCAAACCTCTCGGTATGCTTAGTGGCAGACCATGCCGCAAAATAGCCGCCATATGAGCCGCCTCCGATACCCACACGTTGTCCGTCAACCATACCTTTATCAATGAGGTAGTCGATACCGTCGAGCACATCCGTATACTCCTTTCCTAAAAGGTCATTAAATCCCTCCATAGTAAACTCAACGCCCCGTCCTGAGCTGGCCCTGTAGTTAGGATAAAACACAAACATATCTTTGGCAGCAGCAAACTGACCCCATGTGGAGTAGCCCGAATTCCAGCCATTGTGAACTGCCGCTTCAGGGCCGCCATGGATGTAAGTGATCAAAGGATACTTTTCGCCCTCCTTATAATTCAGGGGATAGGTCAATACGCCATCGATACGTGTGCCATCATCAGCATGGTATGATATTTTTTCCTGGCGTGACAGCGCTACCTCATCCAACCAGATGTTGTGCCCGGACAGCTTCTTTAGTTCGCCGCTGTCCATGTTATACGCTATAAGCTCATTGGGGTGCGAAGGGGTATTGCCTGCAAAAATCAACTTGTCGCCACTCATCCCAAAATCGCCGAAAACAGCTTGTCCTCCTTCCAGCACCAGCTTGAGCTTGCTATTTTTTACATTGAGTGAACGTACGGTAATATCCACACTCTCTTCAGAGGCAAAAAGTAGCGTGTTTTTGTCTTTCCACTTTATCGCTGTCACGGAAAGCGGCATGCCTTCAACCACATTATCGGTATCCTCATAAACCACTCCCTTACCGGTTTCGAAAACAAAAAGACTACCCGTCACCGCATCCGCTTCTTTGGCGGCTGCACGGAATGCAAGTCTTTTGCTGTCGGGGCTCCAGGCCATGTCAGCCAGTTTTCCGGGATTTTCAACCTTTTCTAAAGTAGCGCCGGTTTTAACATCCAGAACATGGATACGTTTAAACATATACGAATGATCCGTAGTATTTTGCGGAGCTATGGCAGCAGCAATTTTTTTACCATCGGGGCTTACCGTAAAACCGAATACAGCGACACCATCTGTAAGCTGCATTGCGCTTTCGCTATCCAAGTCATATTGCCACAAATCAATATCGCGCAACTCCTCTTCCACAATACTGAAATCAAAGCCTTTTTCCAGCAATTCTTCCTTCTTCTTGTCTTTAGGGGCGGTTGCTGTGATGGCCATCCTGCTATCATCAATATATTCATAACTGCGAACAGAGTGCCCGAAATCAGTAAGTTGTTTCTCTTCTTTACCATCAGGAGTTATTGCAAACACCTGCATGCCATTTCCTTCATCGGATGACTTACGGTAAGTGATATATTTCCCGTCAGGGGACCATCCCGGAGAAGACACTTTGGCCTCTTTATCCATCACCGCCGTATGTTCTCCACGCTGCATGTCATACACATACAGCTGCCCGTCAGTAGTTCCGGGACCCTCGCTGAGCGGCCTGGGAATATATAGCATATAAGCCACCATCTGACCGTCAGGAGACACAGCTACCTGCGAGACATTTTTTATCTTTTCAAGGTGATGCGGTTGCATTCCTTCCTGGCTATTGGCTGCGGAAACACCGAATAACAGCATAACCAGTAATAATAGTAGTGTAGAGAGACTTTTCTTTTTCATAGTTTATGTATTTATATTGTTTACCCGATTATTCTTACGCTATGCATTTCCATTATCCCTGCGTTTTCAACGTTTTGATTGGGATAATAAACCTTGATCACCGGCTTATGAAACAAAAAGCCAAACATCATCGCCTGGCAAAAATTAAAAAATCAATAACTTAAGTTTCGCATTTCATTCAAACTCCTGAAAAACAATCTTTTATTAAATGATTGATTTTATAAATAGTTATCAACACAAAATGTATTCAACCATTATCTTCTATCTCTTCAGTGCTTGAAAAAGTGTTTTTCTACTCCCTGGTATTTGGATATCAGGGAGTAAAAAAAAGCTACTGCTTCAGCACCTTTTTGTGCGTACAATAATATGAAAAAATATTGATACTAATCTATCTGCATTACCGCTCAAAAAACGGCAATAGCATTCCAAAATTACTATAACCACCTCATATAAAGACCGGTAAAGGCATTCAAAAGAAATTAAAATTATGCAAACAGCCATGAAAAAGAAAAAGCAGAAAAGGATAAAGCCTTAAATCCATATCCAAACAGTTGCCTTGTGGTTGAACTATATTAAAGAAATGCACCTGAAACAGCACCGAAATAGTTTTTTTCCATTATCGACAACAAAAGAGAAAGCGATTCTTCAGAATAAAGGGTTAAGACTATTCCAAAATGACTATCCGGCCACATTACGCTAATAGTTTGCTGGCTGAAAACAAACGTCATTATCCTTCGGCCAAAAAAAGCATCCGGATTAATACGTGATATACTGCGTTTCTATAGTGCCATCATCATACAAATCAACAACGGCATATCCTCCGGCAAACCCGTTGTTGGAGCCGTTCCACCACTGCCCGGAAATCGCTCCGTGACACATATAGCTAACCCCTTTATATACAACGCGATCAACCTGGTGCATGTGTCCGCTAATCGCCCCTTTCACATTTTTATGCTGCGAAAATAAGGCAGTAATTTTCCGGGCATCGCCATGCATCCAGCTGTGCGGAAACTGCCAGTGTCCCGGTTTGGTTTTATCACTGTCTCCCACAAAATAGCTGGTAGCAGTAATAACAGGGATATGCGTGACGATGAGCACATTGGTGCTGGACGCGGTTTTATCCAGCAGGCTGGAGAGCCACAGAAACTGCTCCTGGTCAAGCTGAGCTGTATACCATTCGCCATGACTGTTAATACGAGTACTGTCCAGCACTACAAACCGCCAGTTTCCTTTATCAAAATGATAGTAACGTGCCGGCATTTTCAAGGCTTCTACAGCCCATTTTTTTCCATACTTGTCGTCCTTTACCTTACCTCCGCCCCATACATCGTGGTTGCCGATGCAGTTAAAGATTTCAAAGGAGTTTTCCTCCTCCAGAATATGATGCCAAAGAGCCCATTGTTTTTGGGTTTCCATTTCGTCTTTTTTCAGCGCATCCCTTATCACATCGCCCCCGTTCATAATAAAACGGGCCTCGGGATAATTTTTATGCATATGACGAAATGCTCTCCTGAGCTGTTCGGGGGCTTCTTTTTCAGAAAACAGATGCACATCCGTCATATGGATAAACCGCAATGCATTTTCAGACTTTGGCGCAGGCTGCAAAGAAAAAGCCGGAATCCCCAGCGTTGTTAAAAACCCTGCCAATCCGGCTGTTTTGATAAGCTCTCTTCTCTTCATAGCAAAACGTTTTTAATGAAGGCGGTACAAAACGGGCATCCGAAAAAGTATGGTGACTTTTCGTACCCTATTGCACAGCGCTTTGCCTGTCAAAGATACAAAGTTTGGTGGATTAATGCCCCTCCCGGCCTAATTGTGCTGTATCGCTTTCTCCTCTTTCTTCCGCTCGTGCTCGTTAAGATAGATCTTCCGCATCCTGATAGACTTGGGCGTCACCTCCACATATTCGTCACTTCTGATATATTCTATCGCCTCTTCGAGCGAAAACAGTTTCGGGGGCGCTATCCTCACTTTATCGTCCGACCCTGAGGCCCTGACATTGGAAAGCTTTTTGGATTTGGTGACGTTAATCGACAGGTCATCAGCACGGTTATTCTCACCCACCACCTGTCCGGCATAAATCGGGGTTCCCGGAGGAATAAAAAAGATGCCTCTGTCCTGCAGCTTATTCAGAGCATAAGCAAAAGCATTCCCTCCTTCCATCGCGATAAGCGATCCGTTCTGCCGTGTATCTATGGGGCCTTTGTAGGGGACGTATTTCAGGTACCGGTGGTTCATCACCGCCTCGCCAGCGGTGGCGGTAAGCATATGGGTTCGCAGCCCTATAATGCCGCGGGCCGGGATATGGAATAACAACAACACGCGGTCTCCTTTCGCCTCCATTTTCACCATCTCCCCTTTTCGTTTGTTGAGCATCTCCACCACTTTTCCGGAATACTCTTCAGGCACTTCCACCTGCATCTCCTCCACAGGCTCGTGTTTGCGGCCATCCACCTGCTTGTAAATCACCTGAGGCTGTCCCACCTGCATCTCGTAGCCTTCGCGGCGCATGGACTCTATAAGTACAGAAAGGTGCATCACACCACGGCCATAAACGATAAACTGATCTGCATCGCCGGTTTCTTCCAGCCGCAAGGCCAGGTTCTTCTCCAGCTCCAGCTCAAGCCGCTCTTTCACATGGCGCGAGGTGACATACTTCCCTTCCCTGCCGTAAAATGGCGAGTTATTGATAGTGAAAAGCATGCTCATTGTGGGCTCATCGATGGCGATAGGTGTCAGCGGCTCCGGGTTTTCCAGGTCGCAGATAGTATCGCCTATCTCAAACCCGTCTACGCCCACCAGGGCACAGATATCGCCGCTCTCTACAAATTTCACTTTCTCACGCCCCAACCCCTTAAAAAGATGGAGCTCTTTAATCTTTACTTTATGGAACGTTTTGCCATCGCGCTTGGCCAGCGAAACCATCATGCCTTCCTTCAGTATTCCGCGGCGCAGTTTCCCGATAGCTACCCTGCCAACATACGACGAGTAATCGAGTGAAGTGATAAGCAACTGAGGGGTGCCTTTGGCCTTGGAAGGCGGCGGCACATTTTTTATAATACTCTCAAACAGCGGAAGGATGTGTTTTGTGGGCTTGTTATAATCATACGACATCCAGCCTTCTTTTGCCGAACCATACAGCACCGGAAAATCGAGTTGCTGATCGGAAGCTTCCAGCGAATACATGGTATCGAACACCTCTTCATACACCTCATCAGGACGGCAGTTGGGTTTATCTACCTTGTTAATAACTACGATGGGGTTCAGCCCTAAGGCCAGCGCTTTAGATAAAACAAAACGGGTCTGCGGCATGGTGCCCTCAAAGGCATCCACCAACAGCAGTACGCCGTCGGCCATATTCAGGACACGCTCCACTTCTCCGCCAAAATCGGCGTGGCCGGGAGTGTCAATAATATTTATCTTAACATCGTTATACGTTACCGAAACGTTCTTTGCCAGGATAGTGATACCCCGCTCCCGCTCCTGGTCGTTGCTGTCGAGGATAAGCTCCTGTTGTTTCTGATAATCTTTAATTAAATTCCCCTGATAGATCATCTTGTCTACCAAAGTGGTTTTTCCATGGTCTACATGGGCGATAATCGCTATATTTCTAATCTCTTGCATGCAATAAAATTTGAGGGTGCAAAAATACGACAAATAAGCACGCTGAATTTAAAACAAAGTGAATAAAACCACAAATGAAGATATGTACCCACATGCTGATATGTTCAGGAGTATAATAATGGATTACCGAAATTACCAAAAGATGAAACAAGCAGTAGCTTATTTCCGGTTTCTGTTACCTCTGTAACGTATTTTTTCACTTTCCCGGAAAAAAGACGCAACAGGCTGCTCAAATCGTTCAGCTCTCCTATAGCGCTTTGCCTTTTGCTCATTACAGGCAAATTGGCTTAGCAGGTATAAAGCCCTCAGGAATTTCTACCTGTTTCTCCGTAAAAAACTATATAAGAGGATGACGGCAAAGGAAGAGGATAACATGTTTATTCAACATTATCATGATACACTGAAAAACAATAAGCTAATATGGTCTGGAGGCAAGGGCGGGATTTTTTTTCTACTAAGGTTTGGCGGAAAGGAATAAGGTTTTTCGTAGCAGATGTTTTTAATGGATTTCTCTGCTATGGCCTGCAACAGGAAGTCATTATTGGCCGGCCTCTTTAACCTTAGTAGGTAGATGGACACCCCATCTGATTTTCAACCTTATTTCTTTAGTTCGCTAACGTATAAAAAACATGATGTGAAAAAGAAGGCTTTAAGTGCCGGCGTTTCAAACGCGAAAAGCAGTCGACACGCGATGCAATCGCGTGCCAACGCAAGCAATACAAAAGTTAGCGCGCGTCTGTGACGCGTGCCTCCTGAATTTGTCATTACCAATGACAACTACGTTATAACAGGCTGTTTTTCATTTAATTGCATATTTAACTCTTTTGCTAGTCTTTCGAGTGACTTTCTTTTGTTTTTAAACTGTTGCTCTTCATATTTTTTGATGCCGAATTCCACAAAATCCAATCCTCTTACCATTACCCGCCAATACATTTCGGCTAGCTTTCTCGCCACAGCCTTTATTGCAATGCTTGGGCCTTTCCGGGCTCTTAAACGCCTTCCAAAAGCTCCAAGGGCAATCGTTTTGCTCTCAATTAAGCTTTGGGCTATTTGACGAAATATCTGCCCTGCTTTAGGATGTCCTTTCTTACGTTTATGACGGCGCATTTTTCCAGACCAATGTTGCCCGGGGGCCAGCCCAAGCCAACTGGTGAAATGCTTTTCCGTTTTCCACTGACTTAGATCGGTTCCTGTTTCGGAAAGCAGTTGCATCCAGGTATAATCTGTAATCCCTGAAATAAGTGTAGCATCTCTCCCGTCAAAAATATCCAGCATATTAGCTCCCAAATCTTTTACATTGGGCTTGTTGTGCCGTATAGGTTTTCGCTTGGAGGGTAAATCTCTGTCCTGGCTTTTATTGCCCATCTTATGGATTACTTTTTCGATTTCTTTATCGCATTGCTCAATTTGCTTTTGATAAAACTGATACCCATCACAGGCCTGTTTCAATGCAAACAACCCCGAAGCCGTATAGCGGCCATTCAGGGCCTTGAGCACTTCAGACTTTTTGTTTTTGATGATACTTACATGGCACATTCGAAGCAATTTTTCATTGTTGCGTTCACCCTCCAATATCGCTTCAATCATACGCATTCCGCTTGCCCCATGTATTTGGCTTAATACTTCCTTGAGCCGGATATTCATCCCAGTCAAGGCTTTTTGCATGTGGTTGATGTGTGCAGAAGCACTTCTTAGGTGATCTTCCCGTAGGCGCTGATAACTCCGGAGCTCTTTGACATCTTCTTTGGCGACAAAACAACGTTTTAATATCCCATAGCTATGAAGCTCTTGTATCCATTGACAATCCTTCACATCTGTTTTGCGTCCAGGGGCTTGTTTGGTTTGCCGTCCATCTACCAACCATACATCCAGTCCCGCTTCTTCAAGGACTTCATATAGAATACCCCAATAAACCCCCGTAGCTTCCATGGCGATGGTTTCCACGCCAGATTCTAGTAAATAGTCCCTGAGCAGTTCAAAATCCTCCGTGAAAGTGAAAAAGCTTTTAACCTGATGATCTTCCACGGACACAAAAACTTTCTTAGCCCCGATATCAATACCGGCAGCATTTTGACGAATCTTTTTCATTGTAACTATAGTTTTGGTTAATAAATATAGCTCTGTACCCAAAAAGCCATCAAGCTCTGAAATATTACCAAACGGGCATCCTTTATAAAAGAAGCACCATGCTATGTGTCTCAACTTTTTGGAACCATCTTTGCAAACAGGCATATAAAAGCACTAACGACAACGTCGGTCAAACTGTACAGAACTATTTTCTTAACGTATTTTTAAGTTGTCATGATGTGATGTGGAGCAATTTTTTGATCTGGTGCTTTGCAATGACACTATCGGCCGGGGTCGTACATGGAATTGATAACCGTTTTTTCTATAGACATATGATGCCTCTGGCATCGGTTCGCAGGAGAATTTTGGGTAGATGGAAAGGTGCCACCCACATGAAAAGCCTGGTGATTCCGATGCGGACTTTCTCCCCTCATCCCCAAAGCTGGCCTGAATAATAAGCTAATAAGGTCTGGAGGGAGGGGTGGATATTTTTCCTACTAAGGTTTGACGGATAGAAATAAGGTTTTTGATAGTCGAGCTCTTTGGTAGTTTTTTCATAACAGTTAACAACAAGGAAATCTTGTCCCCAGGCTAAAAAGCCGCAGATAAATTATTTTGAGAGCCGGAAGTTTTTATGGCTTTCTAAACCAGTGCCTGCAACATGAAAACCTTATTGGTCAGCCTCTTTAACCTTAGTAGGCCGATGCCTCCCCCTGATTTTTAACCTTATTTCTTCAGTTCGTTCATTTAGAAGAAAAATCATGATGTGAAAAAGAAGGTTTTAAGTGCCGGCGTTTCAAACGCGAAAAGCAGTCGACACGCGATGCAATCGCGTGCCAACGCAAGCAATACAAAAGTTAGCGCGCGTCTGTGACGCGTGCCTCCTGAATTTGTCATTACCAATGAC
>Ga0307976_1000462_pt1 | contig 23070 bp, 18 predicted proteins | sample OrgLakmetagen919_FD_201836 | JGI IMG/M metagenome (GOLD analysis project Ga0307976, IMG submission 201836) | Saline water microbial communities from Organic Lake, Antarctica - #919 | ecosystem: Environmental > Aquatic > Non-marine Saline and Alkaline > Saline | place: Antarctica: Organic Lake... | reverse complement strand
GATTTCCCGCGCTTTGTCCTCTCCCTCCCTTTCCAGTTCCTTGATACGCCAATTCGCGTTGACCTTGTCGCGACGGAGCACTTCGCACTCTTCCTGCGCTTGTGCGAGGCAGACTGCATTCTGCCGGGCAACGAGAAGCTGCAGCTCGCGCGTCATTGCGCCGACAACGGATTCTACGGATGCACCGACCGTGTCCGGCAGCGCCGCTATGAGGCGGTCTTCTTCCTCCTCGGCGATACTTGCAAGGACATGAGCTACGGGCGCCTCGAGGCTGCGGGTATCGATCCCCTTGGTAACTCCGTGCTGCTCACAAAGCACGGTCTTCACCCCAGCGGCGTCGATCTCGTCGCGGGGCGTGCCATCGTTGATCAAGCGGGTAATGGCGGCGTGGACCTGGTCGAGGGTGTAACGGGGCGGTCTTCCACCAGCGTTCTTTTTGTCGGTGGTCATGGTCATGATCTGAGTTTGCCTTTCAGTTTGCGAAACCGGGTTTGCGAAACCCGGACCGGTGCGTTGGGGAGTAGGATGGATGTCGGTCCGTGCTCAGAAATCGGAAATCCCGATTGTCAGCACTTTCGTGGCGGGTTGGCACCCGCGCGCGTTAACCCCCAGACGCCGGCCGATCCGGTCACAGTCGGGTTGTCGGCCTTCGCGAGGTCGCCGAGGATGCGATTGACGGTACGGTTGAGGTTTTCCGGTGCGACGCCCGCGAAGAGCTCGGGCGGCAAGGTCGCAACGAGATCCGCGGTTTTGAAGGGCGCAGCCGCGAGCTCGGGAAGCATGCTCCGCGTGTTGAGCGCGATCCGGACCGCCATGTCTCGACTGTTCTCCATCTTTTCCGGGCCCGGCGGTTTCCCGGTTGTCGGTGCAGATGTCTCAACGGCATGGGCGGTCGTACGTTCCTCCCCGTCCTCATCCATTCGGAGTACGGTTTTCTCGATCCGAAAATATACGGGGGCGAGCTTGGGCTGAGTGCGCTGCTTGTCTTGCACCACCGCTACGCTGTTCTCCGTCTTCCCGGGTTTCAAGCAGAGCTCTGTATCGACCGCCGCGCGCAGAGCGGAGCTGCCGCGCCCGCCGCGATCTGCGTCTTTCCCTGTGTGGTGCACGAGCATGACGTGTGTATTCAGGCTCCCTGCAATCCATTCGGTGGTCTGTACGACTTGAGTCATCGAGGCCGCGCAGTTCTCGTCAAGAAAGCCGATGGAACGCGCCAGGGTATCGAAGACGATCAACGCGATGCCCTGGCCAGTCTCATGCATGACGCCTTTGAGAAACTCGACGAAGGATGCGACAGCTCTGAAATTCGAAAGGTCGAGCGCCTCGCCGCAAACGAGGTAATTCTGTCTTGCGGCAGGGTCGATTTTGCTGCTGTGAATGCGGTCGAAAACGGATGCGGGTGCTTCGGGTGCCACATGCACAACGAGGCCACGCTTGACGCGAGCGCCGAAGCAGGGACGAGCGGTGACGATGGATTGGCCGAGGTGGCACACGAGCGCAGATTTCCCCACGTTAGACGGCCCGTAGACAAGCGAGGTCTCTTTTCGGAGGAGCCATCCTTTCATGGCATAGTTCCACTCCAGGGATGGGCTGTGATCGGCCACTGACCGGATACAGGTTTCCCATCGGGGAATGTCTTGCTCGTCATCTTGAATGTGGGTCATTCGGCCTCTCCGTATGTCTGCTTGATCCGATGTCTGTCATCGTGACCATCGGGAAATAGAGACGCCGCTCGGCAGTCCAAAAGCCGAGGCGAGGAAATTTTTCGATGTCGGTCACCGGGCCAGCCGGACATTCCCCCTTCAGGGGATGTCCGGCTGTCCGGCTGGCCAGCGTTCTGCGAATTTTTGAATGCAGGATCTTTTCACTATGTCCCTTTCGAGACTGAATGACCGACAGGGATAAATCATGAAAAACAGCCATTTGACCCCGGCATCTCTGGATGAGGCGGCGCATTTTCTCGCGGTGTCCTCCCGCACGGTGCGCCGGCTCATCGATTCCGGAGCCCTGCCTTGCCTGCGCGTTGGAAGCGCACTTGCTGTGCCCGCGGAGAGCCTTCCCGGCTTGCGTGGTTTGGCCGAAACGGACCCGGATATGCGCCCGCTCTTGCGGCTCGACGAGGCGTCGGCGCGCCTGGGCTGTCCGCCGCGCACGCTGCGCGACCTGACGCGATCGGGAGCACTGAATTCGGTCCGTGTGGGCTGTTCGGAGCGGTGGGTGCCTGCGGATATCGATGCGTTTGCGCGGGAGCGTGCGCATGTCGGCTGAACGCGAAACGCGGGTCGTGACGCAATCGATTGCCCGAGATGCAGGCACGGTCGGGCTGCGCGGGCTCGCGATCCACTGGTCGGTATGCGAGGCCACGGCGCGCGCCATCATCACGGCCCACGGTCTGCCGGACGTGTCCGCGTCCGGCTGGCCAAAATACCGCTGGTCGGATGTCTGGCGGCTCGAGGGCGCTGGCTTCGTCCCGCCGTGTGATTGGGCTGACTTCCGAAAGCCCCTGCTGCGCGCCTCGGACCTCGCCGGTCTCGATGCGAGGGGCCGCTCCGCGCGCACCTGGCGACGGAACGTCGAGACCGGCCGCATGCCGTCGATCCGGTTGTCCACAAGCGTGTGCCGGATCCGGGAAAGCACATTTCTCGCGGTGGCTCCGTATGTGTGACGACGGCCTCTGCTCCTGGCCGGAATTCACCCGGTTTGACCGCGGATCCCCGGAAATTGGAGTGACTTCACCCAGACGCACGGCCCGAGACATGGCCTGTCTCAAGGGATGCCTCGGGGTGAATTGGCCGCGGATTTCAGACCTTGACCGTGACTTGTGCAACCGGCGGACGGGGCCGGGTGCGCCCTCGTGCCCGCCTGTCGCGGCCGGCTCTTCTGGACGAGAGCCGGCCGCGACAGGCGGTCAGGCGAATACCAATATTAAGGACCGACAATGACCTTAGGCAACATCAGAAATATGCAAGATCTCTACGACGATCTCGATGGGCTGGGCTACTCGCCCTCGGTCGTCAACCAGATCCGTCCGCGGATCCGAGACTGCGCGAAGATCTACAACCGGCCCCTCTGCCAGATCGATGCGGATTACGATGCCTTTGTTGACCGATGGGGAACAGGTCGTGTTGCAGCCCTCGCGAAGGGGTTCAAGTCGCATGACCACTTCGTCGAGTGGCGCAAACGCGTGCGCGGCGCGCTGTCCCGCGTGCAGGTCAAGCCGAAGGTCGAATCGCGGGTGCTACCGGAGTGGCAGGCGATACTCGATGTCGTCAAGGAGCATAGTGGTCCCGGAAAGGCGCTCGGGCCGCACCGCGCGCATGGTGTCCGGGTCCTCGCGGAAACCGCGTCGGCTGAGGGTCGTCGCCCGGAGCAGCTCGACGGCGCGGCGATCACGCGGATCGCTGCACCTCTGAAGACAAAAAGGCGGCGCACTTTCAAGAGCGGGATCGGAACCGTGAACGATCTGTTCGATCATCCGGCGCTCATCGCACCGCTTCGCCCAAGTTTTCCCGATGCATTGCTCCCGCAGCCCGATCGGGTGAAATCCGTGCCGAGCACGCGGCGGCGGGGCGGGTCGAACGCCGCGCCGGAATTCTGGTCAGACTTCGATGCTTTCGTCGCACGCAAGCGCGGCAGAGACGGCGTCGGACGCCCGATCCCCGCACAAGAGAGCGATTTCAAGCCGCGTACCGCGCAGACATACGAAAATGCGCTGACCAACGCGACCGGCGTTCTCGAGCGTGCCGGCGTTCTCCTGCCCGGGGATACTCTCACGCTGCGAGATCTCTGCAGCCTCGAGACGATCACGCGCGTCGCGGATCTCTGGCAGGTCAGGATGCTGGACGGCGAAGTCGACAGGGACGCGCCGACGCTCCATCTCACTGTCGAGCGGCTTTCGCATATCGCGGTCTATTCTAAATTCTTGCGCAAGAAAGACAGGAAGAAGCTGCAGAAGCTTCGCGACAAGGTGCGGAAGAAGGCGAAGCGTCGGAGCCACATGTCGGCGTCGCGCGAAGTCTGGATCAAGGCCTTCTCCCGAAGTACGCCGCAGCAGTTGGCCGTGCACGGCATGCCGGAAAAACTGATGCGTGACGCTCAGAAGATCCTCGACGACTGGAAACACTTGAAGAAAAAGAAGCGGCACAAGATCCGCATGCGCGCCTTGCATCTCGGCATCGCGGCGGTCCAGTCGGCGATCCTGTTTCGCGGGTCGGCGCTGCGGGCCTCCAACCTGCGAGGGCTTCCGTTTCGTGGTGACGATGCGCAACTCTTCTTCGGGCAGGATGATCGCGACGTGCACATCTCGATCCCCGCGGCGCTCGTCAAGAACGGCGTGGAGATCGAGGCTGAATTCGATGACGACGCGCGCCCGATCATCGATTGGTACCTGCGCGAGATCCGGCCGCGTCTGGTCAATGACCATCCCTATGGCCACCATCTCGCGGACGGGGACTGGCTGTTCCCGTCGACATGCATGGACAAGCCGATGGAGGAGACAACCTTTGCCGATCACTACCGGGTGGGCGTTGAGGCAGTGGGGCTCGACATGACACTGCACCAGGCACGGCACATCACCGCGTACTTCATCCTCGACGAGGATCCGAGCGCGCTCGCGCTCGCCGCGGCAGTTCTTGGCGATGATGTTAGCACGGTCGAGGCGCATTACGCATGGATGGACGGTGTGAAAGCCGTGATCGAAGGCCGCAAATTGCTGCAGCAGTCACGCAAGAACGCACGGAAACATAGTCGAGGAGAACAATGACATGACCCTATCCCCAAACGCTTCGGAATGTTTCGGCGTGGCCGCCCTCGAAGGCCTCGCGGAGGCCGAGCGGGCGCGCCTCGCGCGCTGGACGGCGCATCTGGCCGCGCGCGGTGCGCGCGTGCCAGGTGAGGAGGATTTCTGCGCATTCGGAAAGCTTTCAACGCTCGAACGTCTGCGGGCTGTCCTCGGATCTGTGGCGCCGGAGCAGTGCGGACCTTTGCGTCGTGTGATCGGCGAGCTGCGGCGCGCGAAGCGGGCGGGACGCTCGAACGGCACGGGAAATCCGCGCGGCCCGGACCTCCGGCTCGCGATCCCACGGGAAGATCTGCGAGCCGATTGGCACGCGACGCTCTACGACATGCGCGATCGCGCGAAGCGGCTCGACGCCGGCCTGCTCCTCTTGTCGGGCCCGACTCCGCCCGCGTCGAGCATGATCGGGGACATCGAATACGTGCTCCGGGCGGTGTCAAAGGTCTGCATCGAGGCGGGCCGGTCTCCCGCGCTCGACAAGCCGGCAATCCTGGCCTGGCTCGCCCGGGAGGATGCGCGCGGCCGCCGCGGGACCGGACTTTCGCTGCAGGCTCGCCTGATCGCGCGCTTTCTTGCGTATCGCGGAGAGAAGAAAAAACTGGTCGCACGGCTCGAGGATCTCGCCAGTGACTACGCGCGGCGGGGCCGGAAACTTCGCAAGCGGAAATTCCAATGGATGGACCAGCACGGTACGACGATCGGCGAGGTCTGGGACATCGCCGAAGCCCTTCGTGAGAAAAGCGTGCAGGCCCCGCCGGGTACGGCCCGGCGATACCGTCTTGCGCTGCACGCCGCGGTCATTGCGCTGTCGGTCAACATGCCGCTCCGGATCGGCGATCTGCACCGCCTCCGCATCGGTCACGATATTTGCCGTTCAAACACGGGCTGGTCGGTTGCGACGCGGCTGAGCAAGACAGATTCAGAGTATGACCTACCCGCGCTCTGGCCGGAAACGACGCCGTTTCTCGACGCGCTTCTGACGCTCGACGCTGTCGGTGGCGCGCTCTGGCCGGAATACGACCATCGTTGCGGAACGCCGCTCTTCTCCGAAACGCGCGGGGCAACCGCGCTGACAGCGGACTGGATCTCCGATGTCTTCTACGAGCATGTCGGCACCGGCCAACACATCATGCGCACGATCTGGCATCAGCTCGCCTATGAGAGCGATCGCGACCTGACCTGGATGTCGCTGGCACTCTGCGGCCAGCTGGGCGCGCGCACAAAGCGTGAATATCGCGAACGCAACGCCCGCGGTCGCACCGTGCGGGCCGGACGGCAAAGCCTCGCCGGACGCCGCAAGCAGGCTTTGCTCGATGCTCGGCTCGCCGACTGCAAGACACGGGATCAGAGCCCGGGCGGGACGCCCTGAGGCGTGACCCAATCGCCGTCGGGCGCGCCCCCCTCTAATGAGGGCGCACCGAACGGCGGTTGGGCGCTCTGAAAAGGACCCGGTCGACTTGCAGCGTGGCAATCGACCCGCTTGGCGGATCTTCACCATCGGAAAGACCAGGCCACACGACGAGAAAAACATCACATCGCAGCGGGGATATCTGACGCGGCCCATCCCGGGCGCGCGCATTACAGAGAGTGAGTATCCCGATGAAACACGAAACCAAGATCAATTCCCTGCTGCGAAATAACGAGATCGCCGGCGCGTTCCGGCGCTGGCTTTGCGAGGACGGCGACACACTGGTCGCCTCGGCGGGGCTTCTCGGCGGTCCTGCATGGGCGCGGCGCGCGCGCGCCGTCGTGGCCTGTGCGCGCGGCGGCGGCGATCTGCAGACCCGTCGGCGCGAGCTCGCGCGATTGGCACGCCTTTTGCGTCTCGAACTCGCCGACGATCTCTGGCGACCGGAGGCGGCCCGCTTTGCCGCGCTGCACCCCGACGATCCTCGGGCCACCGAGGCCATGTACTGCGCCGAGGCGGTCTCACGCGGCGGCCGGGCGCTCGAAGCCCTCTGGCTGGCCGGGCTCCCTGGACATGGTGAGGAGGCGCAATGATGGAGTCTGCAAACACTCTCAAGCGAAGCACGGCGCGCTTGCAGGCGGAGCTCGCGGCGCGTTGGTTGTACCTGATCAGGTTCGCGGCTTATCCCGGCGCGCCGGTCTTCTCGCCGAGCCTGTGTCATTTTCATTCCATGCTCGATCCGGATGCGAGCGACGACGCGCGCCTGGAGGCCTGTCGGGCAATGCTGCCATGCATCCAGCGGCGCCTTTCGATTGAAGAATTGGAAGGTCTTGCGAAATACAAGCAAGAACGGCCGGTCGACCCCTATGGCACGGCCTGGCGCACCACGCGATCCGGTGCGGAGCTCCATATGATCGCGCATCTTCTCGAGGTCGCAATCACAGGGTTCGAGGAGGGCTGCCGATAAATCGTAGTAACCGGGGCCGCCATCGGGCGGCCCCGGTTGCTCCTGTGCTGCAATCAGCCGCGCAGAGCGACAACATTTTCCGGAAGTGAGGCTGGATTACGCCAGGGCGAAACGATCTGCGAGATATCGATCTCGATCGATTGCACCCAATCGTTGACTTCCTCGATCGGAGCGCCTTCCGGGTCGTAATGCTCTTCCGTCACATCTCGGAGCTCATGTCCGATCAGCCGTTTCCGGATATCGAGCGGGCACTTGCGTCGCTTCAAGATGACATTGAAATGCGTGCGCAGGGAATGGAAGTCGCGCCGTGGATCGTAGACACCTTCGGTGATCCGGTAGTGCGTGAAGACTTTCGTGAAGGTGCCGGAAAGCCGGTCCTTCGCGGCGCAGCGGGCGATATTCGGGAACAACCACTCCTGACCCTTGGCACGGCACTCTTCGACCATCTCCCATAGCCCGAGCTCGAGGAGGTTCCGGTGGATCGGAATGATCCTATCGGCGGCCGGCGATTTCAGGTGCTGACCTTCGCCACTCTGGATGCGGAAAATGCGGATCCCCTCAATCGTATCGAAGTCGTCGGTCTTCAATTGCAGGACCTCTTCCATCCGGAGGCCGGCATGGGCCGCGATCAGGACCGGCCAGAAGACGGCGTGCAACTCCCCCCCAGCCGGAGCAACAAAGGCCGTGGTGTTGAGAAGATCAGGGAGCTTGTCCCCCCATGCGAGGCGCGACATGTTCTTTTCCTCTTTCCTGAGCGCATCTTTCTGACTTTTGGTCCACAGGACCTTTCGAGTTACCGCATCGGAGGTGGCCCCGTGATCGGCGGCAAGCCGGAAGATGAATTGGACGGCCTGGAGGTGACGATAGACCGTGTTGATCGCCAAACGCGGCAGGCGGGCGCGTGTCAGACGCTGCTCGGCATCACCGCGATTGAGCTTGCAAAACGCGATCTCGTTCTCTGCAAGCGCGATCTGCCTTGTTTCCTCCATATCGGTTTCGTCGATGATCTGGTAGATACAGGGTGACTCCGAGCTCTTGTGGTGATTTCGCGGGATGGCTTGGAGCAGGGATTTGAACTCGAGCAGATGGTGTCGCCCGAACCACGAGATGGGCCGATCCCCAAACACCTCGATGACGAGCTTCTTTGTGGCCTTCCAATTGCCCAGGCTGCCTGTGTCCCAGTTCGGAGTGTCCTCCCGCTTCTGCGTGACAGCGGCGGCGAACCAGTCCGAGAACGGGCTGTTGGCATCGAGCATGTTGATATCGACCGCGTAGGGATCATCCGGGGTTCCGGCGCGTCGGATGACGGGGGCATGCACGGGCGACTTGTCGGGTGTGTGTGCCTTCGCAGTCTCGTCGCAGGCGGGCGCTGGGGTGGGAGCCGCACATGAGGACGAGCGCACGTCATCTCCCGACAGCGCTTGATGAGCGGCGCGAGCCTTTTCTTGCCGCGAGGATGGTGCGCCCAAATCGGAGGGCGCCGCTCCGGCAGGCACAGATGGCTGAGCTGATCTTGACGCCGGCACCGATATCGAAACCCTCGTCTCGGCATCCCCGACCGGCGCGGCGCAGTGATCGGGATGGGTTGGCAAGGACGGCAGGCTTCGGGATGTCGTGGAGATTGTCGCGTCCCGGCCACTGGCAGACCGTGCGATCCGTGTGTCCTGCAAGTAGATCCCCTGTTCGCGGCGGATATTCTCGTCCGCAATCTCGATGAGGGCCCGGGCACAGCGCCGTGCGAGGCGCGGGTATCCGTCATCTCCCGGGTCGGTATCGATCCCGAGCCGGTATAACGTCCGTTCGACCGGCGCGTGAATGGCATCATAGGCGTTGTAGACCAGCGCGGCGCGCAGGGAGTCCCGCGTGGCCTCGTGAATGCGGATCGCGGCTGCAACGGCTTCCGCGGACCGCGGACCGCAGGTTTCCCGGACGGCTTCCGCGGCTTCGAGATCGAAGCGCATCAGGTCGTCCACGACCGCATCCATGTCTCTTTCGTCGAGCATATCCGCCCCGCACACCTCGATCAGTACACAGAGGTCGTCGATGAAACGGATTGCGATCCCGGCCTTCCGACGCGCCTCGGAGACGACATGTGTTCGAAGCGAAAACCCGAAAAACGATTTTCGATAGATTTTTCGCACGGGGATCGGAACGCGCCGTCGGAAGACGAGGGTCGCGTCTCTGCGAATGACGTAAGGGATGTGTGCGGCCATGTGTGCGACTTTCTTGCGACTCGGTGATCGCAGCATGTGTCGCATTCAGCGGTTTGACCGACTCTCGCTGGTCAGAATGCTGATTTCATTCGATTTTTTTGGAATTGGCTCCGGCGGTAGGGATCGAACCTACGACCAATTGATTAACAGTCAAGATTTGGGGCAAAACTTACCCTAACTTTGTAAAACTATCGACTGCACTTTTCCCCATATTTTGCTTGATATTGTTCTAGGTGTTAGGCAATGATGGCAACGCGGGGTAACGGCGCAAAACGTCTAAATCTGTTACCCCTGTGTTACCCCGGCGGAAATCTTGAGCCGAAGCCGGGTAGCGACAGCCGCTTTCCGGCAAGCCGTTGGAAGCTAGGGGAAACCTTGGGGTAACAGATGGAGGTGATGAATTGACTATACGCCGCGCACTAACCACGAAAACCGTGGAAGCGATCAAACCCGACCCAAACCAACGGCGCGAAATTCCCGACCAGGCATTGTCTGGCCTTTATCTTGTGGTGCAACCCAGCGGGGCCAAATCATGGGCCTTGCGCTATCGCTACGCGGGCAAGCCTAAGAAACTGACCCTTGGCCGCTGGCCAGTGATGGGGCTGGCCGATGCGCGCGCTGCCGCGTCCAATGCTATTGAGACGGTGGATCATGGCGACGATCCCGGCGCAGCGAAGAAGGCGACCAAGGCCGCGCGACTGGAGGCGCAGCTATCTGAGCGCGACAAGATCAAGACACTGGTGGAGCAATTCGGCGCGCGGCACCTATCGACCCTGAAATCTGGCGAGACGGTCAAGCGCGAATTGAACCGGCACGTTGTGGCGATCTGGGGCGAGCGCAACATTCAAGAAATAACCAAACGCGACGTAATCGACCTGTTGGACGTGATAGCGGACAGCGGGCGGGTTGTGACCGCCAACCGGGTCCGGGCGTATCTTGGCAAGTTTCTGAATTGGGCGGTTGAGCGGGACATATTGAGCGTGTCGCCAGCGATGGGCGTCAAACCGGCGGCAAAGGAAAAGAGCCGCGACCGAGTCATGACCGACGCCGAAATCAAACTGTTCTGGCAAGCCTGCACTATCGAGGGCCAGCCATGGGGCCACCTTGGCAAAATGTTGTTGCTGACTGGCCAGCGCCTTGGCGAAGTGGTGAACATAATCGACCGCGAGGTTAGCGGCGATGTGTGGCACCTTACTGCCGACCGAACAAAAAACGGGCGCGCCCATGATGTGCCGTTGTCAGAGGCCGCTCGGGACGTTCTGGGGGCCGTGGAGCGCGTCAAGGGCAGCGCGGGCTATGTCTTCACCACGAACGGCGCAAGCGCCCTACAGGGCTATCACAAGGGCCGGAATCACATTGCCAAACGTATGGTGGAGATTGCCAGTCATGAGGCGGGCGAGGTCGTGGAAATCCCGCACTGGACGTTTCACGATCTGCGGCGCACTGCGGCCACCGGCATGGCGCGGCTTGGCATTCCGGTGCGCGTCACCGAGGCTGTTCTAAACCACGTTAGCGGCACAGGCGGGGGCATTGTGGGCGTGTATCAGCGTCACGACTATGCCGACGAAAAGTGCAATGCACTGGAAGCATGGGCGCGGTTTGTGGCCGATCTGGTGGAAGGCGCGGCGGATAACGTGGTGCGGATTGGAGAGGCGCGTCTCTAATGGCACATTGGTTTGCATGCGTGAATGAGTGGGGAATCCCCGATTGGCGAGAACCCGGCGACTATCGAAACACTGACGAATGGGAAAAGGACCGTTGGCGTTGGGAGTTTACCCGGCGGCGGGACGATTATCGGCGTGATTTTGAACTGGTGATAGGCAGTCATTCTGAGCCTCTAGATTTATCTGATCCGATAAATTTACCTGAAGATATAAGCGCAGATGATGCGTGGTGGTATCGAGGTATTCGGGCTTGGCCCTTCCATCACTCTGCCGCTTCAAAATACCGGATGAGTGAGTTTTTTGACCCGGTTCTAAGCGATTGGATGTTTGGTGGGCCAGTTTGGGGGTCTGGCCTGATATTTGACGGAATGAACGGTGTTAGCTATGAGCTTGACGATGTTGGCAACGTGATTGAGGTTGACGCGCCGAACCTTGTATCTCTGACCTTTGACCTTTCTTTGCCGCTTGGTCCGCAATTGATAGAAGCTAAGAAAGAGCTTGAAAATTGCTATACATCGCATTGGTATGATGATGAAAACGATTGTGTAAAAGACATCAAGAATGTGAAACATCATCCTGAAAAATGGTTAACTTACATCCGCCTGTTGGACGCGCGGGCGGCAGAGGCAAGTCTAGCGGAAATGGCTGAAATACTGCCTGCCACAATGGCAAGACGCGATGCGCGTGCCGCTGGCAACGCTCTTGAACAAGCCAAAGGGCAAGCGTTCCGTTTTTAGCGTGACGCTCTTTCCGCAATGTCATCGTAGAAAAATCTATTCCTATTGTGAGGCCTAACGTTCTAACGAGGTAGGCCAATGAACACGCAACCCAATCTGTCACCAAAAGAGCTTTCTGAAAGGGCACGCACCGAAGCGGACATGTGCCACCCGCACCGTCGCATTCAAGCGGCAACCGTTCGCCAGATGTGCGGCGGTATCAGCGACATGACGTTGTGGCGCTGGCTGGATAATCCCGAACTGGACTTCCCCCGCCCAATCTATATTAGCCGCCGCCGGTATTGGAAAGAAGCCGAAATCTTCGTATGGCTGGAAGCCCGCGAGGTGGCCGCGTAATGACTCACATAAACGAAAACCCCGGCGCGCTGGCGGGCGCAACCGGGGCTAAGGTAGAAATTGAAGCGGCAAAACTCCTCAGTAAAGATTACCCCGCAAACGCTGTTGATGCAAGCGGCATAAAAACTGCCTTTGTGACGGGATACGGGCAAAGCGATACACACGCGCGCACCTTGCACGATGGCAGTGCGAACCCGCATGAAAGCGCGGGCACGCCTTATGGCAAGATCACGGGGGCCGGTATTGCCAATATGGTGAAGGAGCCGCCGAGTTTGCCGAAAGGGCGCGGGCAATGGTTCATCGCCTCAACCTATGCCGAACATGACGCCCGCAGCCATGAGGTTCAAAGGGCGCGGGGCGTCTTTCGATGGCTTACCCTTGATGTGGACGAAAACAACTTGGGGCTTGATGAGATCGACGCTGCATTGTCCGAGGTCATCGGGGATGCGGGCCGACTCATCTATTCGTCACGATCCGCGACACAGGAAAACAAAAAATGGCGCGCGCTTGTGCCATTGGCGACCGAAATCAGCGGGGCCGATTTTTCAGACACGCAAAACGCTTTCTTTGACCTGCTGGAACAGGCCAGCGACGGCACGCTGATTCCTGACCGGGCTTTGTCGCGTCCAGCGCAGTTGGTTTACCTGCCAAACCGGGGCGAATTCTATGAAGTGAAGGCCGATCAGGCCAAGGCGCTGACCCTGACGCCTGAGTGCCCGATTATGGTACACAAGGCCGCAATAGCCGCCGACCGGGCGAGGGCCGCGCAAGAGGCGCAAGAGGCCAGAGAACGGCGCGCAGCGCAGCGCAGGACCACGGCGCAGGGCGATGACGTTTCGCCCGTGGATCACTTCAACGCCGCGCATTCCGTCGCCGATCTGCTGGCAGGCTATGGCTACTTGCAAGCTGGATCCTCTGACGACTGGAAAAGCCCGTTTCAGTCATCGGGCAGCTATGCGACCCGCGATTGCGGGGAATTCTGGATCAGTCTTTCGGCCAGCGATGACGCGCAGGAAATCGGGGCCGCGACACAGAACGGCCACCGCTTTGGCGATGCGTTCGACCTGTTCTGTCACTTTGAACATGGCGGCGATTTTAAGGTCGCCGTGCGGACGTTTGGCGTGTTGCACCGGCTAGCAAATATGCCGGGCCCGGCACACGTCCCTGCGGGAATGATGCCTACTGGGCCACGGGATGCGGCCCATCCTGCCGCGCAAGAGCCTGCGCCCGATGCACCAGAGCCGCGCAGCTTTGATGAACTGCTAGAGGCCGCGCAGGCATTGGAGCCGGGGCAGATTGACGACATGGAAGCCATAGTGTCGGAATCCGCAAGGCTAAATCCCATGCGCCGGGATGCGATCTTTCGTGCGATCAAGCAAGCGGCACAGGTTCCGCTGGGCACCATCCGCGATCAGCTTTCGCAAGAGCGCGACGCTATACCGGAGCCGGATCACTTGGACCTTGCCCGGATGACGCTGGACGGCATCGGGCGCGATAACGTGATCTGCACTGACGCTTTCGTTTGGCGATGGCAGGGCCGGGGCGTCTGGACACAGCAAGATGACCGGGCAATCAAGCAAGCCGTGCAAAGCCGCCTTGATGGCGAAGTCATGATCGACGTGATGGCGAACCTTGTCAACGGCGTCACGGATGTTCTGAAATCTGACATTTACAGACCAGAGCATGAATTCAATCGGGGTAATCCTGAAACCGTGAATTGCCTTTCCGGCGAAATGGAACTGCATTCCGGTCAATGGATGCTGCGCCCGCATTGCCGCGAACATTACCGGACAACGCAAATTCCAGTCGAGCACAACCCGCGCGCCGATGCGCCATTGTTTCGGGCGTTCCTTGCGCAGGTCTTTCGTGACGATCCTGACCGTGATGACAAGACGCGGGCGGTCATGGAATTGATGGGCTACACGCTGATGAGCCATGCCCGACATGAAAAATTCGTGATGCTTATCGGGCCGGGGGCCAATGGGAAAAGCGTGCTGCTGGCCGTGCTGGAAGGGCTTCTAGGGCCTGAAAACGTCGCGGGCGTTCAACCTGCCAATTTTGACAACCGATTCCAGCGTGCGCATCTGCACCAGAAACTTGCCAATATCGTGACCGAACTGAAACAGGGCGAGGTCATCGCAGACGCGGAATTGAAAGCCATTACATCGGGCGAACCGGCAACGGTTGAGCATAAGCACAAAGACCCGTTTGTAATGCGCCCTTTTGCGACGTGCTGGTTTGGCACAAATCACATGCCGCATACACGCGACTTTTCCGAGGCGCTTTTCAGGCGCGCCACGATCCTGCAATTCAACCGGACGTTTGCACCGCAGGAACAAGACCCGATGTTGAAAAACAAGCTGCTGGCCGAATTGCCTGGCATCCTGAACACGACGCTGGACGCTTACGCCCGCGCCCTCGTCGATGGCTTCACACAGCCGCAATCCAGCGAGGATGCCAAGAAGGAATGGCGACTTGAAGCGGATCAAGTGGCGATGTTTGTCGATGACGCTTGCCAGCGCGACCCGGAGAGCCGGACACCGACGGGCGATGTTTTCCGGGCCTATCAGTCATGGGCGCAAGAGAATGGCATCGGCAAGACAGTAAGCGCGAAGGGCCTGCGCGACCGTCTCACCCGGCTTGGCTTCGGGGCGGATCGAGATCGAACCACCCGATACGTCACCGGCCTGCGCGTCCAGACCTGGGGGGGCCTGTGATGTTGTCCCTTCGCGTGACGCTTGTGACGGATGTGACGCATTTTCCTACTGCTCTTCGAACTGGGAAAAACAAGGTTTTATCAAAAATGACGCGTCATTACCCAAGAATATGTTTTTTTTAAGTAGGGAGCGCAGTTAGAAAATGCGTCACACGCGTCACACCTGTCACTGATGGGGCGCACATGCTCCATCGCGGTGGCCGTTGGCACTACTTGCCAACCACTCGCAAAAACGACCCTTTCCGCACTATTTTTCTGCCGAAGTTGCGCGATAGTTTGATATCTAGTCAATTGACCTAAATATAAATAATACTATTAAACAAAAGCTTAGCTTACCCGTATTTGCAATATATGCTACAGGGGTAACTTAGGGGTAACAAAAGCTGGGTTTGACATGACGAAAGCACCATCACCGCCGGAATTCAGCACACGCCGGGGAACAGGCGCGGTTGCGGTGTTTGGGGTAGATGGGCGCACGCCGAGGGCACCTTTGCCAGCGGCAACCCGGCAGGTCGAAAACTGAGAGGAAGCAGAAGTTGACTAATAATTTCGGAAAAAGCCGGGGCGGCAGATAATGGGTGGATACGGCTCTGGACGCCCCCGTCGTAACCAGTTGGCAGAGGATTGCCGCAATCTTGATGTGAACAGGCTCAACCGTGAAGGTTGTCTAAAACCCGGCTGGTCTGGCAACTGGCGCTGGCACCGGGATGGCGAGCAAGTCGCGGGCATAAGTCTAAGCGCCGAACAGTCGCGGTTGATCGTAAGTTTTCGCATCACGGAAAAAACGGGCGACTACTATGATGTAGAGCAATCAATCCCTATCATCCGAGCTCCCTGCAACTATGGTGGCAACCGACCGTTTTTGGGCTGTCCTGGCGTCGTAAATGGCACCCCTTGCCGACGCAGAGTTGCAAAGCTGTTCAAGGGCGGGCGCTACTTTCTCTGCCGTCACTGCTACAGCATTGCCTATGCGAGCCAGTCGGAGGCCGTTGAAGACCGGATGCTGCGCCGCGCGGACAAGCGGCGCATGGCAATGGGCGGGCAACGTGGCGCTGCATATGGAATCGCCCCCAAGCCAAAAGGGATGTGGCAGCGGACCTATTCCCGGCACTGCGACGAAATCGAATGGTGCGAAGACCAAGCCAACCGCGCGTTTCTTGGGAGGTATCGACATTGCCTCAGCCGTGAAGAACTGGAGATGTATTTTGGGGAATGATCGGCTGGGCCAAGAAAACCTGGTGACCTCCATCAACTCCTATTGGCCGATGTCAGGGCAGCGGCAACTTGAGATTTTACGGGAGACGGCCAAGCCCCAGACTTCATGAATGCTTGCTCAACCGATCCAACAGTGAGACTTTCACAAAAACCAGTGAGGGGCGAACCTTGTACGAAAATGCATTCAACAAGATCGAGCGGGAACTTCGGAACGAAGAGGGCATCGCCAACGAACTGGACTATGTTGAGCAGACCTCTCGGGTCCTGTTCCTCAAATACCTGCATGACCTCGAAGCCGAGCGCGCGGAACTCGACGGCGACGACTACACGCCGATCATCGCCTGGGCCTTCCGTTGGAACAAATGGGCAGCACCCAAGGCCAACGGTGAGTTTGACCACAACACCGCTCGCATCGGCGACGACCTCATCACGTCCGTCGATCAGGAGCTGTTCCCCTAGAGTCCGGAATGTTGCGGGACGTGCAGGTTACAGCGGCCTGCCAAAAGTACGGCCATGGCAATCGAGACGATCCAGCCATGGTTAGCGGCTGGATTTCGTGCATCAGCTGGAATACAGTTATGGCAAGACATTGCAGGGGGCAGATTAGTCAATGGCATCAACAGACAACGGCTCCGACCTCGGAATTGAAGCCAGCCTATTCAAAACCGCTGACAAGCTGCGCGGCAACATGGAGCCATCCGACTATAAACACGTCGCCCTTGGTCTGATCTTCCTCAAGCACATCTCCGACAGCTTCGAGCTGAAGCGCCAGCAACTGCTGGCCGAATACCCCGACGGTGCCGAGGACCCCGACGAATATCTTGCCGAAAACGTCTTCTGGGTGCCGCAGGAGGCGCGGTGGTCGCATTTGCAGGCAAGTGCCAAGCAGATCACCATCGGCAAGCTGATCGACGAGGCGATGATCGCCATCGAAAAGGTGAACCCGACGCTGAAGGGCGTGCTGCCCAAGGATTATGGCCGCCCTGCCCTGAACGCGGTCATGCTGGGCGAGCTGATCGATCTGATCTCGGGCATTGCCCTGGGCGAAGGCAAGGACAAGGCGCGCGATCTGCTGGGCCGGGTCTATGAATACTTCCTCGGTCAGTTCGCAGGGTCAGAAGGCAAGCGCGGTGGCGAGTTCTACACCCCGCGCTCGGTCGTGCGCACCATGGTTGAGATGCTGGAGCCCTACAAAGGCCGCGTCTATGACCCCTGCTGCGGCTCGGGCGGCATGTTCGTGCAGTCGGAAAAGTTCGTCGAGGCGCACGGCGGCCGTCTGGGCGACATCGCGATCTATGGTCAGGAAAGCAACTATACCACCTGGCGGCTGTGCAAGATGAACCTTGCCGTGCGCGGCATCGACGCCGACATCAAGTGGAACTCGGAAGGCACCTTCCACAAGAACGAACTGCCCGACCTGCGCGCCGATGTCATCCTGGCCAACCCGCCGTTCAACATTTCCGACTGGGGCGGTGAGCGGCTGCGTGAGGATGGGCGCTGGAAGTTTGGCACGCCGCCTGCGGGCAATGCCAACTATGCGTGGTTGCAGCATATCCTGCACCATCTGGCCCCCTCGGGCACGGCGGGGGTGGTGCTGGCCAATGGCTCGATGTCGTCGACCCAGTCGGGTGAGGGCGAGATGCGCCGTGCGATGATCGAGGGTGAGGTGGTGGATTGCATGATCGCCCTGCCGGGGCAGTTGTTCTATTCCACCCAGATCCCCGCCTGCCTGTGGTTTCTGGCCAAGGACAAATCCAACGGCATCGCCCGCGACCGCAAACTGCGCGACCGGCGCGGCGAGGTGCTGTTCATCGACGCCCGCAAACTGGGCTTCATGGTCGACCGCACCCGCAAAGAGTTTTCCGACACCGACATTGCCCAGATCGCCGAGACTTACCACGCTTGGCGTCTGGGTGAGGGGTACGCCGATGTACCGGGCTTTTGCAAATCCGCCAGCATCGAGGAAATCCGGGGGCATGGCCACGTTCTGACACCCGGGCGCTATGTCGGAGCCGAGGCGACAGAGGCCGACGATGTGCCCTTTGCCGAGCGGTTCGCGGGTTTGCAGGAGGTGTTGGAGGAGCAATTCACGCAAGCCGATCAGTTGACCGCGACGATACGCGAACGATTGGCTGGGGTGGTGGGGTTGTGACGGAAGGGTGGCGTCCGTCTACTTGGGGTGAAGAAGTAAGCCTCGAATATGGCAAAGCTATTCGTGGATATAAAGAAGCTATCGCCCCGTACCGGGTGTTTGGCTCAAACGGCCCGATTGGATGGACCGAAAGCCCCTTAGCCAAAGGTCCCGGTATCATTCTTGGAAGGAAAGGCGCCTATCGTGGCGTTCATTTTAGCCATGACCCATTTTTCGTTATCGATACTGCCTATTATGTCAAACCAAAGACAGATCTGGAAATGCGGTGGCTCTACTATGCGATCATTCACCACAAATTAGGTGAGATCGATGATGGCTCCCCGATACCATCTACAACGCGATCAGCGGTGTATGTGAGAGACTTTGACGTTCCCCCCCTCCCCGAACAACGCGCCATCGCGGCCACCCTCGGCGCGCTGGATGACAAGATCGAGTTAAACCGGCGGATGAACGAGACGCTGGAGGCCATGGCGCGGGCGTTGTTCCGCGACTGGTTCGTCGATTTCGGCCCCACCCGCGCCAAGATGGCAGGCACCACCCCCTACCTCTCCCCCGCCCTCTGGTCCCTCTTCCCCGACCGCCTGGACGACGCGGGCAAGCCAGAGGGGTGGGAAGTTGGAAACATGAGCGACCTTTTCACGCTGCAAAGGGGGTTTGATCTGCCCTCGCAAAAACGCCGGGAAGGTCTTTACCCAATTCTAGCGGCGAGCGGCCCAAGCGGGTTTCACGAAAGCTACATGGTCAAGGGGCCGGGCGTCACGACTGGCCGAAGTGGAGTTTTGGGGCGAGTTTTCTTTGTCCACGGTGATTTTTGGCCCTTGAACACATCGCTTTGGGTCAAGGAATACAAGCGCGCTACACCACGCTATGCCTATTTCTTCCTAAACCTGATCGACCTCGAAAGTTTCAATGCTGGTTCTGCCGTCCCAACTCTTAACCGAAACCATATACACGGTCTGCCTGCGGTACTTTCACCACAAGAACTCATTGTCGCATTTGATCAGGTGGCCGAAAGTTTGATGGCCCGCCAACGCCAGAATGAAATAGAGAACGAAACCCTCGCCCAAACCCGCGACCTCCTCCTGCCCCGGCTGATGTCGGGCGAACTTCGCGTGGCCGTGGCCGGACGCGCCGTCGAGGCGGTGCTGTAATGGCCGTTGCCTATCATCAGGGCCGCTTTCCGCCGGAAGCGCTCGACTGGCCGCAGCTTTTGCCACTGATCGGCCCGGCCAATGCCGCCGTCGCGCGGTATGAGGGCGTGTTGCACGGCATCCCCAACCCCAACGTGCTGTTGTCGCCGCTGACCTCGCAAGAGGCCGTGCTGTCCAGCCGGATCGAGGGCACGCAGGCCACCCTGGGCGAGGTGCTAGAGTTCGAGGCTGAAGGGCAGCCGGGCGATGAAAGCACGCCCAAAAAGGCCGATATCCACGAGGTGCTGAACTATCGCGCCGCCCTTGCCGAAGCGTCGCGCCTGCTGGCCGATCTGCCCTTGTCGCAACGCCTGATCCGGCTGACCCATGCGCGGCTGATGCAGGGCGTGCGCGGGCGTAACAAGGCACCGGGCGAATACCGCCGCATCGCCAACTGGATCGGCCCCGAGGGCTGCACCGTTGAGACCGCCCGCTTCATCCCCTGTTCGGCCGAGGCGCTGCCAGAGGCGATGACCGCATGGGAGGCCTATATTCACGCCCCCGCCCCCGATGCGATGATCCAGCTTGCCGTGCTGCATGCCGAGTTCGAGGCGATCCACCCGTTTCTGGATGGCAACGGGCGGTTGGGGCGGCTGATCATCCCGCTGTTCCTGAAATCCAAGGGGCTGCTGTCGGCCCCGAATTTCTATCTGTCGGAATATCTGGAAGCGCACCGCGACGAGTATTACGACCGCTTGCTGGCGGTCTCGCGGGATGGCGACTGGACCGGCTGGTGCGGGTTCTTCCTGCGCGCGATCATCGACCAGGCGGGCAGCAACCAATCAAAGGCGCAAGCGATCCACGCGCTGTACACCGCCCGCAAGGACTGGATGGTCGAGGCGACGCGGTCACAATACGGGGTGCGCGCGCTCGACTGGTTTTTCAGCCGACCGATCTTTGCGGCGTCGGATTTCGTGTCACAGGCCGATATTCCCGAACCGACCGCCAAACGCATCCTGCGGCTGGTGCGCGACAACGGGTTGCTGCGCGAAATCCGCCCCTCCAGCGGCAGGCGACCCGCCGTGCTGGCCTTCCCGGAGTTGTTGAACATCTGCGAAGGGCGGGCGGCGTTTTGAGGATCACTTATGCGCATCAAATCCGTTTGCGGGTCACATATCGCATTAAATCGGTCCACAAAGTATTTTGTAGCGCATAAGTGAGCGACAAGCCCGCAAAGCGGTTCAGGTAAGAGGTTTTCATGCCAACACTCTCCGAGTCCGAAGTCGAAGCCGTCCTTCTCGATCAACTGGCCGCGCTGGGCTATGCCTGCTTGAACGATACGGTGTCGGGCCCCGACGGCCCAGCCCCGGAACGCAACGCCTATTCGGACACGTTCCTGCCCAATCGGTTGCGCAATGCAATCGCCCGCCTGAACCCACAGATCCCCGAAGACGCCCGCGAGGATGCGCTGCGCAAGTTGCTTGCCGTCGAGCGCCCCTCGCTGATCGAAGAAAACCGCCGCCTGCATCGCGCCATGGTCGAAGGCGTGCCGGTGGAATACCGCGCCGAAGACGGCACGATCCGCGGGGATGCTGTGCGTCTGATTGACCCGGAGGACCAGCTCAACGACTGGCTCGCCATCGCGCAGTTCACGGTGATCGAGAACGGCCATAATCGCCGCCCGGATGTGGTGGTGTTCCTGAACGGACTACCGGTCGGTGTGATCGAGGTGAAGAAACCCGGCGCGGAAACTGCAACGCTGGGTGCCGCCTTCAACCAGTTGCAGACCTACAAGGCGCAGATCGGATCGCTGTTTCGCGCCAACGCGGTGCTCGTCACGACCGACGGCATTCAGGCGCGCATCGGCTCGCTGACTGCCGATCTTGAACGCTTCATGCCGTGGCGCACGACCGATGGCGTGGATGTGGCCCCAAAGGGCGCGCCGGAAATGTCGGTGCTGATCGAAGGGGTTTTCGCCCGCCCACGGCTGCTGTCGTTGCTATGTGATTTCACGGTCTTTGGCGACACCCCACGCGGCATTGCCAAGATCATCGCAGGCTATCACCAGTTCCATGCGGTGAAGCGGGCGGTCATCAGCACGGTTGAAGCCAGCCGGTCTGAGGGTGATCGTAAGGCGGGTGTGATCTGGCACACGCAAGGCTCGGGCAAAAGCCTGCTGATGGCGTTCTACGCTGGGCAACTGGTCCGCGAACCCGCTATGAAAAATCCAACCATCGTGGTGATTACCGACCGCAACGATCTGGACGACCAGCTATTCGCGACCTTCTCGACGTGCCGCGACCTGATCCGCCAGACGCCGGTCCAGGCCGAGAACCGCGAGGATTTGCAAAAGGCGCTGGCGCGAGCCTCGGGTGGGGTCATCTTCACGACCATCCAGAAGTTCGCCCCCGAAAAGGGCGAGGCCTACCCAATGCTGACCGACCGCCGAAATGTGGTCGTGATCGCAGACGAAGCACATCGCAGCCAGTATGGGTTCAAGGCACGGATCGAAAAAACCGGCGCGATCGCTTATGGTTTCGCCAAGCACCTGCGCGATGCCCTGCCCAACGCCTCATTCATCGGCTTCACCGGAACGCCGATCGAACAGGATGACGTCAACACCCCTGCCGTGTTCGGGCATTACATCGACGTCTACGACATCAGCCGTGCCGTCGAGGACGGCGCGACTGTCCCGATCTATTACGAAAGCCGCCTTGCCCGGATCGAGCTGCCTGACGCGGAAAAGCCCAAGGTTGACGCCGAAATCGAAGAACTGACTGAGGATGAGGCTGTCAGCGAGCAGGAACGGCTGAAACGCAAATGGTCCACCGTCGAGGCGCTGGTCGGGTCCGAAAAGCGACTGCATATGGTTGCCGAGGACCTGGTTGCGCATTTTGGGGCGCGCGTGCAGGCAATGGACGGCAAAGCCATGGTCGTCTGCATGAGCCGCCGCATCTGCGTGGATCTCTATAACCAAATCGTGGCCCTTCGCCCGGAATGGCATTCTGATGACGATGCGGGCGGCACGATCAAAATCGTCATGACGGGTTCTGCCTCGGATCCCGAAGCCTGGCAGCACCACATCGGCGGCAAGGCCCGGCGCGATCTTCTGGCTAAACGGGCGAAGGATTCAAAAGACCCCCTCAAGCTGGTGATTGTGCGCGACATGTGGCTGACGGGATTTGATGCGCCGTCGATGCACACGATGTACATCGACAAGCCGATGCGTGGGCATGGGCTGATGCAAGCAATTGCGCGCGTTAACAGGGTGTTCAGCGACAAGCCTGCCGGGCTGATCGTCGATTACATCGGCATCGCGCAGAACCTGAAATCCGCGCTGGGTCAGTATTCTGCATCGGATCAGGAGCAGGCTGGGATCGACGAGACCGAGGCTGTTGCAGCACTCCTGGAGCGGATCGACGTGGTGCGCGCCATGTATCACGGTCTTGACTATTCCAAGGGGCTGACCGGTACGCCGCACCAGCGCCTTGTGGTTTTGGCAGAGGCGCTTGACTGGATTCTGGCAAAGCAGGATGAAGCAGCGCAGCGAGAAACCGACAAGGAGGCCAAGAAGGCAGCACACCGGCGATACCAGGATGCCGTCCTTGCATTGTCCAGATGGGGTGGTTGCCGCCCTCCCCAGACGGCATCGCAATGTGCCAGGATGGTGGTCTGAGAGCCACAAAGCGGAGAGGACGGCAAAATGAAGGATACGATAATCGGGGTGGACTTGGCAA
>Ga0307976_1000457_pt1 | contig 23190 bp, 25 predicted proteins | sample OrgLakmetagen919_FD_201836 | JGI IMG/M metagenome (GOLD analysis project Ga0307976, IMG submission 201836) | Saline water microbial communities from Organic Lake, Antarctica - #919 | ecosystem: Environmental > Aquatic > Non-marine Saline and Alkaline > Saline | place: Antarctica: Organic Lake... | reverse complement strand
GTTAGGGTTTTGAAAAGCCATGGTATATCTCCGATAATCAGTAGGTTATATGGTTCAGCAGATTTGCTGTTTTACTTAATCATTCCACCAGCGAAGCCGCCTTGGCAGTAACACAAGACGGCCCACTTCTATCTAACTAACGCAGCCAACAACCGGTTCTTCACAGTTGTCGCATGTGGCTGTAGGCGAGAGGTTGGCCACCATACGGAAGCTGTCCTCCCACGAATACCCACAAACTGCACATATGTAACTTATAGTCACAATCTGTAACATGTTTATCTCTCCCTACGTGTTAATGCGTAATCAAGATCGTCGTCCATGTGATTCATTTCAAAATCCTCAAACTCTTCTTTTGTCAAGGCGTACTGAATAACAGCACCCGACGTGTCATATACTTCAACGTTATAAACTGCTTGTGCAGGCATCACTGTCTCCATTAGTGTCAGTAAACTCACACCACCAGCGAAGCGTCTTTACAATGTTGCAGGAATAGGAATAACTGTCTGAATGGGCGTGTCTGTGTAGGGTTTTGTGTTGCAGTAAAAACAGAGACACCCGAAGGTGTCAGTGGTGTACGTATATCCGTCTGGTTGATGTCTTGTTGTTAAACACAACAAGGACAATGAGTTTATCGCCTATCCAATATTCATTGACTGGCATACCTGTGACAACATTCACGCGTAAAGCGCCTGACCTATTGACCAAATACTCCGACAACTCGTGGTCTGTGAAGTCAGTTAAATACACTGTCTATCTCCAAAGTAAGGAGCCTGGAAGCGAATGCTTCCAAGCGTATGGCTGATTAAACGTATGAGTGCTTAAGCACCCAACGGTATGCAAAGGCTCTCAACTTATGGCCTTCACCTGAGTGAAAGTTAAACTTGTTAAACAAACGGGTCGCTTGAGCTCTGTGCAAGAAGAACATGGCATGGGCCTTAATAGGGTAGTGCCTGACAACGGATGCTGTCAGGGTAGCTTAGAGAGGCTGTTAAATGGCAATAAGTTCTGTCGATACAGCAACAAGGCCGAACTCGGCCATATAGACACACTTGGCAGCGCCCACACCTTTGTCAGTACAAAGGTACGTTGGCTGATCTTTGAACTTACCAAGGTATTGAACGTCTTGGGCAGACCACGCTGCCTCAAGGTCAGCAAGGTACTGCTGTAATTCACCAATAGTGGTGGGTGCTGAGTTTGATGCTACTTTCATTGCTTGCATAATGGCTCCTATTAAGCGGTTGAATAACCAAGCGTTGTTATGAAATGCAACGCATCTTCTTTAGATGCGAAGGTATACTCACCGTCACCTTTGATGGTGACGGTTGTTTTGTGAGCTTTCCATTGTGATTCAATACCGTACTCAATGACGTGTGCATCGTGTAAACCAACAGGCTTTGCCATTGGGTACTTTTCAACGAAGTCACTACGAATAGGTGTACGAAAGGTTATAGCCATAACACTGTCTCCAGAAAGGTAAAAGGCTCCCGTAGGAGCCTTAGAATTTATTCAGGTAACAACTCAATGCGTTGATTGACATCAACTGGACAGTGCAAGTCCAACTCTTCAAGGGTTGTTAACCTTTGGTCTAGGGCCAGATTACCTGCCACGTTTATGTGGTAAGTAAAGTTGTAGAAACCCATGCCACTTGAGTAGTCGGATGGTTCACTGCTGTAACGTGCAATGAGTGTGGCACTGAATTTACGGTCACCTTGTTTGCAGTGGTAGTAATCAACTGTGTAACTGCTCCCCAAATGGGTGCATTCAGGGCAGTCGTGTGCGTGTATTGGCTTAACTCCATTCATGGTTCAATCTCCGATGATCAGTGCATCATGATTTGGGTAATGTCTGAAAGCTCAACATCGTTGAGGTTTAACCACAAGTCTAGTTGGATCACGCCTTTAGCGTGAGCCTTGTTACTGAAGGCATAAACTTGTTCAAGGTTGTCAAACACATGTGGGTGTTTGAGTAGGTAGTTGTCAAAGGTTAGGCAGACAACTTGAAGACCGTAAACACTACGGTAAGGACGCAATTCGTTGATAGCGGCAATGCTCATGGGTATCTCCATTAATTCATTAAAGTCATACCACTAGCGAAGCTGTCTTTAGTGTTAAAAAACAAGTGAGTCCCGAAGGACTCAGAGTTTTATTCACCATCCATTGCACGCATCTCTGCGTCACTCCAATTATCGTCAAACCGGTTAGGGTGAAGCTCAAAGGCTTCATCCCACAGGTCAACCGCTAGGTCGCCCAAGTCTGAACTGAAACCATGAACTGTTATCACGTTATCTGCGAACTCTGCTGCTGCGTCCATTGTTGGGAACGACGTAACACATGGAAAGTTTTCGGTTGTAAGGGTCATAACAAGTACTCCATAAGGTTTAGTGATCTCATCCCACAAGCGAAGCATCAGTAGGTAAAAAAGAGTGAACCCCGAAGGGTTCACGCTTGGGCAAGAATCTCTTCACGGACACCGTGGCCATTGGCCCATGCCATGACACGCTTGGTCGCCATTGAAATGATTAAGCCCTTGGCTGTAACCAGGTACTTCTGGTTACGGTTCACCACCTTAGAGGCTGGCTTGTGGTTCAAGGCAGTCACGCTAGTGACTAAGACCTTGAGCTTGGACTCATTGCTTGAGTTCATGATGCGGCACTCTGTGCCCTGAACACCAACAACCAAGTAGGGCTGTTGCTTGTAGCTAACGTACTGACCAAGTTGAACAGTCATAAAAATACTCCAAGAGTTTAGTTAAATTCATACCACCAGCGTAGCGGTAGTAATCACTTGAAGTGGGCAAACGAAGTTTGACCTGGTAGACACTCAAGAGTTGAGAGTTACAGAACGCCTCTTAGTATTAGGTAACTTCTCAACATGGAGTTGAACTATAGTTGAGAGGATAAGGATAGTGTTAACCTATCGTCTAAACATAGGTATGACATTTGAGGATGATGATGTATCGGAGTCTGATGAAGATAGACCATACGAAGTATCTAGGTCGGATTCAGCCTCCCCTTTCAGTGCCCTATGTAAACCCTCTGGGTAAGTATCTTCGTTGTTACTACTGTGTGATAGGTAATCACTCAGCTTAGGGTAAGCCTCATACATGTGAGTAGCTTTGATAGGATATAGGTGTAGCTTGGGTGTGGTCATGTGTGTCACCTGTATATCAACTAAGGTTAGGTTCGGCATCACAACCATACACGGAGTGTATCTAGTTAAGGTGAGTACTCTGTCTACTGTAAGTAACGTAACTACACTCCACACGCTGCGCGTGACCGTGTAGTTACTACTGTATATATAAGGGATTGCAGGCGGAGCAAGGTTAGCGTTTGGAAAGGCAGAACGTTAGTTTAATGTTGGCTGAGTACTCTGTCTATACGTAGTGTGTCATTAGTACAGTGTAGGCATACACGTTCTGCCTGCACACATCCTGTCTCTTGGTAGTGTGTGTATGTGTAGCTTGTGTATTGTGTAAACAAAAGCTTAGGCTCCCCGAAGGGAGCCTGAGTTATTTGTTAGCGTCGATTAGACGTTGAGCTTCGACAGCCTGTTCGGCCACGAGCTGGTCCATCTTCTTGACGGCGATCTCCGTGCTCTGCTCGTAGATACCCACTAGGTTGTGGGTACCACGAAGTATTGATTGAATCATCTCGAAGAACATACCGATTGCCTTAAACATAATGATTACTCTTAGTTGGTTAGTCTCACACCACTAGCGTAGCTCAGTGGGTGGTGGCCCTATGCGGTGGCAGTGGGTATGTAGGGGGGGGGTGGTTTGGTTTCCGCCTCCCCTTATAGAGAGTCCATCACTCGTACCCAAATTATGATTTTGTCAAAAACCTGAATCGTTCTTTTATCATTTCTCAAAATATTATTTATAATGTTGGTATACGTAATCGCGATCCATTAACTAATGCGAGAGAGGTTATGAGTAACAGTTTGGTATTAACACGCGATGCGTTTACACCCTGGGGTACGTTTGGACGTTTGCAGTTTCCTACTGGTGAATCCATTTACACAATTGAAAGGCCATGGTTAAACAATGAAGCTTATGTATCCTGTATTCCTAATGGCGTTTATACACTGGAGAAGCGTAACTCTCCCGTAGTGTCCCGAACCAGTGGTGGTCAGTATCAGGAAGGGTGGGAAGTCACCGATGTCATTGACCGGACCTTTATTATGTTGCATCCCGCCAATTGGATGGACGACCTTGCAGGGTGCATTGGTGTTGGTAAACGCTATGAAGTATCACAGAACAAGAAAGCCCAATGGGTTCCCTCGGTACTTAACTCTCGGGTAGCGTTCCGTGAAGTCATGGGATTACTGGATCGGCACAATGAATGGACATTAGACATCCGGCCATTCTTTATGAGTGTGTTCTAATACGTTCAGCGTTAAACCTTACAAACCTCGCCCAGTGCGGGGTTCTTTTTTCTCTGAAATAAAGTAACCAGTCTTTTATAGTCGAGCCTTATTTATTATATGGATTGGGACTGTATATGGACGCGCTCAGTATCGAGCAGTTTAAAGAAGCGTTACCCGCAAGAATTAAGAAGTCTGTTAACCAGGAGCTGATTGATAAGATCAATCTGGTTCTAGGTGACCCTGACATGTACGAAGTGTATCGGGAGAACATGCTGTCGTACGCACACGTTATGAAAGACGGGCGTTTCAAGTTAACGAACTATGTTGAAGCTGTGAAGTACGTGAGCCAGAAGTTAATGGGTAAGACCAACATGGGTGCGTTTACGGCGACGTTCCCAGACAAGATTGTTGATTGGACCGCACGGGGTGTGGCGCCGAAGGATATGGCCAGCTACGTCACGGCTTACAACAAGTCAAAGCTCGTGTCGATGATTATGGAACAGTCACTGATTCCTACCTGGGTGTTGAACCAGGATAAGGCACAAGAAGCGATCAATGTCTTGGCCGGCTTAATGAATGATGCGTCCAGCGAAAAAGTACGCAGTGATTCCGCTGCCCACCTGTTGACGCACCTGAAGATGCCCGAAACCCAACAAGTTGAACTTCAGGTATCCACGTCTGAAGACAGTTCCATCTCTGCACTGCGTGAAGCCACCAATGCCCTGACAGCGCAGATCCGTACCGGTATTCAGTCTGGTTCGATCAGCGCACAAGAAGCCGCACACAGCAAACTCACGTTGGATAACGTCAGCGGTGAGGTGGTTGAATGATTGATCACGTAGCAGAAGCCCTCCAAGAAGTCATGGGTGTTGAGGATTACCTCAACGGCATGAGTTATGCGCCTGACCCTGGCTACGTGCCCTCCGACTTTGCCATTGAGTTTGTGACGTTCATTAAGTTGGTCAATGGGTCCCAGGGTGAGGAACACCTGACACCGGTGGTCCACTACCACATGCTGGACACCATCTCAAAAGGCGGTACGCGGATTGTAAACCTGTGCCACCGAGGCATGGCGAAGACCACGGTAATGGGTGAGTACCTGTTCTTGTACATCGCGGTGTACGGCACGTTAGCGGCGTTTGGTAAAGTGGGCCTGGCGCTGTACGTGTCGGACTCCATTGAGAACGGCGTGAAGAACATGCGGAAGAACCTGGAGTTCCGTCGAGAGAACTCTGCGTTCTTGATGGAGTACATCCCTGTTGCCAGGTTTACGGATATACGGTGGGAGTTCCACAACGCCGATGGCAAGATTTTCATTGTCAAAGGGTATGGCGCCAAGACCGGTGTGCGTGGTGCTAAAGAGATGGGCATACGCCCGCAGTTGGCGGTACTGGATGACTTGATCTCAGATGAAGACGCACGATCGGCCACGGTCATATCGGCGGTAGAGGACACGGTTAAGAAAGCGGTGACCTACGCACTGCACCCAACACGGAACATGATTATCTGGTCGGGTACAGCGTTCAACGCAAAAGACCCTTTGTACAAAGCCGTGGAGTCCGGTGCGTGGCAGGTCAACGTGTTTCCTGTGTGCGAACAGTTCCCGTGTACCAAAGAAGATTTCCGTGGTAGCTGGCCGGACCGTTTCCCTTATGAGTACGTCAAAGCGGCGTATGACATGGCTGTGTTGGAAGGCAGTGTTGAGACCTTTAACCAGGAGCTGATGCTGCGGATCATGTCGGAAGAGGACAGACTGATCCAAGACAACGAAATCATGTGGTACTCGATCAACAACGTCCTGCGTAATCAATCGCTGTTCAACTTCTACATCACCACAGACTTTGCCACCAGTGAAGCGGATAAGTCCGACTTCTCGGTGTTGTCTGTGTGGGCGTACAACAACAACGGTGACTGGTTGTGGGTAGACGGTGTGTGCAAACGTCAGCTTATGGATCGGAACATAGACGATCTGTTCAGGTTGGCTCAGATGTACCGGCCACAGTCGGTGGGTGTTGAGGTGAGTGGTCAGCAGGGCGGTTTCATACCCTGGATCATGAACGAGATGATGCAACGTAACGTGTACTTTGCGCTGGCCTCTGAGAACAACAACAGCAAGCCTGGGCTGCGCCCTGGTACGGGCAAACTGGAACGGTTCAACGTCATGGTTCCGCAGTTCAAGTTGCACAAAGTGTTCTTCCCCATTGAGAAGAAAGCCACGGCGCCATTGATAGAGGCGGTCAATGAACTGTCTCTCGCGTCCAAGAGTGGCTTCCGTTCCAAACACGATGACTTCATAGACACCATCAGCCAACTGGCTGTGATGAACGCCTGGCGCCCTAGTGAAACCGGTGATTTATCTCAGCAGGATGAGCATGGAATATGGAGCATGGAAGACGCAGATGAGCCGGACTCACCCATGAGTTCCTACGTTGTTTAATACCGGAGCCAGAGTATGAATTTGAAAAATGTAATAGACCAACTCAGTCACGGCGAGTTGCGGAATGTCTTCATGGCCGACACCAGTGACGGTGATCTGGACGAACGCAAGAAAGAAATGTTGATCACCCATGTGACCATGGGGCTTGCGGCGTTGCACACACGGTTCTTCCTGAAAGAACGCACGCACGTTGTGAATCTGTTGCCAGGCACAAAGTCTTATCGGATAGATGAGCCGGACCTGCTACGCATCGAAGCGGTACGCGACCTGGTGAATGATGAGTATTTGATCAACGTCTTAGGAGAGCCTGAGTCGCTGCACACGCCTGACTACCGGACACTGGATGTACCGCTGGCGTTGTATGAGGAACTGGTGTCACCGGTACTGGAAGTCTTCTACAGAGCGAACCATCTGCCCCTGGATAAAATGGCAAAGTATTTACCATTGGATCGAACGGAGATTGATCTGCCGTACACGCACTTGGAAGCCTTGACCTTGTATGTGGCCAGCCGTGTGATGAACCCTATAGGCATGTCTGAGACCTTCCATGACGGCAACAACTACGCGGCCAAGTACGAACAAGCCTGTCAGCGTCTTGAGTTGTCAGGGTTTGAAGTGAGCCAAACGGGAGGTAAAAATAAGTTTGCTGCGGGTGGTTGGGTCTAAGGGCGGGATTGGCCCCTAGCGGGGCCATCCCTGCTTAGACAATGTTCCGTTCGTGGAAGACGGCTTGCCGGCAGTGGTACACATCGTCTTCTGATTGGTAAATAACAAAATCACCTGGGAAAACGGTTTCATGTGCTTTGAAGGTAACGTTGGTGTATCCAATAGCAATCACGAATGTGTTGGCGTCAATTGCCTGCATAACTTCCTTACCGGTAATACAGTAAGCCAGTCGCTTGATTGGTTTGCTTTCATACTCTTTAAAACCTTCCATACTTACTCCCCTGTTGAACCAAAGCCACCATGACCACGGTCAGTATTGTCAAGATCATCGACCAACATAAGGTCGAGTTCTTCCGTTTTAATAACAAGCATCTGAATAAGCCGGTCATCGGCTTCCCAATCAAATCGGCGTTCATTTCGATTACGCAAACATACCATCCATTCACCACGATAATCTGGATCAATAACACCCACGGTGTTATTCAAAGACAGGCCTTTTTTAGCGCCTTTGCCTGAACGTGGTAACAACAACGCAACGTGGCCTTGAGGAACGGCGGCTTTAAAACCCAGTCCTGCGAAGACACCGATGGGATTACTCCCAAACAATGTTCCACCTTCTGGCATATATAAGTCATACGCGGCCGCACCGTTTGATGTTTTAACAGGCATCTTAAAGTTGTCGTGTACTGGTTTGATATTCATTTCGGCACTCCTTTATTTAATTGCATACCATGTACGGAATTGTACATGACACAGGGTTAAATACTTATGGCTGATATTGAAGAACAGTATGATTCAGAGATGGATACTAAACCACTTACTGAGTGGAAGAACGAGCCAACACTCCGAGATTTAAAGTCTGATCTTAACGAAGCTCAGCCAGAACACGATACTCAGGTTTCTAAAATCACAGGTTACTTGGATAATCTGAATGTGGAAGGTGCGGCCAAAGTAAAGGCGCCGGCTGGTCGATCTAAGATTGTTCCTAAGTTGATTCGTAAACAAGCCGAGTGGCGTTACGCTGCACTGTCTGAGCCATTCCTAAGTACGGATGACTTGTTTGATGTGGCGCCTGTCACTTGGGAAGACAAAGCGGGTGCGATACAGAACCAGACACTACTAAACAGTCAGTTCCGTACAGCCATTGATAAAGTAAAATTCATTGATGAGTATGTGCGTACAGGTGTAGACGAAGGTACGATCATTTGCCGTGTGGCTTGGGAATCTGAAGATGAAGAGTACACCGACACGTTTCCACAAGTAGAGTATGTTGTTGATCCAGAGTCAGCAGAACTGCACCAGGAACTTGCTCAAATCAAACAAGAAAATCCTAATGCGTATTACACCGATGTACCGGAAGAACTCCGCACTGCTCATGATCTTACTGTAGAAAACGGTAAACCTATCCGTCCTAATATCACAGGATACGCCGAAGAAACACGCACACGTACCATTAAGAACCGTCCTACGATTGAAGTATGCGATTACCGCAACGTTATCGTTGATCCAACGTCTAAGGGCGATCTGACCAGAGCAGGTTTTCTTATTTACAGTTTTGAATCTTCCTTATCGGAACTGGAAAAAGATGGAAAATACAAGAACCTCAAAAAGATTAACCCAAGCGATCACTCACCGCTGGGAGACCCAGATCATGCCTCTGATGATGCGTATAGCTTTACGTTTAACGATGAACCCCGTAAGAAAATTATCGTTTATGAATACTGGGGATATTGGGATATTACTGGTACTGGTATTGTTGAGCCTATTGTAGCGGCGTGGGTAGGTAACCAACTTATCCGCATGGAAAAGAACCCTTTCCCTGATAAAGAAATTCCGTTCGTCATTGTCCATTACTTGCCGAAGCGTAAAGAAACACACGGCGAACCCGATGGTGCCTTGTTGGAAGACAACCAGAAAGTCCTGGGAGCTGTCACACGCGGCATGATTGACATTATGGGTCGGTCTGCCAACGGTCAACAGGGTATGCGTAAAGACGCCCTGGACACTGTGAACAAGCGCAAATGGCGTAATGGTGAGGACTATGAGTTCAACCAGACAGTTGATCCTCGCCAGGGTATGTACATGCACACTTTCCCTGAGATTCCCAATAGCGCCCAGTTCATGTTGCAACAACAGAACATGGAAGCCGAGTCTCTAACCGGTGTTAAGGCCTATGACCAGGGCGTGTCTGGCGCCTCCTTTGGCGATGTAGCGGCCGGTGTACGCGGTGCCCTTGAAGCATCCTCCAAGCGTGAGATGGGCATTCTGCGTCGGATGTCTGCGGGTCTCGTTAGTATTGGTAAGAAGTTTATCGCAATGAACGCCGTGTTCATGGACGAGGAAGAAGTAGTCCGTGTCACCAACGATGATTTTGTGAAAGTTCGCCGCGATGAGTTGGCCGGTGAGTACGACCTCAAACTGACTATTTCCACTGCTGAAGAAGACGAGAAGAAAGCTAAAGAGCTTTCCTTCATGCTTCAGACGCTTGGCCCCAGTGAAGATCCCGAGCTACGTAAGATCATTCTTACTGCGATCAGCCGACTGCGGAAGATGCCATTACTGGCTCATGAGATTGAATCGTTTGAACCCAAGCCTGATCCACACCAGCAAGAGATGCAGAAGCTGGAATTGGAAGAGATGCGGGCGAAGATTGGTGAGATCAAATCACGCACTACTGAAAACCATGCAGAAGCTCAACTGGATCAAGTTAAAGCTAATAATACTCAAAGTGATACTGACAGAAAAGACTTGGATTACGTCGAGCAAGAATCTGGTGTTACTCAACAACGTGACTTACAAAAACAAGGTGAACAAGCGAAGGCGCAGGGACAAACAAAGATACTTGAACATAACTTGAAGCAATCAGCGGAACAGAATAAGGAGCTTAAAAAATACTTATCTGGGGCCGATGAATAAAAAGTTGTGATAAATGTTTTTTATTTGTTTATGGTCAAGATTGTTTAACACTATTGAACTTCAAAAGGTAATTGGAAAATATTATGAGCCAAAACGATGTAGTTGAACTTGAGCTGAACATTAAAGAAGCTGAAGACCTTGTTAGCCTGGGTAAATCCCTTGAGCGTCTTGAAAAGAACAAAGACTTCAAAAAGGTGATTCAGGAACAGTATCTGCATAACGAAGCAGTACGGCTTGTTCATCTCAAGTCCGATGGCAATATGCAAGATCCCCGAGTACAGGAACGACTTGTACGGGATATTGATGCCATTGGCTCATTTACCCAGTTCTTGAGCAAAGTGTTTCGTGAAGCAGACAGTGCCCGCGAAGCCATCAGCATATGTAACGAAGAACTTGACCACATTAATAACGAAGGGGAAGACGCATGAGTGTATCCACCGAGACCAATGACCAAGTAGCCAATATGGATGCTCTGGGTATGTCTGATGAAGACTTTGAAAACATGGACACAAGTGCGTTTGAAGAACCCGATGTTGATGACAGTGCAGATGACGAAGGCGAAGGCGATTCCCCTAATGATCCTGATGAACAGGAAGCTGAAGGGGAAGACGCCGAGCCGGAGGCAGAGGTGGCTGAGTCTTCTGCAACTGAAGATGATAACGAAGACGCTGCAACCACTGATGACAAAGATGAAGGCGATGCTGAAGAAGGCGAAGGTGACGACACCGCCAAACCAGATGCCGAAACTGAAACTGAAGAGTCTGGTTCAGAGGAAGCTGCTAAAGAAGAAGCAGCCGTTGATTACAAGTCTGAATACGACAAGCTGATGACGCCGTTCAAAGCGAATGGCAAAGACATGAAAGTGGAAAACATTGACGAAGCACGTCAGCTTATGCAAATGGGTGCCAATTACAATAAGAAGATGGCTGGACTAAAGCCGTCTTTGAAGACTCTGAAACTCCTTGAGAACAACGAACTCTTGGACGAAGGGAAACTCAGTTATTTGATCGACCTCCACAAAGGTGACAAGGGTGCGATTCAAAAGCTGATTAAGGACAACGGTATTGATCCAGTTGATATGGACGTTGATGCCGAAAGCGACTACAAACCCGAATCTTACACTGTCGATGATCGTGAGATGGAACTGGACGATGTACTGGAGCGAATCCAGGACACCACATCGTACTCAGACACCATCAACCTCGTTAGCAATAAGTGGGATGCTGCAAGTAAGCAGCATGTTGCCAATAACCCAACGGCACTTGAAACCATTAACACTCACATGGCCAGTGGTGTTTATGAACTTGTTAATGCCGAGGTTGAAAAGCAACGCACGTTCGGTCGCTTGAATGGGCTGTCGGATATTGAGGCTTATCACCAGGTAGGTTATTCCATGAGTGAAGAGGGCAAGCTGAACGCACTGATGAAACCAGACGCAGCTCCCGCTAAAGAAGTGGTTGAACCGCCCAAGGCGAAAGTTGATCCAGCCGTCAAGCAAAAGAAACGAGCTGCAAGCTCCACACGAACCAAGCCAGGTGCAACTGCACCAGATGACTACAATCCTTTGTCCATGTCGGATGAAGAGTTTGAGAAGTCATATAACGAAACACTTCGATAAAGATAAGGGAAGCTTATGCCTCTTACATATAACGATCCAGCCGGCGGTTCTCCGTCCGGTGTTGGTAGCCAGTTCCGTACTGACTCCTACCAGAAGAAAGCTCTCATTGAGATGCGTAAAGAACAACACTTTGGTCAACTGGCTAACGTCCAGTCTATGCCGAAGAACATGGGTAAAACCATGAAGAAATTCCACTACCTGCCTCTGTTGGATGACGCCAACATTAACGACCAGGGTATTGATGCGTCCGGTACAACCATAGGGAACGGTAACCTATATGGTTCCAGTAAAGACGTAGGCACCATTACCGGCAAGATGCCTGTCCTGTCTGAAACCGGTGGCCGTGTTAACCGCGTGGGCTTCAAACGGAAAGAGCTTGAAGGGTCTATTGCCAAGTTTGGTTTCTTCGATGAGTACACCGAAGAGTCCCTGAACTTTGACACTGACGCTGATCTGGCGATGCACATCAACCGTGAAATGCTCAGTGGCGCCAACGAGATCACTGAAGATCTGCTTCAGATCGACCTGTTGAACTCTGCCGGTGTGGTGAAGTTTGGTGGTACTGCTACCGACGACATCGAAGTGGATGAGACTTCTGAGGTTACCTACGGTGACTTGCTGCGTCTGTCCATTGACCTGGACAACAACCGCACGCCGAAGCAAACCAAGATCATCACAGGCACGCGCATGGTTGATACCAAGACGTTGCCAGGTGGTCGGGTTATGTACTGCGGTTCCGAGATGCAGCCTCTGCTGGAAGGCATGAAGGATCTGCACGGTAACGCAGCGTTTATCCCTGTTGAGAAGTACGCGGCCGGTGGCACCGTACTGAACAACGAAGCAGGCATGGTGAGTAAGTTCCGAATCGTTATTGTGCCCGAGATGATGAAGTGGGAAGGCGCCGGTGCTGATAGCTCCGCGAACGCAACTCACTTTGCAACCGGTGACAATTTCGACGTGTTCCCCCTGTTGGTGGTTGGTGATTCTTCCTTCTCTACCATTGGTTTCCAAACCGATGGCAAGACCGTGAAGTTTAAGATCAAGCACAGCAAGCCTGGCACCCCTGAGTCGTATGCCAACGATCCATACGGCGAGACTGGCTTCATGTCCGTCAAGTGGTACTACGGTTTCCTTCTGGAGCGTGGTGAGCGTATTGCGTTGGTGAAGACCTCCGCACCGATGTAAGCAGTAACAGGGAGAGGGGATGTCCTCTCTCCCTACCTACTTTTGACTAGCTGGAGTATTGAAATGATTGAAGATAACGAAACCCCAACGTCCGAACTTGATGAACTGAAAGATCGTGCTAATACGATGGGTCTGAAGTACCGCAAAGACATCACCGTAGACAATCTACGATCCAAAGTAGCCGATGTAATGGCGGATAAAGAACCGGCCGATGAAGGCCAAGATTTGACGAAACCAGACACCAAAGCACTGACCGAAAACGAGCAACGGGTTTCTCTGAAACAAGAAGCCGCTGCCCTGACGCGTATCCGTGTGACGTGTATGGACCCGAACAAACGTGAGTATGACGGTGACTTTTTCTGTGCCGGTAACCGCATCATTGGCACCTACAAAGTGTATGTCCCGTTTGACGTGGAATGGCATGTGCCAAGCGTGATCCTGAAGATGATTCGTCGCAAGCAATGTCAGGTGTTTGTCAGTAAGCGCGACGAGCGTGGCCGACAGATCCGTGAAGGCAAGTCGATCAAGGCGTTTGCCGTTGAAGTCCTGCCGGCACTGACCGAGCAAGAAATGAAAGAACTGGCTCAACGCCAGGCTATGTCGAAAGGCACAGCAAACGCGTAAGCCACTGGAACACTGAGGTAGAACATGGCAGCAATTACAGTAACAGACCTGACACAAGGCCAACTCACAGGTACTGGCGTCTTCGATGAGTTGATGCGGGCGACTAAGGCCCACCTGACCGAAGAGTACCAAAAGGGTCATATCAAAGGCAGTGAGTACGCCACGGTCTATCTCGGTGCCCTCCAGTCCGTGATGAGCCAATCACTTCAGTTGCTTTTGCAACAGCAACAGGTGGATCTACAAGCCCAGTTGTTGACTGAGCAAATTGTGACCGAAGGGCTGAATCAGGCGCAGACGGTATCCCAAACTGCGTTGGTGGATCAACAGTTTGCGAACGCCGTTATTGAAGGCACGGTGTTACTGGCACAAGAGTGCAAGCTCAGTGCTGAGTTTGATCTGATCAAGGAACAGACGCTGAAGACCATCTCTGAGACTGCGTTACTGGCTCAGAAGAAAGTGACTGAACAGGCCCAGACTTCGGGTGCAGGCGTGAGTCCTGAGAGTGTTATCGGTCGCCAGGGTGCCTTGTACGATGCCCAGCAAAGAGGCTTTGTCCGTGACTCAGAACAGAAGGCGGCAAAACTGATGGTGGATACGTGGAACGTTCGCAAGACAATGGACGATTCTACACCGGTCAACAGTGACAACAAACTGGATGACGTCAACATTGGACAAGCCATTGGAAAAATGTTGCAGGGTATTGATATAGAAATTTAAACCCACCAACACACGTAAGGAACTAAAGGGGGAGGGCACGTGCCTTCCCCTTTTTTGTTAACGCGAGGAACACTCTATGGGAATGTTCAGCAGTAAAAAGAAAACCTATGTGGCGACCCAGATTAACCGCATGGTGGGTGACCAAGAAATACCTAACCTAAACCAGAAAAGTCTGGTGGATGTTTTGTTTGATGACAAAAAACTTACCACAGCCATGATCAACAACGCATTGCATAGCCACACCACCAAATTTGAACGTGCGTATCGTTCAGCCGCACGGGGTGAGTACCACTACGGAACGCCGAACCATAACATCACATACGCGGCCAAAGGCCAGGACGTTGTTAAAGACATCATTGAGTTGAACGTTGGCGCCGAGATTGTAATTGAGTACTTCCAGTTCATGCCGCTGAACAACCTGCATTTTGGTTGGCAGAAGCTCACTGAAGACTATGGGTACAATGAGTTCAGGAACCAGATAACCCCTCAAGGCGGTAAGAAAACCTGGGTGGTGAACATGCTGGCACACGTAGACACCAGCGGCATGGTACCCGATGGAACAGCCGAAGATGGTGAACAAGAACGCCTTCCTGATGTTGAGACCATGGCCAACTGGGAACGTCACCCGCAAGACCGTTACACACCGTTCCGTACAGACGCACAGAAGACGCCTTTGTGGTATCTGGCCGAAGGTATAGAGGACGGTGTAGAGGTCTTCCTGGTGGACGAGGACGGCTTGGAATCAACGTTGTTCTTTCCTTTGAATACCTTTGGTATAGAGGACACAGACCACTTTCATGTGAAGTACCGTTATGGCCCAACAAGCAACCGCAGCGTGGGTTACTTCACCTATGAGTATGGGCAAGGTACTTACTCAGGATTGGACAGTGTGCATGAGGGCCAGGCCGTAGGCCGTGGCTCGTTCTTCCCCGTTGTGTTTTTCAGGCACAACCGTCAGAACCGCACGGGTACGCAATACCACGACACCGCCGCGTACAAATCGTCTGTCAAACTGATGAAGTCCATGGGCATGGATTATCAGTCGTTGGGTGACAGCGTGAACGAATCACCAGACGCCAATAAGCTACAACAAGCGGTGATGATGTTCGCGGTACCCGCAAGCTCCACCGACAGCGTTGAGATCGAGTACACGTTCAAATTCTTTGACTGGCTCCAGAAGCAAAGTGGTTCTGTTGGACACACCAATGAGCTTGACGGGTACAACCAAATCAGTTCAGGCAAAGCCATCACGATTAAGGACGCTGATTTTCACTGTACGTTGAGTTATTCCAAACTGGTTAAACGCCAGCTACGTGGTGATCTTGACGTAGACGAAGGTTATGAACACGAGCAAATACAGGAAACACGTTACCGCACGGTGTGGCGCACCATAGTAACAGGAGTGGGTGATTCCCGTTATACGGAAAGGGTACAAATAACAGAACCCTACGTGGTAGAACTGTTGCAGTACCGCCGACAGATTAGACCAGGCATGTATGAAGAAATTACGGTGTCTGGTTTGTCACTGCGTTATCACATCTTCGGCGACAAAGGTGTGACTGCTAATATTGGATCGGACAAGTTACTTATCCCACTGGATTACAACATCTGTCGATCCATTGGTTTGATACGTAAAGAAAGGTTGTACTTGCGTTCACTGCACATGGTTTTCAATTCTAAAGTGACAGTAACCGTTAAATGGTACGAGCGAGGGGCTTTTAAGATCCTTCTCATGGTTATCATACTTGTCATAACGGTGGTGATCATAATTTCCTCAGCAGGTGCAAATACACCCGTTGCCCTTGCATGGGCTCAAGGCGCTTACGGGGCGTTAGCGTTAGCAGTCTTGGAAATACTGGCCGTGCAGTTTGTGGTGTCTTTTGCTATACAGAAAGCCGCTGTGTTTGCACTTAGAGAGATGGGTGTTGATAGTGTTGCGGTACTGGCTGTTGTCACGTTTGTTGCCGCAGTAGCAGGCGGTTACATGGATGCAGATTGGGCAAGTTATGCACTAATGGCCAGTAACAGTTTGACGGCCGCCAATCAAACACTGGTTCAAGATCAACTCAATGAATACAAGTCTGAGTCTCAGGAATTTGAGTTAATGGCTGAGGCTAAATACAAAGAGTTGGAGGAAATAAGTAACTTACTGAATCAGTATGATTTGTTGGACCCACGGTCTTTTATAGGACAAGTACCAAAAACAACGCTGGGTGAAACACCTTCTGCATTGTATGAACGCTCCGTACACACAGGAAATCCCGGCACATTGATCTACGACTATATAGAATCCTATGTAGCAATCAGCACACAGCTTCCAACGTTCGACAGCCTTGTAGGGGATACATTTTATGGCAGTTCCTAATTACTTATCCAATCAGCAAAGTAATCCATTTGACGCACTGAACCTTTCTTATAACGACACCATGAAAAACTCTGGGTTTAGTGGTGGAACCCTCAATAACACAGCGGCACCTTCTGGATGGGGTGTACTTGACCCCAGTGGTGGTACGCAGTCTTACCAAGATTTCCAGGGTAACTTAGGACAGTCAGTGTCGCCACCAGCAGCAGACGGTGGTGGCACGGATTTCCTGGGTGCAGACGGTTGGGGCAACCTCGCACTGGGTGGCATTCAAACAGGCCTGGGCGCCTACATGGGCTTTAAGCAACTGGGCGCTGCAAAGGATCAGTTGAACTTCCAGAAAGAGTCGTTCAATAAGAACTACGAAGCCAGTAAGCAAACCACCAACACACAGTTGCGTGATCGACAGAAACGCCGGTACGCAGAGAACCCCGATCACTATAAAAGCTCTGCTGAATACATGAAAGCCAACGGGATTAAATAATATGGCCAACCCTATTACATGGCGCAATGTGAGTGCCCCCAGTGCAGGGGCCACTGCCGACTTGTTTGGTCAGGCACAGGAGTCGTTTGACGGTGCAATCAAAGCTGCACGGGACACCAAGGACGGGTTTGAGAAAGGACGCACAGACCGCAACACACAGGCTTTCATGAGCCAGCTCCAACAGTATGGATCGTCTGAAGAGTTGGCAGCGGCACAAGAGTCTGGCGCCCTGGCAGATCTACGTGGTCAGTTTGGTTCCATGGTGGATCAGGATAAAGTCAGTGCAGACGCTGTGACAGACCGTGTGACCAACCTTCAAGGACGCGAGACAGCTCAGTACGATCGTGACCAAATGCTGACTGAGCGAGCTGAGAAGCCCATCTTTGACCGCATCAACGCGAGCATTGCGGATATTGATTTGGGTCAGTCACGGAAAGTCCTGGAAAACGGACGCGAAGAGTTTGAGAACGGAGTTAGGAACTCTGGTTTGCAGCCTGCGTCACAAGCCAAAGCGATGGCCAATTACGATTCACGCGTGAGAGCCTCGTACACCGACAAGCGCAGCGAAGATGAACACCAGTACAAACTTGGCCAGCGTGCGAAGGTCGCCGCAGAAGAAAAACGTGTAGACGGTCTGAACGCTTACACCAGTCAGTACATGACTGACCGTACAAACAATAAACGTAACTCTTACGAACAGTCCGTGACTCTCGCAAGGGATATGGGCCTCAATGTTAGCGAAGACGGTGTTGTGCAGGCGGGTAACGATCCTGTTGTTATGCGTGAGTACCAAGCGAAACTTGCTGAACAGCAGCAACCAAGAACATCAGCACAAGTCCGTGAAGACTTGTTATCAGGGATGGATCAGTTCAATGCAACACCGGTTGAAAAGGCAGCTCAACTCGGTGCGTTTGGCGTATTGGACGGTAAGACCAGTAAACTGGGTGCCTCTGCACAAGCTGAGTTAGACACGCAGGTGGGTTACCTGACAAAACAGAACGCCACAGAACTGGAACGTGAAAATAGTGACTGGGCTGACGCACAAACCAACAACAGTTTTTTGAGTGATAAGGGAGACCCGAACGAGCTTACGGCCGATCTTGTGGCGACAGCGGAAGAAGACGAAGGGTTTATGTGGATGGGTGATGATAAGTCTGAGATCACACGCGTCATTAACAAAGCGTTGACAGGTGGTACAGCATCACCCGCTATGGTGCGTGCGGCCTTTGAAGCAACCGGTAAAGACGGTGGTGAAGCTGATGTATTCACTAAGGCGTTGGATAACATCATGCAGCTTCCTGAGAATGTGAAGCGATTCAAAGAAGCCCCACGGTTGAAGAAGGAACACAACGACCGAGTAGACGCGCTGAACAACAACCTCATACGGGCTGTGTCGTCTGCCACTGTGAAAGCCAGAAGTGACTATGGCCTGGTTCCAGAGTCTGTACAGAGCCTGACAAAGCGACTAAAGCGGGAACAGAAACGGTTTGAGAACGAAGCTACCCAAGTGAAAGAAGCCCAGAAAAACGAGGTTGATTTTGATTCGTGGTTTGCGGGTAACCAACCGTCCAGTGGGCGTATGCCAACGGGTGACGGGGTACTTTTGCCTGGTAACCAGACAGGGGGTAGTGCCCCTGTTGCGCCGACACCTAAACAGGCACCGGCACCTGCGAGTCGCCAAACCAACAGGCCCAACTTACCGACTCCAACACGCAGTACATTGAAACCTTTAGGCGATAACTCAGCGATGACGGCGATAGACAACGCTTCTCAAATGATGAACAACCCTGGTGAGATAGCAAACCGTGTTCCCGCTGATATGCCTAAGCCTGATCAATCGGCAGGTTCAGTGGTCCGTGGTGGAGTGAACTCGGTAGTAGGTAATGTGTTAAAACCTACATTAGACATAGCTACTACAGCAATGAACCCACTAGATTCAAGGAACCTTGTAAATAGAGGATACAAAGCAGGTGAAAAAGTATTTTCAGATATTTTGTATAATGTCCTTGGTGGTGATTTTATAAATTATACGAGTTTAACCTCAGATGAAGTAACTCAGATAGGTGACAAAGTTGAGCAGTGGGATAAAGCAGCAGGAAAAATGCCAGAAGCTACAGTAAAACTTGTTCAGCAGTTACTAGACACTGGTTATGAAGGGGCTCAAGTGCTTGATGATTACTTGAGCCAGGACATCAGTGAATTACCTGGTTTTAAAATATATGGCTGGTTAGGGGGCCAAATAAAAGACTTCCTTAGTAATAAAGGTAACTAAGCAACAAACCATAGGCTGTTAACTGATATAGTTTCGCTATTCTGTTAACAGCCTATGGTGTTTATATATGAACGACTTTGATTTAGACGGTTACTTTGCTTCTAAAGACGCAGGCATATCTTCCGCAGAAAACCCCATCAGTAAACAATACAAGCTTGATGTTGCAACCCGTAAGAAAGAAGAGCTTTTGGATGCTAAACGTCAGAAGCATGTAGAACGTCTTGAAGGTCTGCAAGCAGACAATGAACAATACGACCAATCGTGGGTAGGTCAACAAGGGTTTGAGAAAGACTCTGTAGCCGGCAAACTGGGTAACATCGGTGCTTCCGTGTACTCGGGTGGTTCACGTCTGGCAGGCGACTTGTCAACATTGCCTGCGGATACCTGGGCTGCAAGCCAAGAAGCCCTCATACCCACTGAAGTAAAAGATGCGTATTCCCGTGTACAAAACGGCGAAGGCAGTGAAGAAGACCAGGCTCTTATAAACCAGACGGGCTTTAAAACAGAATCTGCAAATGACGAAGAACGAACCAATCAATTAGCACCGTTGAAACCGTTAGAAGGTGCAGCCCCGAAAACACCCGACGAACCTGAGCTTACTTACGCCGACCGTTTGAAGCGTACAGAAGACAGCCGAACCTGGGCAACAGATACACAGAAAGGCTTTGATAAGTCTTCTACCGTTTACCAAGGTAACCGTAAACAGTTGAGTGCGGATCTTGCCGCTGGATCTTCTGAAGGTCTTGCGAACCTAAAAAGCGCCATGTCCGATCTGGACGACGGTAATTTGGTGGGCCTGGTTGCAGACGGTTTAACAGGACTGGCTCAGCTTGTGGCTAACGCAGGTCCGGCGATCCTGAAGAACCCTACAGCGGTGGCTGAGTACGCCAGTGAAATGGCGCCACAGTTAGCCTTGGGTGCAATAAGCCCCAATATCCTGACCGCACAAATGTTGGGTTACGGCATCGGTATGCACCGCCAGGGTGTCATAAAGTACCGTGAAGACAACAACGGACAATTCCCGTCTGACGAGCAGAACATGTACATGGCTCAAAATGCCCTTGCAATCGCATTGGCAGACAAGTTGGCCAACAAAGCCGTACTGCGTCAAATGGGTATCTCTAAAGTACCCACGGCAGCCAACCAACCGAAAGGTGTGAAAGCGGTTGTGGGCGGTACGGCATCGGCCGTAGCAACTGAGACAGGTACAGAGGCGTACCAGACATACGGTGAGGGTGAAGCCAGTTACGATCCGGCCACCGGTCAGGAGATTTACGAAGGCGGTGTTATCGGTGGTGTTTCTGCTGGTGCATTAACGGCACCTCCCCGAGCCATAAAAGAAACGGTTGATGCGTTCAAACGTGCTTCAGGTGAGAGTGACGCGGCAGATACCCAAAGAACTGAAGACGTTGCTGCGGTTAACGCGGCGGTTGAGTCCGGTGACATATCGAAGTACACCGATCCAGATGACATGAACAATTACAACCTGGACACCGCTGTTGCTGTTGCCGAGAAGCGTTACGCCAAAGACAGCACGGATGTTAAAACCAAAGAACAAATTGATTCCCTGGTTCAACAAACCGACAAGGATCTGTTTGCCGCTAGAAACGCAGCATCCGATACACAACTGGATGGGTTTAAGCAGACACTGGCTGACGCTAAAAAGACGGTTGAAACAGAAACCGACCCTGATAAAAAGGCCAATGCTGAAAAAGTGATCGCCACTTTTCCTCCCATGATTGCCAACATGGAACAGCAGCGTGACCCGAAAAACGCCAAGAAGCTGCAAGCCGATGTTGTCCGGTTAGAAGCCATTGCGACCCGTGCCCAGACGTTGCAAGAATCCTACGTCAGTGAAGACGTGGCCAGTGGTGAAACCAGCGTCACCGATTTGAAAGTAGAAGCCGGCATTCAGGAAGCCACACCAGAAACGTCACTGACCGATGCAGATGTTGCCCCTACGGTTGCACCGGAGACTCGGGCAAAGGCAGCACAGACACTCACAACCCAGTCCATGAAAAGCCCTGATGTGTTGAACATGGTGGAAGCCAATCGGCTCGTTGAGGATACAAGTAATGGCTTGAGTGAAGGTCAACGCGATTATCTGCGAGGGTTTGCAAAGTCCCAGGAACTGCAAGAAGGCGTGCGTAAAGGCTGGAAGAACACCCAGAGTGACATCATGAAAGGTCGTGATGGTTTCAGGGGTATCCCGCAATACCGTGCTTTGATCAATACCGCACTGGGAGCCAAGGACACCGAAGGTGTCAATGGCTACCTGGACAACTTACGTTCGTTTGCTCGTGATCACCAAGCCAAGGCCCGCCAAGTTAAAAAAGCGTATGACGGTTTCACGCTAGACGGTAAAACGCGTCAGGTTGTGCGCGGTAAAGAGCCTGGTAGCTGGTCGATCAACTCCGGCAAGGAACTGAAACAGTCTGATTTGACGGCCAACGGTGGTGTATTTGTAAACGCGAAGTCTTCCACACTGGCTCGCAACATTGGATTGGAGTCCAAGGCGTTGAACGCTGCGGGTATTGAAATGACGGCGATGGTCAATGCCAAGGCACCGACTGCAACCCCGCAATCAAAGCAGGCCAAACCCAATGTCAAGCAGGCCACGAAGCCAGCAGTTAAAACGAAGCAAACAACGCCAACGGCAGCGAAGAAACCAGCAGCACCAGCGCCCAAGCCTGCCAGTGGAAAACCAACCGCTGAAGTAACTGCCGAACCTACAGTACAGGCACCAGTAGAAACCGACTTCACAGATGATGGTTCGGGTAAGCTTGCTCAGTTTATGCCGAAGAAAGGCAAGGAAAATCTTGATCCAGTAATTGAAACTGTTAATTCTGAAACAGACTTACCAGTAATCACATTAAAAGAGGGAGAGTACGCTGGTTATTATGACATCAGTAATTCGGCTGGTGATGTAGTTGGGCTTGCTGAAATTACTAATTCCAATGGAAAAACTACGGTAAGGCCTGATATAGAGGCTGGTTCTGGTTATGGTCAAGCTACTTATCTTGCAGCACGCAACCTGTACCCAGATAGCACTGTTAACAGTTCCATAGATTTGTCAAACGAAGCAGAAAAAATGTGGGACCGTTTGTATTCGTCTGGTTACGCCACACGGGTAAAAGATGGGAACGTTAAAAATGGCGATCCTGAATACAGTTACACAATACCTGCATTAGTGAATGGCTCAAAAAGTTCACCAAATAAGACTAAGACAAAACTGGTACCGGTCACCAACGACAACTACCGTGAAGTGGATTTGCTGGAACGCTTGTATGTACAGGACGAAGGTAAAGACACAGTAGACGGTGGCATGAAGCCCCTGGTAACCAACAAGAACTTCCTGTCAGAACTGGCAAAGACGCCCGATGTGGGGCACACGTTCACCAGTGACCAGACGCATTTGCCGGAAGAAATCCAGATCAGCCAAGACGGTGTACTGGCCAAGTTTGCGAATACAGCCAAAGGCTGGATGCCGCAACTGAAAGAGCTGACGCAGCAGAAGAAGGACCACAAAGCCGAAAACGACCATT